>Ga0304728_1000177_pt1 | contig 51363 bp, 54 predicted proteins | sample C_130625_MF_Meta_FD_190476 | JGI IMG/M metagenome (GOLD analysis project Ga0304728, IMG submission 190476) | Freshwater microbial communities from Lake Croche, Canada to study carbon cycling - C_130625_MF_MetaG (v2) (version 2) | ecosystem: Environmental > Aquatic > Freshwater > Lake | place... | reverse complement strand
TTTTAATAACCGGTGATGAAGAAACAATTGCAATTAATGGAACGCAAAAAGTTGTAGAAAAATTAATACAAAAAAAGGAAAGAATAAATTTTTGTATAGTAGGAGAGCCTACTAATGAAAATAAACTTGGTGAAATGATTAAGATCGGAAGAAGAGGTAGTATAACGGGCCATTTAACAATCTTAGGCACACAAGGACATGTTGCTTATCCTTATACCTCTAATAACCCCTCGACAATTATAGTTGAGATCTTAAGTAAAATAAAAAAATTAAAACTAGATAATGGTAATAAAGATTTTGAACCTTCAAATCTTGAAGTTACAAAAATTACTATTGATAACACTGCGGACAATGTCATTCCTGCAGAGGCAAAAGCTTCGTTTAATATAAGATTTAATAATTTGCACACATCAAGTTCACTTAAAAATAAATTAAATAAAATTTTTTCTTCTACAACTAAAAAAGCTAAAGCAAGTTATAAAATTAAATATCATGTTTCAGGAGAATCTTTTTTAACTAAACCAAATAAAACTGTTTATATGATTAAAAATGTTATTAAAAAAAGTACCAAGATAAATCCTGTGTTATCAACATCGGGTGGTACCTCTGATGCTCGGTTTATAAAAAAAATTACTCCTTGTATTGAGTTTGGTCTAATTGCAAAAACTATTCATCAGGTAGATGAAATGGCAAAAGTTTCTGATCTAAAAAAATTAAAAAATATATATTTAGATATTCTTGTTAATTACTTTAAGTGACAACCTGCATATTTACTGCTGACTCTTCTATTCAACATGACACAGGTCCTGGCCATCCAGAATGTCCAGAACGAATTCCATCAATTATAAATGGTTTAAAAAAAATACCATCTAAGAACTTAGCCTGGAGAAACGTCGGTTCTTTTGATGAGAAATATATTAAACTTACTCATTCAGAAAAATATTTTGAAAAGATTAATCAATCATTTCCAAAAGAGGGTTTAGATTTTCTTGATGGAGACACGATTGTCTCTAAAGGAAGTAAAAAAGCAGCTTATGATGCTGTTGGATCAATTATTAATGCAACAGATGCTGTTATGAATAAAGAATTTGATAATGCCTTTTGTGTTGTTAGGCCGCCAGGGCATCATGCAGAAAAAGAACATGCCATGGGATTTTGTATATTTAACAACGTCGCTGTGGGTGCAACTTATTTAATAGAAAAATATAAACTAAACAAAGTGGCAATCATTGACTTTGATGTTCATCATGGAAATGGAACTCAGGATATTTTTTATAATGAAAAAAAAGTTTTATATATTTCATCACATCAATTTCCATTTTATCCAGGAACAGGCTCTGAAGATGAAACTGGAAAATATAATAATATCTTAAATATTCCTCTAAAGTCAGGAACCAATTCTGAACAGTTTTTTGATAGTTATAAAAAAATCTACGCCAAACTAAATGAGTTTAAGCCTGAATTTATATTGTTATCAGCGGGTTTTGACGCCCACAAAAACGATCCGTTAGCTAATATTAATTTAGAATCTAAAGACTATTACACATTAACTAAAGAAATTATGAAAATTGCGAAAAAATTTTGCGATAATAAAATTGTTTCAATTTTAGAGGGCGGTTACAATCTTCAAGCTATCCAAGAAAGTGCTAAATATCATGTTGAAGCTTTATTAGAAGTTTAAGTTAATAAATAATGTTCTCTAAATACAATCCGGCGGCTGGCGCAGGGACTGCACATTTAGATCTGTTTTTGGAATTTAGCGCGTCAATCAAATCTTGCTTTGACCATTTATTTTCGCCTACAAGCTTAATACATCCCATCATAGAACGAACTTGGTGTTGCAAAAAAGATTGTGATTCAAAATAACTATAAATGTATTCATCTCTTCTAAAAATATTTATTTTTTCCATAGTTTTCATAGGAGATTTGGCTCCGCAAGAAGCTGCTCTAAAAGTTGTAAAATCATGAGTACCCACTAAAACTTGCGCAGCATCATTCATATTTTTTTCATCTAAATTAATTTTTATTTGCCATGCCCTATCCTTTTCTATGGACAAAGGTGAATCGCGATTAATAATTATATATTTATAAATTCTTAATTTTGCGTCTCTTCTTGAGTCAAAGTCGTTGTTAACCAATTCTGTTTTTAAAATACTAATAGAATTATTTTTTAAATGAAAATTTAAGGCTTCAGTGATTTTTTTAGTATCAATATCTTTATCAAAATCAAAATGAAAAACTTGATGGACGGCATGAACGCCTGTGTCTGTTCTTCCGGCTCCAAAAATTGTTATCTTCTTTTCAGCTAATTTCTCAATAGCATCTTCGATTGTTTCTTGAACCGATTTTCCATTAATTTGTCTTTGCCAACCAACAAAATTAGTTCCATCATATTCAACAATACATTTTAGTCTTTGCATTAAAATAATTTAGATGCTTTTGGAATTTTAAATCCTAATAAAAACTCCTTTACTTTTTGAACTTTTTTTCCTGGTCTTTGAATCTCTAAAACTTGTAGTGCAGAATTTTTACAGGCAATTAATAAATTATCATTCATTGCCGTTCCTGTCGTTCCTTTTTCATTTACCGCTTCTGCTTTCCATATCTTAATTTTTTCATTGTTAAATTGAAAACACGCTCCTGGCGTTGGATTTAATGCATTAATTTGTTGAACAATTATTTCTGCATTATGGTTCCAATTAATTTCTTCATCGTCTTTAGTAATTTTTTTAGCATGTGTTGCTTTTGAATGGTCTTGCTCTAAAAATTTGGCTTTATCTTTTTCTATAAGATCAATGGCTTTAACAACTAATTTAGCTCCTAAAACCGATAGTTTTTCACTTAATAGGCCATAATTTAATTCATTATTAATTTCTATTTTTTTAGACAACATTACAGGTCCTGAATCTAAACCTTTTTCAATTTTCATAATTGAAATACCTGTAAATTTATCACCGTTCATAATGGCCCTCTGAATAGGTGCAGCGCCTCTCCAAAGTGGCAACAGTGAAGCGTGAATATTAATAAAACCTTTTTTAGATAAATTTAAAAAATTTTCAGGAATAATTTGTCCGTAAGCAACAACGATTACTAAATCTGGATTTATATTTTTAAAAAAAGCTAACTCTCCTTCATTTTTTAGAGAACTTGGGTGATGAACCTTCAAATTATTTTTTTCTGCCTCCAAATGTACTGCTGTTTTTTCAAGTTTTAAACCCCTGTTAGATTTTTTAGGTGGCTGCGTATAAACATGAACAATGTTTAATTTTTCTTTAAGTAGTTCTTTTAATGCGGGAACAGCAAAGTCTGGTGTTCCCATGAAAATTATTTTTAATGACATGGATTACCTAAAAATTGATATGATCTGAAGTAGCTTCTTTTTTTGCTTTTGAAAGTTTTTTTAATATAAAAGACTTTTTTAATTTTGATAAATAATCGATAAATAAAACTCCATTTAAATGATCGATCTCATGCTGAATGCATGTTGCTAGCAATCCATCTGCTTTTAATAATTGTTCTTTTCCGTTTTGATCTAAATATTTCACATGACACTTCTCTGGTCTTTCTATTTCTGCAAATTGCTTAGGCAATGAAAGACAGCCTTCTTCAAAAGTGCATTTTATATCTGAAGTCCAAACAATTTCTGGATTTGCAAAATACATGGGATTCTTTGGTTCGGGATCTTTTGCTATATCAATAACGACTATTCTTTTATCTACTCCGATCTGAATCGCAGCAAGACCTATTCCAGGAGCCGCATACATTGTCTCTAGCATATCCTTCATCAAATTTTTAATTTCGCGATCTACTTTTGCGACAGGTTTTGACTTAATTCTTAATTTTGGATCTGGTTCTGTTAAGATTTTCCTAATGGTCATAATGAAAAAATACTAAATCTACTTAATTAATCAAGCGCTTGATACTAATCGCTATTTAAAGAACTACGGTATTTAAATGCAGAAAATAATGTTCCATCATCTAAATATTCAATCTCTCCACCCACTGGTAACCCGTGAGCTAACTTTGTTACTTTCACATTTAAATTTTTAATACTATCTTTAATATAATGAGCTGTTGTTTGTCCTTCGATGGTAGCACTTGTTGCTAAAATTACTTCTTTTACTAAATTACCTTTGATTCTATTAACCAATGAACCTATTAAAAGATCTTCTGGATTTACGCCGTTGATGGCTGAAAGAGTTCCTCCTAAAATATGGTACTGACCACTGTAAACATTTGTACTTTCAAGGGCCCACATGTCAGCAACATTCTCTACGACACAAATTTGATCATAGTTATTTTTATTACTGCAATTACATTCAATTTTATTAGTCTTAAAATTTCCACAAATATTACAACGAGCAACATTTTCATAAACTTTATCTAAAGCACCAGACAATGGTTTCATAATATTGTCTCTATTTTTTAAAAGATAAAGAGCAATGCGTCTTGCAGACTTTGGTCCAAGCCCAGGCAACTTTGCAATCAGAAACATTAAAGTTTCAAGGTCTGGATGAGAGTTATTTTTCATTATTAAAAAGGAAGCTTAAATCCTGGGGGCAATTTTAAACCACCAGTTATTTTGGACATCTCCTCTGACGACTTTAGCTCAATTTCCTTTTTTGCATTATTTGTGGCTACTACAATTAGATCTTCTAAAAGCTCTTTGTCTTCAGTCATTAACTTTGGATCAATATCTATTTTGATCATCTCATTATTACCGTTTAGAACTACTTTCACTGCACCGTTGCTCGCTATTCCCTCAGCTTGGATATTCTTTAATGACGCCTTAACCTCCATCATTTTTTGTTGCATCTCTTGGGCTTTTTTTATCATGCCTCCAAAATCCATTACTTAACCTCCTCCACATCGTTAAGCTCTGCGTCTGGAAAATTTTCTTTAATTTTTTTATAAACTTCACTCTCAAGGCCGTCTTGTAATAACTTTTTCTTATAGTTCTCTTTATTTTCAAAAATTGTACTTTTTCCTATTTCTTTTGATAAAGAAATTATCCATCTTTCTCCTGTCCATAATTTAAGTTTTTCAGTCAAAGATCTTACAAAATTCTTGGATAATTTCTCATTAAAAGAGATATCAATCTTTCCAGTCTCAAATTTTACTACTCTAACATTTCTTTCTAAATCAAATTTTAATTCAATTTCTTTTTTATTGTTTGCGCACTCAACAAGTGCATCGAATGAATTAATTATTTCAAGTTTTCCAACCTCTTGTTTTTTTTCCAAAACTTTTGGACTTCGATCAATATCTTCTGCCTTTTCTTGCGCAATGCTTTTTATCTGTGTTTTAATTGATGTTTGTTTATTAATGATCGTGCCTGGTTTAATTTCATCAAAATTATCTTTTTTCTCTGTGGGTTCGCCAATAATTCGGGTATCCGAATTAAGAGCATCCTCAATAACTTGTTCTGGGCTTGGTAAATCTTTTAAATGAACTAATCTCATAATTAACATTTGAAAAGATAAGAAGTGATTTGGCACAAAACTTAACTCTTCAATTCCTTTAAGAATGAATTGCCAGATCATCGAAATATAAGAAAAATCAATATTTTTAGATAATCCAAAAATTAAATCGGACTCAGATTCTGAAACTGTTAAATCATTCTCAATTTTACCAAAACTTTTACTTCTAGAAATTAGATAAATAACTTCCAGCATATCTTGTAAAACTAGCTTTGGGTCTGCTCCTAAATCAAATATTTCTTGAGCATCTTGAAGTGCTTTTGCTTTATCACCGTCAATAATAAAACGAACAAGATCAATAATTCTAGAACGATCTGATATACCAAGCATTGTTCTTATAGATTTTTCCGTGACCTCTTCACCTAAGAAATTAAAAGTGGAAATTGACTGATCAAGTATAGATAATGCATCTCTTACAGATCCTTCTGATGCTTTTGCAATTAGCATTAAAGCTTTTTCGTTAATTTTTGCTTTTTCTTTTTCAGCTATTTTCTTTAAGAAAGAAATCATCTCTTCAAGTTTGATTCTTCTAAGATCAAATCTTTGACATCTTGAAATGATAGTTAATGGAATTTTTTTAACTTCAGTAGTTGCTAAAATAAATTTAAGGTGAGGAGGAGGCTCTTCTAAAGTTTTAAGCAAACCGTTAAAGGCTTGTTTTGACAACATATGAACTTCATCAATAATAAAAACTTTATACTTTGCGCTAGTAGGATAATATTTAGCAGAATCTATTAATTCTCTAATATCATCAATTCCAGTTTTAGAAGCCGCATCCATTTCTAAAACATCAATATGATTTGAGTTTGTAATAGCTTCGCAATGACAAAAGCCTTCGCACTTTGTCATTCCCTTTTCAAAATCTTTACAATTAATTGCTTTTGCAATTATCCTTGCTGTTGTTGTTTTTCCAACCCCTCTAATACCCGTCAATAAATAAGCGTTAGGAATACGATCTAGCTTGATCGCATTTTTAATAATTTGCACCATCACGTCTTGACCAATGACTTCGTCAAAACTTTGTGGTCGATACTTTAATGCTAAACCTTTACGATTATTTTCCATAAAAAACGGGAGACTGAGGACAACCTGAAAAATTATCGTTACGGCTGCTTCTTTTCAGACCTGACCGGATTAGCGTAACCTCCACCTGCCACCAATCTCCCAAAATATTATAACAAGATAATTAAAAAAAAACGACAGCTATAATAATTTTAATATCTAAATGAATTAGCAAAATAAACACCTAAAATATCTAATTTTTCAGTATGTTTTTTTAAAACTAATAAAGCTTTTTTCACAGATAAATTTTCAATATGTCCTTCAATATCAAGATAAAAACTTACCTGCTTGAAAGAATTGCCAGTTGAAAAACTTTCGAGTTTTGTAAGATTAACGTTGTTTTCAGCAAATCCACCTAACGCTTTATGCAAGGCTGATGGCACGCTTTTTAAGCGAAAAATACAAGAGGTAATATATTTTTTATTCTTTTTATATAACTTTGGCTTTGCTTTAGCAGACATAATCAAGAATCTAGTGACGTTTCCTTTTTGATCTTCAAAGTGTTTCTTTAGAATTTTTAAACCATAAATCCTTGCAGCAAGAGTTGAAGCAATTGCAGACTCCGAATTTATTTGCTGATCAGCAATATATTTTGCAGACCCGGCTGTATCTGCAGCAACAATAGGCTGTAATTTTAATTTTTGAATATTTCTCTTACATTGACCAATGGCTTGAGCATGACTTCTTACGGTTTCTATTTGTTTAATAGAAGCATTTTTTAGACCTAACAGGCAGTGTTCAACTTTTTGAAAATGTTCTCCTTCTATCTTTAGTCTCGAAGCTGATAACAAGTAATGAACATCAGCTACTCGACCTGCTATGGAGTTTTCAATTGGAATTAACAATTTACTATTTTTAACACTTTTGGTTTTAATAAAAGCATCTTCAAAAGTTTTGCAACATACCATACTCGGACTTTTGAAAAGCTTTATTGCAGCTAAGTGCGAATAGGCCCCTTGTTCACCTTGTATAATTATTTTATATGCCATTTTTCATAATATTTCTTATTTCCTGTAAATCTTCAATAGTATCCACTCCTAAAGGATAAGAATCCACTAAACCTACACTTATTGAAATTCCATTATCCATTGCACGCATCTGTTCTAGACTTCTATCAATCTCATTCTGAGATCTTTTTAGAGAAACAAATTTCTTTAACACTTCATATTGATAGCCATAAATACCAATGTGATGATAGCAAAGATTGCTTTCATTAACACTTTGCAATCTAAAAAAATCTAGGGCTTTAACAAAATTATTCATAGGAATCTCATTTTGAGTTTTAACTTTTACAATATTTTTATTTTCTAAATCTTTTTTAGAATTTAATTTAGTTGCAAGAGTTGCTATTTGATAAGAATTATTTTTCATAAACTTATCTAAAATTTTAATCGCTTCAGAATCAATGTTGGGCATATCACCCTGTAAATTAATAATATTTTTTGGTTTTTTAGTAAAATTTTTTTCTATTGCTTCAAAAATTCTATCAGACCCTGTTTTATGATCTTTGCTAGTTAAAATACTTTTGCCTCCAGCATTTTTTATAACTTCAGCAATCTCTTCATCTGCAGTTGCAACATAAACTTCCCCAATTTTGCTCTCTATAGCTCTTTGCCAACAATGGACAATCATGGGCTTATTATTAATTAATAATAAAGGCTTATTAGGTAATCTGGTTGCTCTTAAATGGCTTGGTATTAAAATAACTGTGTCGTTCATAATTAATTTATGCGACCGTAAGACGCATAAAATAGATTTTAAAATTTTTTTTACTTTAAAGATTATGATGTTATACAATTTAGATTATAAAAATCACTAGAATATGGATAGCTTCGAATTTAATAAAATTGCCGCAGGAATACTAGTCACTGCTTTATTAATAATAGGTTTAAATCAATTTGCCGATTTTATTTATCACGTAAAAAAACCTGAAAAACCAGGTTACAAAGTTGAGGGTGTTGTTGAACCAAAAACAGCCGACACTAAAAATGAAATTAAAAAAGAAGAAAAATTAGCTGATATAAAAGTTTTATTAGCTTCTGCTAATGTTACTGCAGGAGAAAATGTTTTTAAAAAATGCGCAGCATGTCATACGAATGTTAATGGAGGAGCAGTAAGAATAGGTCCACCGCTTTGGGGAATTGTTGGAAAAAAAGCTGGAGCACATCCTGAGTTTAAATACTCTGCAGGACTAACTGCCCATGGAAAAAACTGGACCTTTGAAGAGTTAAACGCATTTTTATATAAACCTGCTGATTACATAAAAGGAACTAAAATGGCATTTGCAGGTCTTTCGAAAGACGAGGATAGAGCCAATGTCATTGCTTATTTAAACAGCATTAGCAGCTCCCCTCTTCCTCTTAAATAAAAATATTATTATTTTCTATCTTTAAATATATAAATTCTTCTAATGAGAGTTTCTTATTTAAAAAAAATTAATAAATATTTTAGCCCACTAATAAATCCAAAGTCGTTAAGAATGCTATTCTTTGGCTTTTCGGCGGGTCTACCTATTCTTTTAATTTTTTCAACATTATCTGTATGGCTAGTAAAGGCTGGAGTTAATAGAGCTGCGATAACTTTATTTAGTTGGGTAGGATTTGCATATTCTTTTAAATTTATTTGGACGCCTGTTGTAGATAATATCAAGTTGCCTGTTTTAAACAATTTAGGCCATAGGAGAAGTTGGCTATTATTATCTCAGCTAATGATTATTTCTTCTTTAATCTTTATCTCTTTTACTGATCCTAAAAATTCTCTCATCTATACGGCAATAGGAGCAATCTTAATTGCGTTCTCAAGCGCTACACAAGATATTGTAATTGACGCTTTTAGAATTGAATCTGCATCAAAAGATCTTCAGGGGGCTTTATCCTCGATGTACCTTACAGGATACAGAGTAGCGATGATCGTTGCTGGTGCTGGTAGTTTATGGATTGCTTCTTATCTTGGCACTGAAATTTACGATCAAAAAGTATGGCAAACTGTATATCAAATAATGGCTTTGCTGATGTTAATTGGAGTTATAACTATTTTTTATTCTCCAGAACCCAAAATAAAAAGAAATATTGAGAAAAAAAATTCAGATAAGACTAAATTTTTTATTACATTCTTATTTGCTGTTTGTGGTTTTGTATTATGTTATATTTATTTCAAAGATCTTTTTAATGGTAAAGATCCTTTTATAATTTTTTTAAATGAATTTATTAAAATTATTGCCTGTCTATCCGTATTTTCTTTCATCATATTTTTACTTATCAAAATAAAATTTGTTAATAAAAACTCTGCATCAAACGCATACGCAAAACCTGTTTTAGATTTCTTAAAAAGATACGGTTCTAAAGCAACTGCAATCTTGCTGCTAATTGGCTTATATAGAATTTCAGATGTTGTTCTTGGTGTTATGGCAAATGTTTTTTATATTGAAAAAGGATTTTCAGTTGCTGAAATTGCAACCTACTCGAAATTCTTTGGAACCATTGCAACTATTATTGGTGGTATTATTGGTGGACTTGCGGCTGTTCATCTTGGAATGATGAGATCCTTATTTATTGGAGCACTTATTTCATCTCTTAGTAATTTATTGTTTGCATGGCTTGCAATTATTGTTGCGGACATAAAAATATTAGCCTTTGTTATTACAGCAGATAATATCGCTAGTGGGTTTGCTGGAGCAACTTTCATAGTTTATCTTTCATCGCTTACATCTGTTAAGTTTACAGCTACACAATATGCATTATTTAGCTCAGTAATGTTATTTTTGCCTAAGCTTATTGCTGGTTACGCTGGAAGTTTTGTAAATCTTTTTGGATATCCAACATTCTTTATATTTACTGCAATTATTGGCGTTCCTGTACTATTCTTAATAATGTGGATAAATAAAATTGTTAATATTAATAAAAACTGATTTACAGCAATATAATCAAAACATATATCTGGGTTGTGAAAAAAATATTTTTTATTACTACTTTTATAATTCTTAGTGCTAGTTTTGCGACTGCTCAAAATAATCAGATCAAATTTCCATTAAAAAAGGCAGATTATCTTTCAAGTAAAAAGAAGGAAGTTGAAGCTGCTTGGACACAACAATACGGAAAAGATGAAATTAATTTTGATGAATTTGCAGGAAAAATAATAAAAGCTGAAGAAGAAAAAGTTAAAAATTATATCGCTAATGTAAAAGCTACACTTGATAAAGATTTTAAAACTTTTAGTAATAATAAAAATTCTTTATCTAAATCAGATTACGTAAACGCAGTATCAAAAATAGAAGAGGCTACTTTTGACTCTGAAGATACAAATAAAGATGGGGTTGTCACTGAAGAAGAGCATAAAGCTTTTCTTGCCAAGCAAAAAAAGCCTCAGGCAGCCACTCCTGCTCCTAAAAAATAATTTAATTTAAAAATAAATTTTAATTATAACAAAGTTATCTGTTATTATTTCTATAATTTTTTAAAATTATGTTACTTACAGTTAAAAATCCGGTTGCAAATATTTACAAAAAAAATAATCAGAAATCTGAAATTGTAACTCAAATATTATTTGGGGAGAAATTCCTAGCTCAAAAAAAAGATGGTTTGTTTTATAAAGGCTACAGAAGTTATGATAAATATAAAGGCTTCATTGGAATAAAGGATTTAGATTTAGATAAAACAAAAAAAACGCACAAAATTATTTCTAGTGAATGTTTTTTATATAAAAAACCAAATCTTAGAACCAAATTAAATAAAAAAATATTTTTTAACTCTAAAATATCTATATTAAATCAAAAAAATAATTTTGTTCAAATAACTCTGGGTTGGATTTTAAAAAAGAATATTAAACCTATAAATTTTAAAAAAAAACACTTTTGCGACAATTTTAGAGTATACCTAAATAGCAAGTATTTATGGGGTGGTAATAGTCCCGAAGGTTTAGATTGTTCAGCTCTTGTACAGGAGTTATTAAAATTTAATAATATATATTCTCCACGTGACTCTAAAGACCAGAAAGTATTTTTTAAAAAAAAAATTACTATTAATAAAATAATGAAGGGAGATTTATTATTCTGGAAAGGTCATGTTGCAATCGCCTTAAATAATAAAAAATTAGTACATGCGTTCGGTCCCAGAAAAAAAGTAGTTGTAATGGGAATAAAAGAAACTATTAAAAAGATATACTTAAAATCTAAATTGCCACTTCTGTGTATTAAACGTATTAAAAAAAATTAAGAAGCATTTATGAGCAAAATAAGAACATTTTTAAAACTGATTCGGTCATATTTTATGCACGCTTTGTTCTTGGCCAATAACAATAGGTAGTATCCAAAAAAAAACTTACACTAAAGAAATGTCTTTATCAGAAAAAAAAATTATAGCCGTTTTAGGTCCCACAAATACCGGCAAAACCCATTTTGCTATCGAAAGAATGCTTCAGTTCAGCTCTGGTATAATTGGATTTCCTCTTCGTTTACTTGCAAGAGAAGTTTATGAGAAATGTATAAAAATTATTGGACCTGAAAAAGTTGCGCTAATTACAGGTGAAGAAAAGATTATTCCTCCTTATGCTGATTATTTTTTATGCACGGTAGAATCTATGCCTTTAGATATTAATGCCGAATTTGTTGCGGTTGATGAAATTCAAATGTGCGCAGATCCGGAAAGGGGTCATATTTTTACTGACAGATTACTAAATATTCGAGGAGATAAACTTACAATGTTTCTTGGATCTAATATTATGAAAAACATAATAGAAAAATTTATTCCTGAAGCTGAATTTATTTTTAAAAATAGATTTTCTAAACTTTCATATTCTGGACATAAAAAAATTTCTAGATTACCTGGAAGAACAGCAATCATAGCATTTTCTGTGGATGAAGTTTATGCGCTTGCAGAATTTGTAAGACGTCAAAGAGGTGGCGCTGCAATCGTTATGGGTTCTTTAAGTCCAAAAACCAGAAACGCTCAAGTTGAATTATATCAATCTGGTGACGTTGATTTTCTAGTAGCAACTGATGCTATAGGTATGGGCATTAATATGGATATTGATCATGTTAGCTTTAATAACTTAAATAAATTCGATGGACGAAGAAATAGACATCTTAGATTAACTGAAATTGGTCAGATTGCTGGTCGGGCAGGTAGATATATTAATGACGGGACTTTTGGAATAACAGGTAGGTGTGACGAATTAAATCCTGAACAAATTGAAAAACTAGAAAATCATCAATTTGATAGTGTTATAAATGTTTATTGGAGAAATTCTAATTTAGACTTTTCTAGCATAGAAAATTTATTAAATAGTCTCGATAAAAAACCGAATGATCCAAGTCTTTTAAGAAATAAAGACTTACTAGACGAGAATGTTTTAAAAACTCTCGTTGTAAAAAATAATCAAATTAAAATTAATTATAAAGAAAATGACCTTTCTATTTTATGGGAGTGTTGCCAGATCCCAGATTTTACAAAAAGTTCTCACAATCGACATATTGATATTGTTAAGAAAGTTTATGAATTCTTGGTGTCAGATCGAAGAAAAGTTCCAAATGAATGGATGCGAATGCAATTAGCTGGTCTAGATAATGACTCTGGAAATATTGACACTCTTGCCAACAGAATCTCACACGTAAGAACATGGGCTTACGTTTCATATAAAAAAAATTGGGTAGAGAATGGTGATTATTGGATCGCTAAAACAAAAAATATTGAAGACAAGCTTTCTGTTAAACTACATGAAGAGTTGTCAAAAAGCTTTGTTGATAGAAGGATAAGCATTCTTTCAAAACATTTAAAACAAGATGCAAAATTAGAAACAAAAATTTCAGAAAAAGACGAAGTAATTATTGATAAACAATTTATTGGTACAATTAAGGGATTAAAACTTAATTTGGACTTTTCAAGCACTGCACTTCAAACTGATATTAAATCTATAAAAAAAGCTGCACGTCAAGGGGTGATTGAAGAATTAAAAAAAAGAATTGAGGAAATTATAAAATCAGATCTAAATTCTGATGTTTTTGAATTAAAAAAAGATTTTAAAATTTTTTGGAAAGGAAATCCAATCGCAATGATTATGCCTGGGATAGACTATTTAAATCCAAAAATAAAATTATTAATCGACGATTCTTTAGATATAGAAAAGCAAAATGAATTAAAAAATTATTTAGAAAAATGGATTGATAAAGAAAAAAATATTTATTTGAGAGACCTAATAAAAATTTCAAAAATCAATTTAGAAAATAGTTATGCCCGAGCTTTATGTTTTAGATTATTTGAAAATCATGGGGTCTTAAAAAGACTTCAGAACGAAGATTTATTAAAAAATCTAGATAAAGAACAAAGAGCTATAATTAAAAAAACTGGAATTAAAATAGGGAGATATCATATATTCCAGCCACTAATGATTAAGCCAAAAGCAGTAAATTTAAAAATAATTTTTTGGAATTGCTTTAATAATAAAACTAAACAAGAAAAATGTCCCTCATTTGGATTAAATTTTCTTAAAAATTTTGAAACAAAAGATAAAGAATTTTTATTAATTTGTGGGTTTGAAACTTTTGAAAATTATATTATTAGAGTTGATATACTAGAGAAACTTTTTATTAAAATTTTAGGTTCTGCAAATAATAATAAGTTTTCTATATCTCCTGAAATGCTCAATCTTCTTGGATGTAGTAAAGAAGATTTTGAGAAATTGTTACAATTAATGAATTATAGAAGAATGGAAAAAGATTTATATAGTTATAATTTTAAACACAAAGATAAGAAGAAAAACAAAGATCATATTAAAAAAAATTATGACAACCCATTTGCTTCTCTAAAGAATTTATCTTTAAATAACTAAACAATAACTTATATTGTGTAAGAAATAATTATGACTTACGTAGTTAATGAAAACTGTATCAAGTGCAAACTGACTGATTGTGTAGAAGTTTGTCCTGTTGATTGTTTTTATGAAGGCGAAAACATGCTGGTTATTAATCCTGATGAATGCATCGACTGCGGTGTTTGCGAACCAGAATGTCCAATTAATGCCATCGAACCAGACACAAATAAAAATACCGAAAAATTAGTATTATTAAATAAAGATATGTCTGCAAAATGGCCTAATATTAATAAAAAAAAAGACCCTTTGCCTGATGCGGATAAATATAAAAATACACCGAACAAACTTGAAAAATACTTTAGTGATAAGCCAGGTCCTGGTAATAAATAATCTTGTAAGCTTGTATTAAGCAATCGGATACTATATTAAGCGCCACATGGAATTTCTCAAAAAAATCATGAAAAAAAAAGCAAAAGATAAAAAAAAAGATTTACCAGTTAAAAAAAATAAAAAAATTAAATTAGAAAAACAACCTACAAAAATTATTAAAAAAGAAATTCCCAAAAAACAAAAAGCTCCAATAGAAATTAAGCCAAAAGGCAAACGTGGTAGACCTAAGAATCCAGAAACAGTAAAGGCTGTTACTTCAGGGGGCAATGCAAAAACTACTTCATCTAACCAGGCGCCTGTTAACGAAATTATAGAAATTAAAAAAGTTGCAAAACAAGAATCTGATAAAAAAATCTATAAAATAAAAGATCACGTTATTTATCCAAAACATGGTGTTGGACAAATCGTTGCTGTTGAAACTAGTGTTATTGCCGAAATTGAAATGACTTACTATAAAATTCAAGTTACTAAAGATAAATTAGTTTTAACTATACCAGTTAATCAACAAGGAAACTTGAGACCAATATCAAGCGTAAATCAAATTAATAAAGCTATATCTATATTAAAAGGAAAACCAAAAATCAGAAGAACTATGTGGAGCAGAAGAGCTCAAGAGTATGATCAAAAAATTAACTCTGGTGAGATCTATCAAATCGCAGAAGTAGTTAGAGATTTAAATAAAAATACAGAAATCCCAGTAGATCAATCTTACAGTGAGAGACAGTTATTTGAAAAAGCTTACGATCGTTTATTGGGCGAAGTTGCAATCGGATTAGCTATTAGTGACGAAGATGCTAAAAAAAAATTAGATAAGGCGCTTGGCAAAAAAGAGGCTGTAACTGCGGAGCCCATATAAAAAAAACGCCCTTCAATAAAATTTGAAGAGCGTTTTTCTTGAAAACTTAAAGAACTATCTTCTTCTCTTTTTTGCTTTCTTAGCTGGCTTTCTTCTTTTAGAAGATTTTCTCTTCTTAGAAGTTTTTTTAGCTGCTTTTCTTTTTTTAGCCATTTTTTTCTCCCGTTACGTTAATTTTCACTTAAATAATTTAAGTGATTCGTATTTATAAATACTTAAAAACATATCGGTTACTAAGTCAAATTGTTATTTATTCACATAAATTTCAAAAAATGATTCAAAAATTTTTTGATTCATTTTTTATTGGTTTACAATACTTTTTTAATATTTTTTTTACACAAAGTATTATTTATATTGAATTGAAATGCACTCGTAGCTCAGTTGGATAGAGTACAAGTTTCCTAAACTTGGTGTCAGAAGTTCGAATCTTCTCGAGTGCACCAAATTAAAAATATAATTTTTCTAATTGATTCCCAAAAATTTTTTTAACCTGATGTCTTCTTATCTTCATTGTTGGAGTTAACATTTCATTTTCAACAGTGAATGGAGTGTCAATAATTATAAATTTCTTGATTTTCTCAATAATACTTAATTCAGAATTTACTTTATCAACAAAAAATTGAACTTTATCTTTTTTATTTTCTAATTCTTTTGCAACAACAATTAATGCAACTAAATAATTTTTTTTATCACCATAAACATAACTTTGAATAATATCTGGATAATTTGATAATAGATTTTCTATTTTACTTGGAGCAATATTATCTCCTCCAGCATTAACTATAATATCTTTTTTCCTATCGGTGATTTTTAAATAGCCCTCGCTATCAATCTCACCAATATCGCCTGTATATAACCAGCTATCTTTTAAAATTCTATTAGTCTCTTCTTTATTATTCCAATATCCAATCATGACGTTTTCGCCTTTGACTAATATTTCTCCATCTCGAGCAATCTTAACCTCTACATCTTTAAAAATTTTTCCAACTGTATCTATCTTTATTTTACTTATTGGATTACAGCTAACAATCGGTGAGGCTTCTGTAAGACCATATCCTTGCAATGTCGGCAATCCCAAGGAATTTAAAAAAACTCCTACATTATAATCTAAAGGTCCACCCCCAGATATAAAAGCTCTTATTTTTCCACCAAATTGATTTTTTATTTTTTTTCTAACTATGAAGTCCAAGATAAAGTTAATACATTTTTCAAAAAAACTCATATTTTTATTTAAAAATTTTTTCTCTCCTAAATCTAACGTTTTTTGAAAAATAATTTTTTTAAAATTACTTTGTGTTTGTAAATTAATTTTAATCTTGTGCATAAGATTTGTATAAAATCTTGGCACAGCAGTCATAATTGTGGGCTTTGCAATTTTTAAATTGGATAAGAGTTTATCCAAACTTTCAGAATAAAATATTTTTGCACCCAAACTTAATTGAGCAAATTGCACGGTATGTTCGTAGGAATGTGATAATGGCAACCAAGTCAGAAAGGTATTCTTTTTTCCTTTAACAAAATCTAAAAATTTTAAAGCACCTTCACAATTTTTTAAAATTCCACCATGAGATAACACAACGCCTTTTGGTGTTCCTTGTGTTCCAGAAGTATAAATAATGCAAGCGGGATCTTGTCTATTTAAATTTTTATTATTTTCGAAAAAAAAATTTTGTTCTTTATCAAGATCTATTTCTTTATTCACTATCTCCGAAAAATTATTAATATTAGATCCAATATTCTCTGCGCATTCATTTAAAAGAATTATAAAATTAAAATTATAATTTATTTTTTTTGCTGCTAATAAAATATTTTTTAATAAATTAGAACTAGAAACAATTAATCCAGCGGGTTTACTATCATTAATAGTAAAGGCAAAATCATTTACTGTATAAGTTGTATAATTAGGTACTGTTATTGCTGCATTTAATAATATGGCAAGATCAGCAATTAACCACTCGGGTCTATTTTCCGAAACTAACAATACCCTATCTGCTTTTTTAATATTTTTACTATTTAAAAAATTAGCGAGTTTTAAAACATTACTCCTAGTGTCTTGCCAAGTATAAGTCTGAAATTTTTTTAAGTTTAAATTGTTAAATAATAAATGATCCTCTTTTTTATGATCTTCATATTGCAAAAAGAAAATTTCATTTAAATTTTTAAAAGATGAAATCTGCATAATCAATATTCTATACTTTTTTATATTATTTATCCCATCCTAGTTATTTTAGATGCTAATAATAAAATTAAATATATAAGCTAATTTAAAATGAGATCTTTATATAATAAAATTTTATTTATCTCAGGCAAGAAACAGTCTGAAAAATTTCTATATTTTATAAGTTTTATTGAAAGCAGCGTTTTTCCAATACCAATTGTTCTTCTCATGATACCCGTTCAATTAGTAAAAAGGCACAAAGCAATATCTATTGGATTTTTTGTAACCCTATTTTCAGTATTAGGGGGTGCTCTCGGTTATTATTTGGGTTATTTTTTTTATGACACTATCGGAGCATCTGTTATCAGTTTCTACGGTTATCAAGAATCCTTTATTAAATTTACCAACTCAATCACAAAAGAAATGGAATTTTGGATTGTGTTCTTTTATGCATTTACCCCTCTTCCTTATAAATTACTAACTATAGGAAGTGGTTTTGTACAATTTAACTTTTGGATATTTATTGTTGGAAGTTTTGTTTCTAGAGGAATTCGTTTTCTTACAATTAGTTTTTTAATATTAAAATTTGGTGAAAAAATTAAATTTTTTATTGAAAAATATCTAAATATTTTATCAATCGTAAGTGTAATTTTATTATTGATTATTTTTCTTATTATAAAATATTTATTTTAATTGGTGCGGAAGGAGGGATTTGAACCCTCACACTCTTGCAAGCAATAGATTTTGAGTCTATCATGTCTACCGTTCCATCACTTCCGCAAGTCTTTTTTTATTTTTTATTAATAAAACTAATCTTTATTAAAATTGCAAGTAGCAGCCAAATAATGAAGGCTTCCCCGTGACTCATGCGATAAGATGCTCCAAAAATCTTAGCAATACCAACGACCATATAGAAAACCACTGGCGATACTACTAATGATATGAGAAATTGCTTAATATCAAATTTTAATTTCATTCTTTAATTATATAAATTCAAATATACTTAACAACTTAAATGTTAAAAAAACTCTTAAACGATTTAATTAAATTAGCAGGCCATAAAAAAGCTAAATATTTTTTAGCTGGCTGGTGTTTTATGGAAAATATATTCTTTCCGGTGCCCTCAGATTCAATTGTAATTCCAATGTCAATTTCAAGGCCCAAAAAATGGTTTGAAACTTTTGCAATTGCAACAGCAGCAGCTTTTTTAGGAGCTCTTGCTGCTTACGCGATCGGATATTACATGTTTCATAAAATTGGAGTTTATATTTTTGATTGGTCAGGAGTATCTGATCCGCAGAAATTTTTAGCAATCTTTTATAAAAAAAGCACAATGATAGCATTTGCTTTTATTTTATTTATTTCTGGTTTTACTCCACTTCCATTTAACTTATTAGCTATAGCAAGTGGATTTGTATCTTTTAGTTTTCCATTATTTGCTGCTACTGCTCTTTTTACTAGAGGCTCAAGATATTTTTTATTGGCTTATTTTTTTTCAAAATATGGACCAAAAATTCAAGAACATATCGAAAAAAAGTTCACAACATTCTTAATCTGGATAATTGTCAGTTTCATTATCGTTATCGGAGGAATGTATTTATTTTATGTTAAATTCCCACATTACTTCGCTGCTTGAACAATAAGACTAATAAATATTTTTTATTCATTATCTTAATAAATATTTTTATTATTTCCGTTACACTATTCATTGAATATTCTTTAAAAATTAAACCTTGTATTTTATGTCTTTACGAGCGTTATCCCTATTACTTAATATTATTATTTTGCTCTTTATTTTTTTTAAATAATAATTGGAAAAATCAATTAATTATTTTAATTATTTTAACTTCAATAGGCAGCTTCTTTCTTGCTGGATATCATGCGGGAATTGAATATGGGTTAATAAATGAATTATTAAGCTGTAAAGTTAGTGCTAACAATAGTTTTTCTAAAGATATTCTACTAAAAGAACTAGAAACTAGGCTAGCTTCTTCATGCAAAGAAGTGAATTTCAAATTATTTGGTTTATCTTTAGCTTCTATTAATACTATTATTTCTTTAATTCTTACTATTTTATATTATAAAATATTTTCATGGATAAAAAACAGAGCCAAATAGCTGAAATGATTAGAGTAAATCACGCTGGAGAACGTGGTGCTATCAAAATATATGAAGGGCAACTAAAAGCTCTTCAATTATTAAATAAAGATCCTGAATTACAGAATACTATTAAAAATATGCGTGATCATGAATTGGAGCACTTAGAATTTTTTGAAAATCAAATTATTGAACGAAAAGTTAGACCAACTGCCCTACTTCCTTTGTGGGATGTCCTTGGTGCTGCTCTTGGTTTTGGAACTGCACTACTTGGTAAAAAAGCTACAGCTTTATGCACTTCTGCTGTTGAGGAAGTTATAGGTGATCATTATGGAGAGCAAATAAATATTCTATCTAAAGAATACAAAGAAGAGAAAGAACTTAAAAATAAATTTATTAAGTTTAGAGAAGAAGAACTCGAGCACAAACATACTGCTGAAGGTCTAGGAGCTAATAACGATGGTTTATATTCTATTTTAGATATTTTAATAAAAAACAGCTCTAAATTAGCTATAACAATTTCAAAAAAATATTAACTTTCGAGTTTAACGTCCCAATATAAATAATCTAACCAACTTTGGTGTAAAAAATTTGGTGGAAAAAATTTTCCATTATGATGTAATTCTTCTACTGTTGGACGATAAGGTTTCATTTTTGGAATCATTCCAATAACATGTGGGAGCTTTCCTCCTTTTCTTACATTGCATGTACAACAAGCAGATACAACATTTTCCCAACAGGTAATGCCACCCTTAGATCTTGGAATTACATGATCAAAAGTCAAATTTTTTTGACTACCGCAATATTGGCAAGAAAATTTATCTCTCAAAAAAACATTAAATCTTGTAAAATTTGGAAATTCTGAAGGTTTTATATATTTTTTTAATGAAATTACGCTTGGTAATTTCATTGTAAAAGATGGGCTTCTAATTTCTCGATCGTATTCTGAAACTATTGTTACTCTATCTAAAAATACATCACGAACTGCATCCTGCCAGCACCACAATGATAATGGATAATAACTTAATGGCCTATAATCCGCATTTAATACTAGGGCTGGACACTTATCGAGAGGTACAGCGTTGGATTCGGTTATAATCATTTAATACATTAATTGATATACCAATGTTATTGATAATCAAAATATTTTTTACTTATTAATGTTGATAAATTCAAGACCCAAGCTTAGTCCTTGTGTTGGAATTGAGTGACCACAACCTTTAAAAATTTTAGTTTTTAAGTTAACTTTATTTTTTGTTAAGAAATTTTTTGCCTCCATCATATCTTCTAAAGGAACAATATTATCGTCATCTCCATGCATTAAAAAAATTGGTGGTCTAGATTTAATATTATTTTCTAAAATACTTGGATCATATATCTTACCTGAATAGCCAATAACTCCTCCGATTTTATTAGGATTTGTTAATGCATAATGCAAAGACATCATAGTTCCTTGGCTAAATCCTACCAAAAACAATTTTGAATAATCTAAACTTAAGTCTTTAAGTTTAGCATCAATAAATTTTGTTAATTTTAATACTGAACTTTCTAATTCTAAATCAACATTTTTAATATCTGGATTCATAAGGTTAAACCATTCAAACCCCGCCGGATTTACTGAACAAATATTTGGTGCGTTAGGTGATGTAAAATAAAAATCTGGCAAAAACCTTTGCCAATAATTTCCAATATTAATTAAATCTTTTCCATCCGCTCCATATCCATGACAAAAAACTATTAAATAGTTTGCTTTAGTGGATATCTGAACTAAAGAAGTCGATCTTAAAAATATATTTTCATCAATTATTTTCATTAATATTTTATTTTATATAATTTTAACTATTTTATGATAACTATTTCTTAATGCCAAATTTTGATCGTATTGTTGTAGCAATTGCTTTAATTGTTGTGTTGATAATTCTTGTACGCGGGCTGAAATCATTTTTCGTTGGTGGTAATATTGATGAAAAAAGAAAAAGTAACAAACTGATGCAATTAAGAGTTTTTGCCCAGTTTATTGCTATTATTATAATAATGGCTCTAGCCTACTTTTATAAGAAATAGTTCTATAAGTTTTTTAACCAATTAATAAATTTTTCATCGGCAAAATCTATAGACCCTATTACCCTCGCAATTTCTTTGCCATTTCGATCTATAATTAACGTTGTTGGCAATCCTCTTAATCCGATCTTACTGGCTAAAACATAATCAGGATCATAGTGAGTAGAAAAATTTTTTATTTTTAAATCGTCAAAAAATTTATCAGTTTTTTTTTTATTTATTTTCTCAAGATCAATAGCAAATATTTTGATTTTATCCTTTCCAATGACATCAACTAACTTATCGATAGAGGGCATTTCTTCTTTACACGGCACACACCAAGTTGACCAAAAGTTAATTAGAGTTATCTGGTGATCAAATTTATTAAACTTTAATTTTTTACCAGAGAAATCTATAAATTCTTCACCGATGATTTCTTTTGGTGTTTCATGCACAACTATATTCTTAAAAGGGAGGTCTTTAATGGGTTGTGATAAAGAGTGATTAGTAATAAATAATAATAAACTAGCTAGGTAAACTAAATATTTAAAAGAATTGCGTAAAAAAAACATAGTTTAATTTTATATATTATTAAGAATATGACTAAAGGAAATAAAAATAAAGTTTGGGGTACAAGAGTTAAAAAACCCACATCAAAACTTTTACAATCAATTAACTCTTCTATTGATGTAGATAAAAGATTATTTAATGAAGATATTGATGCATCTATTGCTCATTGCGAAATGCTTTCTAAGCAGAAAATTATAAATAGCAATTCTGCTAAAAAAATTATCTATGGTCTTAAAAAAATAAAAATAGAGATCCAAAAAAATAAATTTGAATTTAAAAAAGAACACGAAGATATTCATTTAAATATTGAAAAAAGATTATTTGAAATAATAGGTGATCACGCTGGATACCTTCATACCGCTAGATCGAGAAATGACCAGGTCGTAACAGATTTTAAACTTTGGGTAAAAAAATCTGCGAACATTATTGATAAAAATTTAACTTTGCTCATCAAAAGTTTTTTAAATAAAGCTAAAAAAAATATTGATGTAATTATGCCTGGATTTACACATCTTAAGAATGCGCAGCCAGTGTTATTCTCTCATTATTTATTAGCTTATGTAGAGATGTTTAAAAGAGACAAGCTAAGAATTAAAAGTTTTTTAGAAAATATTAATGAAAATCCATTAGGATCTGCAGCTCTTGCTGGCACTTCTTACAATATTGATAGACACTTTACTTCAAAAAAACTGGGTTTTAAAAAACCTACTGATAATTCTATTGATTCAGTTTCTGATAGAGATTTTGCTATTGAGTTTTTATTTATAGCATCGTTATGTTCTGTGCATCTTTCAAGACTTGCTGAAGAAATTATTATCTGGAACTCTGATCTAGTAAATTTAATTACTCTTGAAGATAGCTTATTAACTGGATCTTCAATTATGCCGCAAAAAAAGAATCCAGATTCTGCAGAATTAATTAGAGGAAAAACAGGAAGAATATTTGGTCAATTGTCTTCAATGTTAACTACGATGAAAGGCTTGCCGCTAGCCTACTTCAAAGACATGCAAGAAGATAAGGAAAGTGTATTTGATGCTTACGACACCCTTTTATTAAATATTCAACTAGCCACCGAATTAGTGGAGGGTATAAAACCTAATAAAGCTAAAATGTTAGCTGCAGCAAAATTAGGGTTTACTACAGCAACAGACTTTGCAGATTATTTAGTAAAAAAAGGAATGTCTTTTAGAGATGCTCATAAAAAATCTGCAACTCTTGTGAATATTGCAGAAAAAAATAACCAAACACTTGATGAATTAGATTTTTCAATAATAAAAAAAGTTGAAAAAAGCGTAGAAAAAGATGTGTTAAAAATGTTTGATTTAAAGAATTCAGTTAATTCAAAAAAATCTTATGGCGGAACATCACTGTTTAATGTTAATAAAATGATAAAAAAATATCAAAAAGAGTTTAAATGATTAGAGTTTTGTTAATATTATCAATATTATTTATAACAACTTCTTGCGGCGTTAAAAATAATCCTGTGTACCAGTCTTTTAACAATAATTTTGAGAAACAATCTTTAGAAACTAAAATTGATATCAAAATCATTTAATGAATTTTTTAAAATTCAAAAATAAAAAATTATTTTTTGAAAAAATTGCTATATCAAAAATAGCTACAAGAATTAAAACTCCTTTTTATCTTTATTCTTTAAATCAATTAAAACTGAATTTTAACAATTTTAAAAAATCTTTTAAAAAAGTTAATCCGATTATTTGTTTTTCAGTTAAATCAAATTCTAATATAAAAATTATATCTGAATTAAAAAAATTAGGCTCAGGCGCGGATGTTGTTTCTCTTGGTGAATTGAAAATAGCTCTTAAGGCAGGGATTATTCCAAAAAAAATAGTCTTTTCAGGAGTTGGTAAGACAGAAGAAGAATTGGACTTTGCAATAAAAAGGGGGATCCTTCTAATTAATGCTGAATCAGAGAGTGAAATAAGAACAATAAATAAAATTGCAAAAAAAAATAATAAAATTGTTTCAGTGGGAATAAGAATAAATCCAAACGTTTCTGCCAAAACTAATAAAAAAATATCTACAGGAAAAAAGGATAATAAATTTGGCATGTCAATGACCGCTTGCTTAGAAATATTCAATAACCAATATCATTATGAATATATTAAATTTGAAGCAATTAGCGTTCATATTGGTTCTCAAATTATGGACGTAAATCCTTTTAAAAAAGTTTTATCTAGTCTTTCAAATTTTAATAAAAAAATTAATCAACTAGGTATAAATTTAAAATATATAGATTTGGGGGGTGGTACCGGAATTCCTTATTCTCAATCTGAAAGAGCTTTCAATCTAGGAAAATATTCAAATCTTGTTTTTAAATTTAAGAAAATTAATAATGTAGAAATTATATTTGAACCTGGAAGATCTATTTGTGGTAACTCAGGAGTTTTAGTTTCTAAAATTATATATCTAAAAGATATACCTGGTAAAAGATTTATAATTATTGATGCTGCAATGAATGACCTAATGAGACCCGCTCTTTATGGTGCAAAACATGAGATTTATCCTTTGCTAAAAAATAATCTTATAATTAAAAAAAATACTGAATTTGTAGGTCCTGTATGTGAAAGTTCAGATACATTTATCACTTATAACAAGTATCAAAAACTTAACGAAGGAGATTTTATTTGTATTAACAATATTGGAGCTTACGGAAGATCTTTGGCTTCAAATTACAACACAAGACCTTACTCTGCTGAAATTCTAATTAATAAAAATACTTATAAAATAATAAAACAAAGACAAAAATTAGAATCTTTAATTAATTAAATGCATTTTTTAAGATCTCTGTTTTTTAACTTTGCCACTTATTGTGGATCTTTTTTTTCAACATTGTTAGCATTGCCAACTTTAGTAATGCCAAAATCAGCCATGCAATGGCTCGCTCGAATGCTAGGGTTTTATATTATTTTTTGTGTACGGTTTATTATAAATACAAAAATAATATTTAAAGGATTGGAAAATATACCTAAAGATAGAAGATTTTTTGTAGCTTCTGCTCACCAGTCTATTTGTGAAACTTTTGTATTTAATGCTGTGTTAGATGCTCCTATATTTATTGTTAAACAAGAATTATTTAAAATCCCATTTTATGGGTGGTGTATAAAAAAATTAGGATTTATTGGAACTAAAAGAGAGAAGGTTACTAAAGATCATTTGGTTTTTTTAGAAAAAACAACTGAAACTATTCATAAAGAAAGATTCCCTTTAATAATTTTTCCTCAAGGAACAAGAATTAAAAACAATGAAAGAGTACCGTTAAAAAAAGGTGTTGCAAGAATTTATGAAAGAGCAAAAGTTCCATGCATACCAGTTAAATTAAACACGGGTGACGTTTGGCCTAGAGATAGTTTTTTTAGATTTCCTGGAGAAATTTGTATTGAATTTAAAAAACCAATCGAACCAGGTCTTGATATCGTTGATTTTATGAAAATTCTTGAAAAGGAAATCTATGAGTAATTCTTTATACTATATAGCCAGCGCTACTTGTCTTGACCGGCTTTAATAATTTCTTTTCTAATTTTTCTAGTTTTAGAAAATAGTTTAAATAATTTATTGCCATCTTTTTTTAAAATAGCCCTTCTTAAATTATTTAGATCCAAATTAAATTTATTCAACATATAAAGAATTTGTTTGCGATTATTAAGAGCAATATCTCTCCACATCGTAGGGTCCGATGATGCTATTCTTGTAAAATCTCTAAATCCACTTGCGCTGTATTTAATAATTTCTGATTTTGTGTCTTTTTCGAGATTGGCTGCTGTACCTACAATGTTGTAAGCAATTAAATGAGGAATATGACTCGTAATTGCCATAACTTTATCATGGTGCTCAGCTGACATGTGTTGAACCTTGCTGCCAATTTTTGTCCAAAACCTATCAAGTTCTTTTAAAGATACAGAATTTTTATTATTTACTGGAGTAATAATGCACCATCTATTTTTAAATAAATCGGCAAAACCAGATTCTGGTCCACTTTTTTCTGTTCCTGCTACTGGATGAGCGGGAATCCATATAGTATTTTTATTAATTATACCGCTAACAACGTTCTTTGCAAAAATTTTTGCAGAACCAACGTCCGTTAAAATACATTCTTTACTTAAATCGTTTTTAATAGATGAAACTATATTTTTGTAAGAGCCAAGAGGTGCGCAGATAATTACTAAATCTGAATTTTGCACACTTTTTTTTAAATTTGATTCAATATTTTTAGTAATTCTTAATTTTAAAACTTTTTTTAAAACTGATTTAGAAGAATCATGAGCGACTAATATTTTGCATAAGTTTTTACTTTTAATAGCTCTTGCAATCGAAGAACCTATTAAACCCATTCCTATTATTGTTATTTTTTTAAACATCAAAAATTCTATTAAGAGTTTTCAAAAAGGAATTATTTTCCTTGCTATTACCAATTGTCACTCTTAGTGCGTTGGGCAATCCATATCCTTTCATTTTTCTTAGAATAATCTTAGATTCAATAAATTTATTATAAATATTATCAGCATTAATTTTTTTGTTATCAAAGCGCATTAAAAAGAAATTAGCAACTGGCGTATTTGTTAAAATTCCTAATTTTATAAAATTTTCAAAAAAAATTTCAGCCCACTTAGAGTTATGATCAACATTTTTTCTTAACCAAGATTTATCATTTAAAGCTTCGACACCTGCTTTCTGCGCTGCAGAATTTACATTAAAGGGTGGTTTAATAAGCTTCATTGCTTTAATCAAATTTTTTGAAGCATAACCCCAGCCAAGTCTTAGACTAGCAAGACCATATATTTTTGAAAAAGATCTAGTAACAAGAACATTATTACAATTTCTGAACAAATCTAAACCAGAAGTATAATCTTTATTAATAACAAATTCAGAGTAAGCGTCATCTACTACAAGCAAAATATTACTGCGTAATTTTTTTCTCAACAACAGCATTTCTTGTTTGTCTAGATAGGTTCCGGTAGGATTATTTGGATTGGCTAAAAAAACAATTTTAGTTCGAGAATTAACTTTTGCTAATATAGAATTTATATCGGCCTTTAAATCATCTTCTTTAGCAAGGATTACTTTGCCTCCAAAAATCTTTGCGTAAATTCTGTACATTAAAAAACTGTACTCAGTGACAATAACTTCATCATTAGGATTTAAAAATAACTGACAAGCTAAACTAATAATCTCATCCGAGCCGTTGCCAACAATGAGATTATTAGGATTTAACTTAAAATTTTTTGATATTGTTTTAATTAAATCATTTGAATTTCCATCAGGATATCTAGATATTTTTTTGCTGTGTTGAATAAATGCTGAAATAGCTTTTTTTGAAGGCCCTAAGGCAGATTCGTTCGCAGAAAGTTTTATTGGATTATTAATATTTTTAATCTGAGATAATCCACCCACATATTTTAAATTATTAAAATTTTTAAATTTTAATGGCATATTTTTGTAAATAATTGACAATATTATTTTTTAATTAACATAATGCTATTGTGGTTGATACTATTTATAAAAATAAATCTTCTAAAATTTTTAAAAACAACAGTAACACAAGCAATAAAAGCAAATAAATTGACAAGAAATTAAGCCTAAGATAAAAATTATTTGCGCTGATTTACCGAATTGCGAGCGCAAACAAACAGCTAAAAAGGTAAAAAATTACTTCAATACTTAAGTAATTTTTTAGTTTAAATGAAATTAGAATCAAAAATAGTTATAGATCTTATAGAACCTTTTTCAAAAGTTCTTGATGTGGGATGTGGTGATGGAAGTATAATGCTACATCTTAAAAAAGAAAAAAAAATTGACGCACGAGGGATTGAAATAGATCACGAAAAAGTAAAAGAAAGTTTAAGCAAAGGTCTCTCTGTTATAGAGGGTGATGCTGAAAAAGATCTAATAAATTATCCAGATCAGTCTTTTGATTACGTAATTCTAACTCAAACTTTACAAGCCTTTTATAATCCTAGAAAAGTTCTTCATGAGCTTTTGAGAATAGGAAAAAATGCAATTGTTTCTATTCCTAACTTTGGTTATTGGAAAGTTAGATTTAGTTTATTACTAAAGGGCAGAATGCCTGTTACAAAAACATTGCCTAACACATGGCATGACACGCCAAATCTACATATGTGCACTATTAAAGATTTTTTTGATTTATGTCATGATGACAAAATTCACATCATAAAATCAATTGCTGTTACTCAAGAAAAATCTTCTGCAATTACAAATCTAAATTTAGAAATAAAAAATCTTTATTCTGAGTTTGGAATATTTTTAATTAGTAAAAAGAATTAATTATTCTTTAGATTATGAATATCCATATTATCCCGTGTCTAAAAGATAATTATGCTTACATTATTGAAAATGAGAAAACTAAAAATGCATGCGTTATAGACCCCTCTGAATCTGGGCCAGTTTTAAGTTTCTTAAAAAAAAATAAATTAAATTTAAAGTATATACTTAACACCCACCATCATGCTGATCATGTTGGTGGTAACCTTGATCTAAAAAAAAAATTTAATGCAAAAATATTGGGATTTATAAAAGATAAAAATAGAATTCCAGGAATTGATATTGCATTGAGTGATAAAGAAATATGGAATTTTGAAGGATCTGACGTTCTAGTAGAACACGTGCCGGGACATACATCTGGTCATATATTTTATTATTTCAAAAACGAAAATTCTGCTTTTACAGGTGACACACTATTCTCTTTTGGTTGTGGAAGATTATTTGAAGGCTCTTACAAAGAAATGGTAGATTCTTTAAAAAAAATTAAGTCCCTTCCAAGAAAAACAAAAATATTTTGTGGTCATGAATATACTATTTCTAATTTAAAATTCTGTATGGCAATTGACAAAGGCAATTCCAAATTAAAAGAAAAATATAATCAAATTAACGATAATATTAATAAAAATTTAACAAGCATGCCTGCTAATCTAGATGAAGAAATAGAAATAAATATATTTCTTAAATTTGATAATTTAGAATTTAAAAAGAAAATAGGATTTGAAGATCTAAATGAGGTAGATTTTTTCAAGAAGATTAGAGACTTAAAAGATAACTTCTAAAAGCCAATACACTCAAGCATAATCGCAATCTTGACAAGCTAAGGTGGCTATATATATTGCCCAGACCTAAAAGAAATTACATATGACTTTTGCAGTAATTAAAACCGGCGGTAAACAATATAAAGTGTCAGCAAACGATACTATCAGAATTGAGAAGCTTGATAACAAGGCTGGAAAAATATTTGAATTTAAAGAAGTTCTTTTAACTGCAGATAATGAAACAACAGAAGTTGGTTCTCCAAGTGTTGATGGGGCATATGTTGAAGCGGAACTTTTAAAACAAACAAGAAACGACAAAATAATTATCTTCAAGAAAAGAAGAAGACAGAATTCAAGAAGAAGAAGAGGTCATAGGCAGCATGTTTCTATAGTGAAAATTTTAAAAATTTATGGTAAAAGTGGAAAGCTTTTGTCTGAAGCTAAAAATGCAACAGTAGAAAAAAAAGCTGAAACTAAAGTAACTGCTAAAAAGAAATAGATAAAAAACAATGGCAACAAAAAAAGCTGGTGGATCGACGAAAAATGGACGCGATAGCGCTGGTAGGCGTCTTGGTGTCAAAAAATTTGGCGGTCAAACTGTCATAGCAGGAAATATTATTATGAGACAAAGAGGAACAAAAATGTTCCCGGGTAATAATGTTGGTATGGGAAAAGATCATACTATTTTTTCTAAAGTAGACGGTATAGTAAAGTTCGAGACAAAAAAACTCGGAAGAACTTACATCTCAGTAATCCCTCAATAGACTCAGTTTATTTTTAAACTGAGATTTCCATTAATAATCGAATAATATGATTGTATGAAATTTTTAGATCAAGTTAAAATTATAATTAAAGCTGGTGATGGAGGAAACGGGTGTGTCGCTTTTCGAAGAGAAAAATTTATTGAATTTGGAGGTCCTTACGGAGGAGATGGTGGCGATGGTGGATCAATAATTGTTAAAGCTGTTAATGGATTAAATACTTTAGTTGATTACCGTTATGCTCAACATCATAAAGCTGAAAATGGATCTAACGGTTCTGGAAACAATAGAAAAGGACACGGTGGAAAAGATTTAGTTTTAAAAGTTCCTGTTGGAACTCAAATATATGAGGAAGATAAAAAAACACTACTATTCGATCTAACGAACGAAAATCAAGAGTACGTTATAGCCAAAGGAGGAAAGGGTGGACTTGGTAATTCAAAATTTAAAAGTTCCACAAATAGATCTCCTAGAAAATTTACTCCTGGAAAGATAGGAGAAGAATTTATAATTTGGCTTGAACTAAAATTAATTGCTGATGTTGGAATTATAGGTTTTCCAAACGCTGGAAAATCGAGTCTTCTTTCAATATCAACAAGAGCCAGACCTAAGATTGCGAATTATCCTTTTACTACTCTCAATCCAAATCTTGGGGTTGTGTTTGTTGATAATAAAGAAATAATTATTGCCGACATTCCTGGTCTGATCGAGGGTGCTCATTCTGGTTCAGGATTAGGTGATAAATTTTTGAAACATATAGAAAGATGTAAGAGCATCATTCATATGATTGATATTAACGAGGATGATTTAGTTGGAAAATATAAAATTATTAGAAATGAACTTAAAGAATTTAACCCTGAATTAATAAAAAAGAGAGAACTTATTGTTTTTAACAAGATTGATTTAATTGATGAAGAAGAAAAGAAAGAAAAAATAATGAATTTTACTAAAAAAATTAAGAAAAAAGTTTATGATATATCTGTTGAAAAAAAAATTAATATAAACAATTTGCTACGAGCTATATAAATGGACGTATTAAAATATAAAACAATTGTAATTAAAATTGGTTCTGGCCTTATTGTTGATGGTAAAAACAAAGTAAAAAAGAATTGGTTTGATAAATTAATCGAAGATATTATTTTTTTAATAAAGAAGAATAAACAAGTTATTATTGTTTCTTCTGGAGCAATAGCATTGGGTTGCGATTTATTAAAAATAAATAAAAAAAATACAAAACTAAGTCAATTCCAAGCAATAGCAGCAATTGGACAGATTGAATTAATCAATCTTTTTAAGAAAGCGTTTGAGAAAAAAAAAATTAAAGTTTCTCAAATATTACTTACTTTGGAAGATACTGAAGAAAGACGAAGATCGCTAAACGCAAAAGAAACTATCAATAATTTGCTGAAAATGTCTGTAATACCAATCGTAAATGAGAATGACACTGTTGCTACTTCAGAAATAAGATATGGGGACAATGATAGATTGGCAGCACGAGTTGCTCAAATATGTAATGCTGACTGCCTAATTATGCTTTCAGACATAGATGGTTTTTATTCTGCTGATCCAAAGAAAGATAAAAATGCAAAAATAATTAAAAAAGTGACAACTATTAATAAGTCTATTGAAGCACTCGCCTCCAAAAGTATTAGTTCTTACGGAACTGGTGGAATGATAACAAAAATTAAAGCTGCAAAAATTTGTATGCAGTCAGGTTGTGACATGATTTTAACAAGTGGAATGATTAATAATCCTATAAAAAATATTATTAAAAATAAAAATTATACATTGTTCGAGTCTCAATCTTCTTCTTTAAGCGCAAAGAAGCAATGGATCTTAAATTCAATTGCAACGAAAGGTTCAGTTAAGATTGATGATGGAGCTGAAAAAGCATTAAAGAATGGCAAGAGTCTTTTACCAATAGGAGTAACCGCTATTGATGGAAATTTTAATCGCGGAGATGCTATTTATATTATAAATTCAAAAAACAAATGTATTGCAACAGGTATAAGTGCTTATTCCAGTGTAGATGCTAAAAAAATTATTGGATTTAAAACTGATAAAATTAAAGAAATTTTAGGTTATGTTAGCAGAGGAGAAATAGTGCACATAGATAACTTGGTTCATCAAACAGAATAAATATTATGAAAAATAGTTATTTGGATAAAATTGGTTTAAACGCGCTAAACGCGTCCAAAAATTTATCTTTAATAAATGAGAAAAAAAAAAATAAAGTTCTTAAAGATTTCTATAAAAATTTTAAACAAAACCAAAAAAGAATATTAAAAGCAAACAAGACTGACGTTTCTAGAGCAAATAAAAATAAGGTTAGTCAAAATTTAGTTGATCGACTATTGCTAAATGAACATAAGATTAATTCTATACTTAATTCCATACAGGCAGTTATTAAATTAAAAGATCCAACTCAAAAAATAATATCAAAATGGAAAAGGCCAAATGGAATGATTATTAATAAATACACCGTTCCTATTGGAGTTATAGGAGTAATATATGAATCTAGACCAAACGTAACATCGGACGTCGCTACTCTATGCTTTAAGTCAGGCAATGCGGTTATCTTAAGAGGTGGCAGCGAAGCTATTCTGACAAATAAAGTTATTGCTGAATGTTTTAAAAAATCGTTAAAGAAAAATAAAGTTGATGAGAATTGCATTCAACTAATTCAAAATACAAATAGAAAATTAGTTGATTATATGCTTTCGAAGATGGAAAAATTTATTGATGTTATAATTCCAAGAGGAGGAAAAAATTTAGTTCAAAAAATTAAAAAGATGTCTAACGTTCCAACTATTGGTCATTTAGAAGGAATTTGTCATGTCTATATTGATAGATACGCAGATTTGAATATGGCAAAAAAAGTTACACTAAATGCTAAAATGAGAAACACTAGTATTTGTGGTGCTGCTGAAACTTTATTAATCGATAAAGGCTGTCTAAAGACGCATTTACGTCCAATATTGCAATTATTAAGTATTAGCGGATGTAAAATTATTGGAGATAAAATTGTACAAAAAAACTATCTAGGTTCTGTTTCTTTAGCAAAAGAACAAGATTGGAGAACTGAGTACTTAGACTCTATAATTTCAGTAAAAATTGTAAATGGAGTAGAAGAAGCAATTAAACATATTAATAAATATGGAAGCCATCACACCGACAGTATTGTAACTGCAAATAAAAAGAATGCATCACTATTTTTATCTAAAGTTAATAGTGCAATAGTTTTACATAATGCATCTACTCAATTTGCGGATGGAAATGAATTTGGTTTTGGAGCTGAAGTAGGTATATCTACAGATAAATTACATCCTAGAGGACCAGTTGGACTTGAACAGCTAGTAACTTATAAATATCTAGTTGATGGTAATGGGCAAACTAGACCTTAATTTTTTTATTAAAATATAATGAAAATTGGTATTCTTGGCGGAACTTTTGATCCTCCTCATGCTGGACATTTAAATATCTCGTTGGAAGCTATTAAGAAATTCCAATTAAAAAAAGTTATATGGCTTATTACAAAAAAAAATCCTTTAAAAAATAATAATTTATCTAATGATATTATTCAGAGAATAAAGCTCTGTAATGAATTTATAAAAAAGAATAAAAACATAATTAATATTCAGTACATTGAGGAAAAAACTAGATCAAATTTTTTATTTGATAACATAAAGTACATTGTAAACAAATCTTTGAATAATAAATATTATTTCATTATGGGTGCGGATAGCTTTATTAAATTTAATCAATGGAAAAAATATAATGAAATCTTAGACAAGCTATCTATTATTGTTATTAATAGACCAGATTTCTCGATAAAATCATTAAATTCTGTGGCGGCAAAAAAGCTCGAAAAATATAAGTCTTTAGATGTTGACATAAAAACCCAACAACATAGATGGTATTTTTTAAATACAAAAGGTATGAATGTTTCTTCATCGAAAATAAAAAAAACAATTAATGCAAACTAGAAACAAAGAGTTCCTTTTAAAAGAAATAATCAAAATTCTTGATAATAATAAAGCAAAAGATATTGTAAAAATTAATCTTGAAAATAAAAGTTCTATAGCTGATTACATGGTTGTTGCTAGTGGAACATCTTCTAGACACATTCAATCCATTTCAGAGAATACAATCGAAGAATTAAAAAAAATTGGAATTAAGGGCTGTAAAGTTGAAGGTAAAGATAGTGAAAACTGGAAACTAATTGATGCAACAGATGTTGTAGTTCATGTTTTTCATCATGAACAAAGAAAGCATTATGACTTGGAAAAGATGTGGGAAGATATTTTGCCTAGTCAAAAAATATCCGTTTAATGAAAATTAAAATTCTTTGCTTAGGAAGATTGAACAAAGATGAAGAGAATGAGTTATGCAAACGTTACGAAAATAGACTCAAAAGTTTAAAAAATAGCGGAATTACTAATTTTTCTATTGAGCAAATATCAAAAAAGGAGTTAGAAAATATAATTAAAAACAAAAAAGAAAAAAAAATTATCTTTCTTAGTGAAAATGGACAGGACTTAAATACTGAAAATTTTTGTAGAAAATTAAAAAAATTAATAAATTCTTCTATTAAAGAAACGTTATTTATTATAGGAGAGCCAGAAGGGTTCAAAAATTCTTTAAATAAAGAAAATTTTGAAGAAATATGTCTAAGTAAACTTACTTTTACCCACTCTTTAGCAAGAGTATTGTTAACTGAACAAATTTACAGATGCGCTACAATTATGATAAACCATCCCTATCACAGAGAATAAAAATGAAAAAAATCTACATAATATTTACTCTTATAATTTTAAATTTATTTACACAAAATACATTTGCACAAAAAAAAGATGCACTTTATGAAAAATTAGATTTATTTGGAGATATTCTTAACACTATAAACAAAGAGTACGTCAAAGAGATAAATGAGAGCGATGTTATTGATGGGGCAATTAATGGAATGCTTCAATCTCTTGATCCTTATTCTTCTTATATGAATCCTAAAACATTCAAAAATATGAATACTGAAACTAAGGGTGAGTTTGGTGGTCTTGGCATTGAAGTTACGATGGAGTCTGGTCTTGTAAAAGTAATTTCACCAATTGATGATACGCCAGCTGATAAAGCTGGAATTAAATCTGGTGACTACATTATTAAATTAGACGAAAAACAGGTTAAGGGTCTAACTCTCGAAGATGCTGTTAATACTATGAGAGGAAAGGCTGGAACACCTATAACTCTAACTATAAGAAGGATAGACACTAATGATCCTATAGTTGTTAAAATAGTTAGAGAAATCATTAAAACTAAATCTGTAGTGTCAGAAGTCAAAGGAGATGTGGGCTATCTTAGATTAAGATCTTTCAATGAAAAAAGTGGTGATGAACTTATAGATCATATTAAGGAAATTAATAAAAACAAATCTAATGTTATTGGTTTTGTTCTAGACCTTAGAAATAATCCTGGTGGACTTCTTACTCAGGCAATCAAAGTATCAGATGCATTCTTAGATAGCGGTGAAATTGTATCAACTAAAGGCAGAGATCCTAAAGATATTAAAATATATAATGCTAAAAAAGGAGATGAGATTAATGGCAAACCATTAATTGTTCTTATTAACGGCGGTTCTGCATCAGCCTCCGAGATTGTAGCTGGCGCTCTTAAAGATAATAAAAGAGCTATTATTGTAGGTGAAAAATCTTTTGGCAAAGGATCCGTTCAATCCATAATGCCTTTGTCTAATGGTGGAGGATTAAGATTAACAATTGCAAAATATTATTTACCTAGCGGGGAAACTATTGAAAATATTGGTGTTCAACCAGATATTAAAATTGAACAAAAAAAAGAGAATTTCAAAATTAATGATCCTATAAATGACAATCAATTAATTTACGCTTTAAAACTTCTAAAAGCCTCATGAAAGATTTAAGCAATCTTCCTTATAGAAAAGGTGTAGGAATAATGCTTATTAATAAACAAACCAGAGTATTTATTGGAAAAAGAATTGATACAACGCAAGCCTGGCAAATGCCTCAGGGTGGAGTTGATCATAAAGAAGATGTTGAAACTGCAGCTAAAAGAGAGCTTAAAGAAGAAACGGGCATTACATCTATCGAAATTATAAAAAAATCTGAAAAAGAATTCGTTTACGATCTACCTAAAGAGTTACTTGGAAAAATTTGGGGTGGAAAATATAAAGGACAAAAGCAAACTTGGTTTCTCGCAAAGTTTTTAGGAAAAACCGATGAGATTAATATTAAGCAAAAAAAAGCTGAGTTTTATGATTGGCGCTGGGAAGAGCCTCTGGAACTTCCTAAACTAATAGTCCCTTTTAAAAAAAAACTTTATAAAGAAGTTTTAAAAGAATTTAAAGAATATTTCTAAGATTTAAGATTATTAATTTGATCAATAATTTGATTATTTAAATAAATCTCTTCGTCTGAAATTTCTTTAATAGTTAATTTCTTTTCTGCATTTTGTTTTAGTTTCATAATTTCTTCACTCTGAAATTCTGAACTATTAAAAAAATTATCTAACAAAATGCTTAATTTATTATTTGAAAATTCTACAGTTCCTCCTGTTGAGAAAAATATATCAGAATTACTACCTTCTTTTGCAATAATCTTTCCTGCTTTAAGAAAAGTAATTATAGATATATGATCTTTAAATATCTCCATCTCTCCTTCAATTCCAGAAACTACAACGCTATCAACAGCTTTTGAGTAAGCTACTTGTTTTGGAGTTACGATTTCTAATTGGATATTATCCGCCATTTAAATTAAGCCGCAGCTTCTTTTGCCATTTTTTCAGCTTTTGCAACAGCCTCTTCAATAGTTCCAACCATATAAAATGCCGACTCTGGAAGATGATCATACTGACCTTTGCAGATTGCATCAAAACCCTTTATTGTTGATTGTAAATCAACTAATTTTCCTGGTGATCCTGTAAACACTTCAGCAACAAAGAAAGGTTGTGATAAAAATCTTTGTATCTTTCTTGCTCTTGATACTACTAACTTATCTTCCTCTGATAACTCATCCATACCTAAAATTGCAATAATATCTTGTAAAGATTTATAGTTTTGTAAAATTTTTTGAACTTCCCTAGCGACTCTATAATGCTCTTCACCAACAATTCTTGGATCAAGAATTCTTGATGTTGAATCTAGAGGATCAACCGCAGGGTAAATTCCAAGCTCAGCAATTTGTCTTGATAAAACTGTTGTTGCATCTAAGTGAGCAAAAGAAGTTGCGGGAGCGGGATCTGTTAAATCGTCTGCTGGAACGTAAATCGCTTGCACTGAAGTAATAGAACCTTTGCTAGTTGTTGTAATTCTTTCTTGTAAATTTCCCATATCTGTTGCTAAAGTTGGTTGATATCCAACAGCTGAAGGAATACGACCAAGTAACGCTGACACCTCAGATCCTGCTTGCGTAAATCTGAAAATATTATCAACGAAAAAAAGAACGTCTTGGCCTTCTTTATCTCTAAAGTATTCAGCAAGTGTTAGTCCTGATAAAGCAACTCGAGCTCTTGCTCCTGGTGGTTCATTCATTTGTCCGTAAACTAAAGCGGCTTTAGATCCTGGACCATCAACTTTAATAACACCTGACTCTATCATCTCATGATACAAATCATTTCCTTCTCTTGTTCTTTCTCCAACACCTGCAAACACGGAATAGCCTCCGTGTGCTTTTGCAACGTTGTTAATTAATTCCATAATTAAGACTGTTTTTCCAACTCCAGCTCCTCCGAATAATCCAATTTTTCCACCTCTAGAATATGGAGCAAGCAAATCCACAACTTTAATTCCTGTAACTAAAACTTCAGTCTCAGTTGATTGCTCAACATAAGCTGGTGCGGCTCTGTGTATTGGCCATTTTTCTTTTGTTGTTAAAGGACCTCTTTGATCAATTGGTTCACCGATAACATTTATAATTCTGCCTAATGTTTCTGGACCCACTGGTACAGTAATAGCTGTTCCTGTATTCGTTACCTTATCTCCTCTTTTTAATCCTTCGGTTGTATCCATTGCTATAGTTCTAACTGTGTTTTCTCCAAGATGTTGCGCCACTTCTAGAACTACTCTTAATCCATTATTGTTACATTCTAGAGCAGTTAAAATTTCTGGTAATTGATTGTCAAATTTTACGTCTACAACTGCTCCAATAACCTGAACTATTTTTCCAAATTTATTTTCCATAATTCTCCTATAAAGATTCTGCTCCTGATATGATTTCTATTAACTCCTTAGTAATAACTGCTTGTCTTGTTCTGTTATAATTAATTGTAAGTTTTGAGATCAAATCTCCTGCATTTCTAGTTGCGTTGTCCATAGCCGTCATTCTTGATCCTTGTTCACTAGCCTGATTTTCTAGAAAAGCCGCATAAATTTGTGTTGCAATATTTTTTGGTAAAAGATTTTCTAGAATTTGATTTTCATCAGGCTCATAATCATACTGACTATTTGCTGTGTTTTGTTGATTTGGTTTTTCCTCAATTGAAACAGGTATTAACTGTTGTGATTGTGGAATTTGAGCAATAACACTCTTAAATTTATTATAAAACAAAGTGCACACATCAAATTCATTTCTAGTAAATAGATTTAAAATTTTATCAGTAATCTCTTGAGCTTTTGCAAAAGAAACTACTTTTTCATCTTTTAGAGATACTCTGTCGATAATATATTGATTATATTTTCTCTTAAGTTGATCGTTAGCTTTGCTACCAACAACTATAATTTTCAAGTTCTTCCCTTCTTCTAAAGCTTTTTCAAAAAAAACTTTAGCTTTTCTACATATGTTAGTATTAAAACCACCACACAATCCTCTGTCAGAGCTTAAAACAACACAAAGATATGTTTCGATTTTTTGATTTCCAACTAATAATTTTGGTGCTGAATCCATATCTGTTACTGAGTTTTTTAGATTTAGTATTATAGAATTTAATTTCTCAGAATAAGGTCTTGCATTTTCTGCATTCTGTTGTGCTTTTCTAAGTTTAGCAGCGGCAACCATCTTCATTGCTTTAGTTATTTTTTGAGTAGATTTAACGCTAACAATTCTATTTCTTAAAAACTTTAGACTGGCCATTTATTTAGCAAAACCTCTCTTAAAATCAGTAATAAATTGTTTTAATTTTTCTTCATTAGCTTCATCAATCTTTCCTGAAGATTTAATATTATCTAAAATATCAGGAGCTTCTGATTTTATTTTTGATAAAAGTTTCTTCTCAAAAGATTTTATTTGATTAAGCTCAACATCATCTAAAAATCCTCTTACTCCTGAGAAAATAACCACAACTTGTTCTTCTACTTTTAAAGGTGAATACTGGTCTTGTTTTAATAATTCAGTTAATTTTGATCCACGATTTAATAATTTTTGAGTTGCAAGATCTAAGTCTGATCCGAACTGAGCAAATGCTGCCATCTCTCGATACTGAGCAAGTTCAAGTTTGATTGAACCAGAAACTTGTTTCATCGCTTTAATCTGCGCTGCAGATCCAACCCTAGAAACTGAGATACCTACGTTAACAGCAGGTCTAACTCCTTTGTAAAAAAGTTCTGTTTCTAAGAATATTTGTCCGTCAGTAATAGAGATAACGTTTGTTGGAATATAGGCAGAGACGTCGCTAGCTTGTGTTTCAATGATTGGTAATGCTGTAAGAGATCCGCCGCCATGTTTATCATTCAATTTTGCAGCCCTTTCAAGTAATCTACTATGAAGATAGAACACGTCCCCTGGAAAAGCTTCTCGTCCCGGAGGCCTACGTAGAAGTAATGACATTTGTCTATAAGCAACAGCCTGTTTTGATAAATCATCATAAATAATAAGAGCGTGCATACCATTGTCTCTGAAATATTCTCCCATCGTGCATCCTGTGTAAGGAGCTAAAAATTGTAATGGAGCTGGGTCCGATGCTGTTGCAGCAACAACGATCGTATACTCTAATGCGCCCGCTTCTTCTAAAGTTTTAACAATCTGTGCAACGCTCGATCTTTTTTGTCCAATTGCAACATAAATACAATAAAGTTTTTTGCTCTCATCATTAGACTTGTTAATTTCTTTTTGATTAATAATTGTATCAATTGCAATTGCTGTTTTACCAGTTTGTCTATCGCCAATAATTAATTCCCTTTGTCCTCTTCCAACTGGAATTAAGCTATCAATAGCTTTCAATCCTGTTTGCATTGGTTCGTTTACAGATTTTCTTGGAATAATCCCTGGAGCTTTAATTTCAACTCTTTTTCTTTCAGCATTTTTATCAATTGGTCCTTTGCCATCTATTGGATTTCCCAATCCATCAACTACTCTTCCTAATAAAGATTTTCCAACAGCAACGTCAACGATAGAACCTGTTCTTTTAACTATATCACCTTCTTTAATTTTTGAGTCATCTCCAAATATAACCACCCCAACATTTTCTGTTTCAAGGTTTAAAGCCATACCTTTAGTGCCTTCAGAGAATTGAACCATCTCTCCAGCTTGTACGTTGTCTAATCCATAAACTCTGGCGATACCGTCTCCTACTGTTAAAACCTGACCGACCTCTGAAACTTCAACTTCTGTTCCGAAGTTTTTTATTTGATCTTTTAAAATGTTAGTAATTTCTGAAGGGTTAATTTTCATTTTTATTTATTTAATAAATTATTTAATCTTGTCTTTGCAGAGGTGTCAATCATTGTGCTACCAATTTGTAAGATTGAACCAACCAATAAAGATTGATCCACAGAAAAAGAAATGTTGATCTTTTTCTTTAAAATATCGTCTAATTTTTTTGCAATATCAGCCTTCTCACTATCTGTGATTGCATGAGACAATTTAAGAGTTGCAAGAACTTCTCCTCTTTCGTTTAGTAATAAATCAAAAAAATTATTCACTATTTTTTCTACAAAGAAGAATCTTCTGTTTTTATTTAAAACTTTTAAAAATCTTGAAAATAAATCCGAAAATGAAAAATGTTTAGTTAAAGCTTCAATCACATTATTAATTACGGAATATTTATTAGTTGGATTTTTAATAAATTTTTTTAGATCTTCGCTTTGAGCTAATATCTCTTTTAATTTTAAAAAATCCTTTTCGAGAACATCTAAACTTTTAGCCTCATGAGCTAGCCTATATACTGCTTTAGCATATCTATTAGTTTCGCTAAAAGTTTTCATAAGTTTTTTTATTATTAAATTTAATAAGAAAAAGGTCTCGTAACATGCCAAATTACACTTATCAACTGTGATATTTTGTACTTTTTAAAAAAATTATTTAAAGTTTATTGGATCAACGTCTACCGTTAATGAAATGTTTTTTTTAATTTTAATAGTTTTTAACCAATTTTTTAAAAATTTTTGAGGAAATGCTTCTTGAGGGTATTTTAGCAAAAGCCTCGAACGATATTTTCCCTTTATAAGCGAAATTGAAGCGCTAACAGGACCTAGAAGTTGGGTATCTTTCATTCTAGGAATTCTATTTTTTAAAACTCTCGCACACTCATCTACATCAAATCTATTTTTGCCAGATATAATAAAAGCGATTAGTTTTGTAAAAGGTGGCAAATTAGATCTCTCCCTAAAGCTAATTTCATTCTCATAAAAAGATAAAATATTTTGATCACATATTGATTTTAAAGTCTGATTTTCTGGCTCAAAAGTTTGAAAATATACTGTCGAATTTTTAACTTCTCTTCCGGCTCTACCACTAAGTTGGTTCATGAGCTGATACGTCTTTTCTGAACTGCGAATATCATTACCTAAAAAATTAGTATCAGCATTAACAACAACGATGCAATTTAACTTTGGAAAATGAAAACCTTTAGAAATTAATTGAGTACCTACAATAATATTTATTCTCCCATCTTGTATATTTTCAAAAATCTTTTTGGCATTATCATCATTATGAATAAAATCGCTTGAGAACAGTTCAGTTCTTTGATCTGAAAAAATTTCTTTCACTTCTTCATAAATTTTTTCTACACCCAAACCATAAAAAGACAGTTTGCAATCATCTCCATCTTTACATTTTCTTTGAAGTGAAGCTTCATGATTACAATAATGACATATTAATTTATTTGTTTCCTTATGATAAATTAATGAAACTGAACAGTGCGGGCAATTGAAACGATAACCACATTTTGAGCAGATAACAAAAGTTGAGTATCCTCTTCGATTTAAAAAAAATAATATCTGATTTCCTTTTTCTAAAATATTTCTAAGTTCAGGAAGAATAGATGGTGAAATAAATTTAGATTTAAGAGGAGGATTAATTTTCAAATCTACAAATTTAACTTCTGGTAATTGAGCATCTTTATATCTCTTGTCTAAACTTATATAAAAAAACTTTTTATTTATTGTATTGTAATAGGTTTCAAGAGAAGGTGTCGCAGATACAAGAATAACTGATATATTTTTTATTGAAGCCATTAATACGGCCATATCCCTTGCATTATAAATAATTTGATCTTCCTGCTTGTAAGATTGATCGTGCTCTTCATCTATAATAATCAAGCCCAGCTTCTTGAAAGGAAGAAAAAGGGATGATCTTGCACCTAAAACTAAATTAATTTTATTGTCAGCAATACCCTGCCAAATTAATTTTTTATTTTTCTCTGAAACATCTGAGTGCCATAATGCTGGATAATCACCAAAATATTCCTTGAATCTTTCTTTAATCTGATTTGTTAATGCAATCTCAGGAAGCAAAACCAGAACCTGATAACCTTTTTCTAAAAAATCTTGTATTTTTTTAAAATATATTAATGTTTTTCCTGAGCCAGTAATTCCATGCAACAACGTTGTTGAAAACTTATCAAAAGTAATTTTGTCATCTAAAATTTTAATAGCTTTTTTTTGACTGTCATCAAAATTAATTTTCTTTTTTAATGTAGATTTAAAAAATTGTATTTTTTTATTTTTTTTTAAAGATTTGATAAATGCTTTTTTAAAAATAAATAATTTAAGAACAATTCCTAAATCAACCAAATTATATAAAGAAAATTTTTCTACAAAAGTTAAGGTGTCTTTATCTAGAGATACAAAATCAAATTTTCTCTTTATATCCTTTATTCTAATTGAGCTTTTAACAGAACTTCCTTTGCCCCAAACAACCCCTATAATTTCTTTGTTTTGGAATGGAACCAAAACAAAATCTCCAATTTTTGCATTAATATCTTTTGGAATATTATATGTGAAGGGATGGTCAAATTTTAATGGTAATAATACGTCTAATGTCATCAAAAAATTCTATTAACTGTTTATTTCTTAGTATAAATTTTATAATCTAAATCCATGGAAATTTTTCTAGACTCATCAGATATTAAAGAAATTAGAGGATTAAACAAAGCTAATTTAATAGATGGTGTCACAACAAATCCTTCTCTACTTGCAAGTGCAAATACTGATTTTAAAATTTTATTAAAAGAAATCTGCAGCGAAATAAAAGGACCGGTGAGTGCTGAAGTAACGGCTCCTGATGTTCCTTCGATGTTAAAAGAGGCGGAGGTATTAAGGAAAATTGCAAAAAATATTGTAATTAAAGTTCCTTTAACTTGGAATGGATTGCAAGCATGCAGTTTACTTTCAGAGAAAAAGATAAAAACGAACGTTACTTTGTGCTTTTCTACATCTCAGGCTTTACTAGCAGCAAAAGCTGGTGCAACTTATGTTTCTCCATTTATTGGACGACTTGATGATATTGGCGAAGATGGAATTAAACTTATAGAAGATATAAAAAAAGTTTTTAGCAATTATAAAAATATAAAAACAAAAATCTTATCAGCATCTATAAGATCTGTTGAGCATTTCAGCGCTGTTGCTGCGATTGGATCAGATGTTGCTACTATTCCAGTTAAAGTTTTTAAAGAACTTCATAAACACCATCTTACAGACAAAGGTGTAGATATTTTTACTGCAGACTGGAAAAAGTCTGGAATGAAAATCTAGATCTAAAAGTGAATAGCTCTCTTATCAACTGCTAGGGCTGCTTCTTTGATCGCTTCTGCTAACGTAGGGTGTGCATGACATGTTCTTGCTATATCTTCTGCGCTTGCACCAAATTCCATAGCCAAAGCCATTTCTGCTATCATATTACCAACATCTGGTCCGATCATATGAACACCCAGAACTCTGTCTGTTTTTTCATCAGATAAAATCTTAACAAAACCATCTCCTTCGTCATTAATTTTTGCTCTTGCATTGGCTGCGAAAGGAAATTTTCCAATTTTATAAGATATTTTTTGCTCTTTAAGTTGTTCTTCTGTTTTTCCAACTGAAGCAACTTCTGGTGAAGTATAAACCACACCAGGAATAACATCGTAATTTACATGTCCATATTTTCCACTAAGAAGTTCAGCAATAGCAATTCCTTCTTCTTCTGCCTTGTGTGCTAACATAGGGCCGACGATCACATCACCAATTGCATAAATATTTTCTACATTAGTTTTATATTTGTTATCTATTTCTACTCTTCCTTTAGAGTCTAATTTTACTCCAATTTTTTCAAGATTTAATCCTGTTGTATTTGGCTTTCTTCCAACGGACATTAATACTATATCGCAATCGATATCACTTTTGGCTCCATTCTTCTCGACTGTAACAACGGCGCCATTTTTATTTTTTTTAACACCGATTACTTTTGTTGATAAATCAAACTGCATTCCTTGTTTTTTTAATATTTTTAAAAAAGCATCTGACACTTCTCTGTCCATTCCTGGAGTTATGTAGTCTAAATATTCTACAACCTGAACTTCAGAGCCTAATCTTAGCCATACAGAGCCCATTTCAAGTCCAATATAACCCGCTCCGATAACAATAAGTTTTTTAGGAACAGCGCTTAAATTTAGTGCCCCTGTTGAAGAAACAACTATTTTTTCATCAATTTCTATGTTTGGAAGTGAAATAGGAACCGATCCTGTTGCAATAATCGCATTTTTAAATTTATAATCTTTCTGATTACCAGAATCATCTTTCACCGATACTGTGTTCTTATCTTTAAACGATCCAAAGCCCTTAATGTAAGTAACTTTATTTTTTTTAAATAAAAATTCTATACCCTTAGTAAGTCCTTCAACTCCTTTAGACTTGTGACTCATCATCTTTGCAAGGTCTAATGACGGCTCATTAATATTAATTCCTAAATTTTTAAATTCAGTCTTTGCTTTTCTATAAAGGTCAGATGAATGTAATAAGGCTTTTGAAGGTATGCAGCCGACATTAAGACATGTGCCTCCTAATGTACCTCTAGACTCTATACATGCTGTCTTTAATCCAAGCTGGGCCGCTCTAATTGCGCCAACATATCCTCCCGGACCTCCTCCTATAACTAAAAAATCAAATTCTTCCATGAACTATAATTTTAAAAAAAGTCTTCTTGGATCTTCTAAATATTCTTTAACTCTAACTAAGAATGAAACTGCTTCTTTTCCATCAATAATTCTGTGATCATAAGATAAAGCTAAGTACATTATCGGTCTAACCTCTACTTTTCCTTCAATAACAACTGCTCTTTGAACAATATTATGCATTCCTAGAACTCCAGATTGCGGTGGATTTAATATCGGAGTTGATAACATTGATCCATAAATTCCTCCATTTGTAATTGTAAAAGTTCCACCCTGAAGTTCATCGATAGATAATTGTCCAGTTTTTGCTTTATCCCCAAGAGCAACAATTTGTTTTTCAATATCAGCAAAAGATAATTCATCTGCATTTCTAACTACTGGTACAACTAGTCCTTTCTCTGTTCCAACAGCAACTCCTATATTGTAATAATTTTTATAAACAATTTCGTCTTGTTGAATTTCCGCATTAATTACTGGAAAAGCTTTTAAAGCTTCTACACAAGACTTTACAAAGAAGGACATAAATCCTAGTTTCGCTCCATATCTTTTTTGAAAACCATCTTTGTACTCAGATCTCATTTCAATAATTCTCGACATGTCAATTTCATTGAATGTCGTAAGCATAGCCGCATTATTTTGTGCTTCTTTTAATCTTTTAGCGATAGTTGCTCTTAAACGAGTCATCTTAACGCGCTCTTCATTTCCTTTTGTTGCTCTTGCTTGAGAAGGAGCAGAAGGAAGTCCCATGGATTCTAATAAGTCTCCAACTAAAATTCTTCCATCTCTTCCTGAGCCGCTAATTGTGCTAATATCAATTCTTTTTTCTTCGACTATTCTTTTTACTGCTGGTGATAATATTTCTTTTTTATCCTGAACAACCTCTAACTTTGGTCTTGTTGGCTCTGGGGTTTTAACTACTGGCTCTGGGGTTTTAACTGGTTCTTTTTTTTCGCTAGCACTTCCTGCTCCTATTGAACCAAGAATTGCACCAACCTTGACTGTTGTTCCTTCTTGAATTTTAATTCCTGACAAAACGCCAGATTCTGGCGATGGAACCGCAACACTAACCTTGTCGGTCTCTAATTCAACAACGGGTTCATCTGCTTTTACTGCGTCTCCAACTTTTTTTAACCACTTAGAAACCGTAGCTTCTGTTACTGACTCACCAAGTGTTGGTACGACTAAATCTTTTGCCATTATTCTATAAAAGTACTCTTGATATTATTTCGTCCTGCTGTTGTACATGTTTTTTCAAATATCCGGTAGCCGTTGAAGCAGAAGGTTTTCTGCCAACATAATGTACTTTTTTAGACTTGGCGCCAATCAAATCTAATGTCCAATTAATATATCTTTCAACAAAACTCCAGGCACCCATATTTTCTGGCTCTTCCTGACACCAAATAAATTCGTCGGCATTTTTAAATCTTTTTAAGAAACTAGCTAATTTTTTTACTGGAAATGGATATAACTGTTCAATTCTTAATAATTGTACTTTGGGATTTCTTATAATTTCTCTTTTTTCAGAAATATCAAAATAAACTTTTCCAGAACAAAGAACTACGCGTTTAATTTCTTCATCATTTACTAATTTAATTAAATTATATTCCGGAAAATCTGCATGATCTGGCAATATTCTATGAAAAGAATTTTCAGGTAAAAAATCTTCAATTTCAGAAACACATTTTTTGTGTCTCAATAAAGATTTTGGAGAAAATACTATAAGTGGTTTTCTAAATTTTCTATGAATTTGTCTCCTTAATAAATGAAAATAATTTGCGGGTGTAGTGCAATTAACTACTTGTAAGTTTTCTTGGGCACAAGATTGTAGATATCTTTCAATTCGCGCTGAGGAATGTTCTGGTCCTTGTCCTTCATAGCCATGGGGCAGAAGCATTACTAAACCACTTGCTCGTGTCCATTTTTTTTCTCCAGAGGTAATAAACTGATCAATTATAATTTGAGCTCCATTTGCAAAATCACCAAACTGAGCTTCCCACAAAACTAATGTCTCTGGTGAAGATATTGAGTATCCATATTCAAATCCTAAAACACCAAACTCTGAAAGAAAGCTATCGATAATCTCGAACTGCGCTTGTTTTGAGCTTAGATTCTTTAAAGGGTAATATTTTTCTCCCGTGTCTTGATCAAGTACACCGGCATGTCTTTGACTGAAAGTTCCTCTTGATGAGTCTTGTCCTACAAATCTTACTGGGTAACCTTCTAATAATAAAGTTCCAAAAGCTAAGCTCTCAGCTGTCGCCCAGTCAAAACTTTTTCCAGTTTCAAACATTTTTTTCTTTGCTTCAAAAAGTCTTTTTATCGTTGAATGAAAATTTAAATTTTTAGGAAGATTACAAATTTTTTCTCCGACTTGACGGATTAAATCTAAATCAACACCTGTTACACCTCTACGATCAGATCCAATTTCAGTTGTAAATTTTGACCAGCTCCCTGTGAACCAATCTACTTGATTTGAAATATAGCTCTTTGAGCTTTCAAATTCTTTATCTAAAAATTCTTTAAAATTATCTTTTTCTTTTTGAAATTCCTCATTTCTTAAAACCCCTTCTTGAACAAGTTGGTTTCCATAAATTGCCAGTGTTGTAGCTTGGGATTTAATTTTTTTATACATTAAAGGCTGAGTAAAAGAAGGTTCGTCTCCCTCATTGTGACCAAATCTTCGATAACAAATAATATCTAAAACAACATCTCGTTTAAATTTTTGTCTATATTCTGTTGCAATTCTTGCGCAATAAACAACAGATTCTACATCATCCCCATTAACATGGAATATTGGAGCTTGAACCATTTTGGCTACTTCAGATGGATAGGGAGATGATCTTGCAAAAGAAGGGCTGGTCGTAAAACCAATTTGATTATTAACAATAATATGAATTGTACCTCCGGTATTGTGTCCTTTCAAACCAGACATAGCAAAACATTCTGCAACAATTCCTTGTCCCGCAAATGCTGCATCGCCATGCAAAAGTACCGGAATGACTTTTACTCTTTGTGGGTCATTATGAAAAAATTGTTTAGCTCTTGTTTGTCCTAAAACTACTGGATTTACTGCCTCAAGGTGAGAAGGGTTTGCAGTCAAACTTACATGAACATTATTTCCACCAAAATCTCTATCTGCAGATGCTCCCAAATGATATTTAACATCACCCGAGACACCGGCAGTATCTGTGCCTAGATCTCCTGAAAATTCTTTAAATATCTTTTTAAAAGGTTTTTGAATAACGTTGGCAAGAATATTTAATCTCCCTCTATGGGGCATTCCAATTTTAATTTCTTTCACTCCTGAATTTCCACCAACTTTAATTATTTGTTCAAGAGCAGGGATTAAAGACTCACAACCATCTAAACCGAATCTTTTTGTTCCAACAAATTTAGTATGGCAATAAGTTTCAAATCCTTCTGCCTCTACTAATTTTTTAAAAATTGCTTTTTTTCCTTCAGTTGAAAAAGTTGCTTCTTTGCCTTTTCCCTCAATTCTTTCTTGGATCCATTTTTTTTCCTCGGGATCCCCCATGTGCATAAATTCTATCCCAATTTTAGAACAATAAGTTTTTAATAAAATTTCTAATATTTCATTAACAGTTGCATATTCAAAGCCGAGTACTTTATCTAAAAATATTTTTCTATTTCTATCTTCTCTTTTAAAGCCATAAGTTTCAGGATTAAGTTCTGGATGATAATTTTTCTCATGAAGCTCCAAAGGATCTAAATCTGCAATTAAATGTCCCCTAATTCTATAAGCCCTAATCATCATAATTGCTCTGACAGAATCAATAGTAGATCTTTCTACATCTAACTTTTCATTTGTTGATAAGGTCTTATTTTTTTCAACTATTTTTTCTTTAATTGAACTTTCATTTAAATTTTTTGGAAGGTATTTCTCATAAATATCTAGATCACCATTAGTAATATATTTAATATTGGACGGGGCCCAGCTTGGTCCTTGATTTTTTGTAATATTATTTTTTGAATCTCCCAGACCTTCAAAAAATTGTCTCCAGCTATCTGGGATACTAGAAGGACTCTCTACGTATTTAGCGTAAAGTTTTTCGATATAAGAAGAATTTGAACCAGATAAAAAAGATGTTTTTTCAAAAATAATATTGTTTTCTTGTGAAGACATTTAGTTCTAATCTTATATTAAAATATTATGCCTTAATTTTGTCAAACAATGTTTTGCCAATATCTGCTGGTGAATTTGCGACTGTTATTCCGCAAGATCTCATTGTTTCTATCTTATCTTTTGCAAGTCCTTTTCCTCCAGAAATAATAGCTCCTGCATGACCCATTCTTCTTCCTGGAGGCGCGGTTACTCCAGCAATAAATCCGATAACCGGTTTTTTAGTTTTTGAAGACTTAATAAATTCAGCCGCTTCTTCTTCTGCGCTTCCTCCAATTTCACCTATCATAATAATAGATTTGGTTTCATCATCTTTTAAAAATAATTCTAAGCAATCTATAAAGTTAGTTCCGTTGATTGGATCTCCTCCAATTCCAATGCACGTAGATTGGCCTAAGCCCAAAACAGTAGTTTGCGCTACCGCTTCATAGGTCAAAGTTCCTGATCTTGATACTATTCCAACAGATCCTTTTTTATGAATATGTCCTGGCATAATTCCAATTTTACATTCATCTGGGGTAATAATTCCTGGACAATTTGGTCCTATTAGTCTGCTTTTAGTGTTAATTAATTTTTCCTTAACTTTAATCATATCAAGAACTGGGATTCCTTCAGTGATACAAACTATTAATGGAATCTCACTATCTAAAGCCTCTAGAATAGCTGCGGCTGCATAAGGAGCAGGAACATAAATCATTGTTGCATCTGGCTGAACTTTTTCTACGGCTTCAGCAACTGTATTAAACACGGGTCTACCCAAGTGAGTTTGTCCTCCTTTTTTTGGAGTAATACCACCAACTAAATTTGTACCATAAGCAATTGCTTGTTCAGAATGAAACGTTCCATGCTTTCCAGTAAAACCCTGACAAATAACTTTTGTTTTTTTATTAACTAAAACTGACATTTAAGATGTTGCCTCCACAATTTTTTTTGCTGCATCTGATAGATTGTCAGCTGAAATAATTGTTAGTCCTGATTTTTTTAAAATTTCTTTTCCTTGCTCAACATTTGTTCCTGCAAGTCTAACAACTAGTGGGATTTTAAGTCCAATTTCTTTAGCAGCCTCCACTACTCCTTGTGCAATAATATCGCAACGCATAATTCCACCAAAAATATTTATTAAAATTCCTTCAACATTTTTATCAGATAAAATAATTTTAAATGCTGCTGACACTTTTTCTTTTGTAGCGCCGCCTCCGACATCTAAAAAATTTGCTGGCTCTGAACCATAAAGCTTTATGATATCCATCGTTGCCATTGCAAGACCAGCACCATTAACCATGCAACCAATTTTTCCATCTAATTTAATATAGGCTAATTCATATTTGCTAGCTTCTATTTCCATTGGGTCTTCTTCATTAAGATCTCTAAGTGCCTTGATATCAGGATGCCTAAATAAAGCATTGTCATCAAAACTTATTTTTGCATCTAAACATTTAATTTGATCTTCAGTTGTAAGTATAAGAGGATTAATTTCAATTAAGCTTGCATCAGTATTAACTAAAGTATCATATAAAGCCTGCGCTACTTTTTTTACTTGGTTTTTTTGGTCTCCAGCAAGATTGTAAGGTTTTACAATTGACTCTAAATCTTCTTCTCTTAATTTTGCTGATAATG
>Ga0304728_1000175_pt1 | contig 51663 bp, 44 predicted proteins | sample C_130625_MF_Meta_FD_190476 | JGI IMG/M metagenome (GOLD analysis project Ga0304728, IMG submission 190476) | Freshwater microbial communities from Lake Croche, Canada to study carbon cycling - C_130625_MF_MetaG (v2) (version 2) | ecosystem: Environmental > Aquatic > Freshwater > Lake | place... | reverse complement strand
CCTTTAAGATTATGAATAAATTCATAGGGGGATTGAACACCTGCCGGTATTTGTGCTAAACAAGGTTTGTTTTGACCGTGATATTCTGCTGTAAAGCCTCCTTGTTTGCAAGCTTCCTGACAGCTTAAATCATGAACAAGGTAATATGGAATTTCCTGAATAAAAGTAGTGACCATTTCAGCAGTTCTAATTGGACTTAAATGAGCCTTATTTGCATTTAAGATAAAAATATCTGTTAAAGAATCAATATGGTAATTGTCCATTTGATTCAATTGACGATAAATATCTGTGTAGAAGTCTACATTGTTATTTGCCTGTTCATTGGCGACAAAATTCTCATGTTTCTGTTGACTTTCATAGAAGATGGTATTACTTGTATTGTACCTTGCCCAATAATCAGATTTATAAAAATCCCACCAATGAATTTCTTTTTCTGTAGTAAAATCGGTAGTTCCATCTTTGTTTTTCCTTGCTTTAGGAGGATGATTTTTTATAGATCCCTCTTTATTATTTTTAGGGATTTCTGCCCTGTAGTTGTTAGATAAGTAATAGAGAAACAAAATTCCCCCAACAATAAAAACAATTGCTGCAAATAAAATTGGAAGGCAGGATTTTTTAAAGAACTTCAAGAATATAGATGCGAGTCCTATTAAAAACAAAGGTAAAAGTAATAATGGGAAGAACTTCCAAGCAATAAATAAAGAAACAAGCCAAAGCAACAATCCTAAAATACTTGACTTTGATTTGGAAGGAACTGGAATCGTATTTTGACCACTAATAGAGGTAGTCTGTGAAATCGTTTCATCAGGCAAAACATTAATCCCACCTCCAACAGAAACTGTTTGATTAATTATAGGAATACTATTTTCAATTACCGTGACTTTCTTCTCTGGAATTATAGGTATTTGGGGTTTCTTTATTTGAAAATAAATATCAGCCGACAAATGAATTAATGGACTTGCAAAACTCCTTTTATCAATAATTTGAAAATCTGAAATAATTACTTCGTATAAGGTTCCATTATAAAATTCAGCATCACCTCTTGGAATAAAAATCTCTGGGCGCCTAGGCCAACTTAACTTGGGAAATTTCCAAATTAACTGACGAGACATCCACCAATTTCCCTTTCCTTTTAATACTTTTCTGTACCAAAAATCACCAACTTTTAATTCATCTGAACGGTAAGGACCTATAACCTGCACTTCATCAATATGCATGTATTTCCATGAAAACTCTGAAAAGGATATTTTACCATTTGTTTGTGAACTCCTCCCCGGCTCAGAATAACCTAAGAGCTTCCCTTTACAATAAATCACATCCGATAAAACATTGGTTTCGCTGCTCATTAAAGTTGCTTTTTAGTTCTGGTGGTTTTCGTTGAATTATTCTGTGTTAACTTCACCTCTACCCTTCTATTCATTGCCCTACCTTCTATAGTTTCGTTCTCTGTTTTAGGTTCAGACTCCCCTTTCCCAGTTGCCTTTATGCGCGAACCTTGAACACCTAAGCTCACCAAATATCTTTTCACTTCCTGTGCTCTCGATTGAGACAATTCTTTGTTTGCTTTTGCATCACCATCACTATCGGTATGACCAATAATTTCTGCATCAATTTCTTTATTCTGTAGTAAATAATCTGCCAAAGAATTTAAATCACTTAATGAACTCGATAGTAATTTTGTTTTATTTTTTTCAAATTGAACATTGGGAAGACTCAACATTTTTACTGTTGTATTCGTTGTTTCATCCACATAGGTTAGCGTATCCTGTTTTTCTTTATTCACATAAATAGTATCGTGAATAATTCGTTCTTTATTGGAGGCTGATGTTTTATAATCTCCAAACAATAAGTTTTTTAACAACCAAAGCAACAGAAGTAATCCAAGTAATAAACTTAAAAAACCACAACCAAAACGTGAGCAACCAGGTCCAGAACATCCGCTCGGCAACATAGATGGCATGCAACCATTTGGTTCTTGACCAATTAAATTAGACCCAAAAGTTTTACCAAATAAGCTATTCAACCAATTCTTCAATCTTAAATTAAATCCATAAATCGCTTGCGTAATCCCACTTAGAAAACCGAGACATCCTGGTGACATGCATCCACTTGCTGAAACTGCAGTAGAATCTATAATTGTTTTACCCTCTAAGTCAATTAATTCTTCTACTATAAAATAAGCGTCTCCTTCAATTCTTCCATGAGGAATTACCTGACTATTGGAAAGAAAACTATCATAGTGTTTCTCTTTTGAATTCTTGAAATCATATTCATTCCAGGCTGTTAACTCATCAGAAATCGTTACATCATCTGGTGTTTTTTTATTTAGAATTAAAATAATTTTATTTGCAATTTTACGAACACCATTTTTCTGATCTACTCCTGGATAACATTCTATATCAAAACGACCCATTTGATGAAGATGAGGCATATTGGATAACAAAGCTGAAGATGGAATTTCATTTTCTTTTACCTCTATAAAATTCATGCAGTAAAATCGAGGCTCCAAAATAATTTTAGATTGCGAATCATTCACTGATCCAATTTTCTGTTTGGAATCAGTTGTGAATTGGGCTTTTAAATACCCTTTATAATATTTGGTTATACTACTCAATTTATTTTTAATTGATTGTAAAATTCAAGATCCGATATCCCCTTGCGTATTTGTGTTATTTTCTTTGTGTTGTAGGGAGGATCATCATATTTAGAATTTAAAATAACGATCGATTTAGTACTATTCATGGAAGACAAAAAACCTTCAGCCCAAGTTTTTGTGTTTTGATATTGTCCATGAATAATTCCATGGTAGTAATCATTAGAAAGTTTAGCATAATGAAAAGTAAGATTGTTCTTTAGCCTTACTAATAGAATCTGAGGCAGAAAAACAAGTGTAAAAATAAGAGTAGCGATGAACAGAAACCCGTTAAAATGAATGCAATTTCTAAAAATAAAAATCGGAAAATAAGAAGCATTCAAATTACTCTTATACGCTTCCAATTGCTTTGCAATCCCGCTGTAAAATTCATTTTTAAAAGCTAACAATTGTTCCTTTAGATTGGAAGTTTCAATCAACTGATTTTTATAACTAATACTGTTTTTTTGAGCAGATTTAGAAATCAATTTCAATTTAGTATTCGCCGCATTGATTAAGTCCTCCTGACGGCTAACTTTAAGTTTAAAGTCTGCGTGAGTGCTTTTATAATTTTCTTTATACAATTCCATTCTTTTCTCTACCAATAAAGAATTGACTGTTGATTTATTTATTAAAGCAGTTAGAGGGAAAATTAATATTAAAGAGAAAACCGAGGAAAAGAATGTACGGAATATAAAATTTAACCCCGGAACTTGTCCAGATTTAAATATTTTTTTAAAATCAAACTTAATTAGAAAGGTTGAGAATTTAGATGCTGTATTTGGAGTTTCAGGAGATAAACTAGGTGCAACAATTGTCGATGTATGACTAATTGGTTCTTTTTCTTGAAGAACCATAGAAACAGGTCTTTTAATAATTAATAATGAAAACCGAATTACGGAATTGATTACTATAACAAAAAATATTCCTACAATAACAGCAAATAAATCTGATCCTGTAATTAGAAAAGCTATAAAAAAACTAGAAAAAATTGAAAGTAAGAAAAACCCCAAAAAGCTTATAGTAACAAGCGAATACAAAGATCTTTCACGAGCTGAAACTGAGGAGAAAATATGATCCTCCAATCCTAATATATTAATTATCAATCTTTTCAAAGTCTAGAAAATTAAGCAGGATTGTTCGTCTCACTGTCCTTTCCTTCAGTGTAATAGGTAGAAGGATTGTCCTTTACATCGTTTAATGTTTTAGTAGACCACTCATCAATAATGGACTCATTGATTTGTTTTTGCTTCTCTATCTTTTTGAGTTTTTCTTCTTTTGATAATTCTACCTCTAGATAACGATATTTTTCCATATGAATCAATCCATTTTTACCTTCATAAAGATGATCTTCTTTGTAAATACCATTTTCCACTTGTCGTTTGAAATTATTATTTTCCACCATGTAATCATAAACACCTTTATTCATCATCATTTTGAAGAAAATTGGCCCCATTTCAATTGATAATAGAATCAAAGTAATTGCCCAACCTAACCAAAATCCAATACGATGGCTAATCTCTAACCTAGCTAATAAACCATCAAGTTTTTTTACTTTTTCTTTATTAACATTATTTTTTTCAAAATCTTTTTCTTTTAATTTTTTATCTCTATTTGATTTTAAAGAATTAACTTGATACTGATTTTTTTTATCAAATTGAATAATTTTGTTGCTCCATTCTTTTGATAATTCTAAAAGTTGTTTTGCCCTTGGACCAAAACCTTGTTGACCAGCTCTACCTTGCATTTGGTCTAAATATTCCTTCTCTGCTTGCTTTTGTCTTTCAACAATTACATTTCTTTCAGATTCTATTTTATCAATATCCTTATCTATTTCATCAATTTGAAATTTATATTTTGATTCTGTTAGCTTATCAAATTCAGCTAGCTTAACTTCTTGTGTTTTCGATAATTCAACATCTATCTCTGATTTAAGCATTTTTATTTCAAGTGGCTTTGAAATAGTAAATCCTAATATTAAAGCAATAAAAATCCTTGGTAAGGCCTGGCCAAATTCTTTCAATGTGATTGCATCAGTTCCATCTCCTTTTCCAGTACTTGAAACTATAAACCTATCCAAATTGAAAATAATTAATCCCCAAATTATTCCAAATAAAAGATTGAAAATCCAAAAATTTTCTTCCCAAATACTCAATCTTTCAATGTGCTCACCAGCTAATATTTTGGGACCAAACATGGTGTCAAATGCAACAGCTCCGGCGACTCCTGCTAAAAACCCAGTTGCCAATACTATACCACCAATACCGGCGTATTTTACTCGATCTTGGTACGGAGATTTTCTTAAAAAAAACTCATCTGCACCAGCGCACCACCATAAAAATTTAGAAATTTTACTTGGTGGTTCTTTTGCTAAATAATCAATTTGACTCATAATTCATTAATTTAATATTCTTATAATTTAATTCAGACTTATTGTTCAACTCAACTTCTAAAACATGAAACTTAGGGTTTTGGTCCAATTTAGAAAATTCAATGGGATGCAACACCACTTTTTGATTCCTGATTTTAACTTCAGGTACTTTCGTAAAACTGCTATCTATTATGGAAATATTTGGTTCAATGGTGTTGAAAAAATTAATCTTTAAGACAAGACGATGAATTTTTATCCCGTAACCAAAAGTAAAGAATTTAATCTCCGGATGATAGACATTGGTTATTGATTCAAAGGTTCCTTTGGTAGACCTGAAAGAAATTTTATTCCAAAATTTATTAAAATGAAAACGACCATCAGGGTATTTTCCATTATTATAATAAACCAATACAAATAGACATCTGGTGAAATGAAAATTCATTACAAATGCTTGTCCTTGAATTAGGTAAGCAGTTTTGTTCCCATTAAATGAAAGATATTTAAGCATAATGTTGTTGAATACGAATATATAAATTTAGTTTGGTTAAATTGGGTTTAAGTTATCTCATAAAAATCAATTATTAAGGGAAAATAGGCGAATAGTGTGCTTTCAATCGTATTCACTAATTAAATTGGGTCAAATGAAGAAATAAACAATAAGTTTAACCAAATATAATTGGTTTAAAATTCAGGAAAATTAGTTGAGTTGTTTTTTGGTCCAAGTTGTTCAAGTTTAAACTTTATGGTACTGCAGAAATTAGAAAAAATTAAATTTATTTCAAATTCAAAGATCTGGATTAGGGGAGAATTAATTAATGCAGGAAAATTATAAATATTTTATAAGAAAGATTATATCGCTTTGATGGATTATTTGGATGGATCTACGATATTTGTTTCGCTTATAAACAGGTTAAGGGCAATTTTTAACGAATCAACAAAAGAATATGAATAAAATAGCATTTTTTTTCCTACTCCTTTTGGCTTCTGCGACAACATCGTATTGCCAAACTTTTCACCTCTATGGCGGGCAAAATCACGATGAGTATCTTGGATGCTTAAATTGTAACAGCTACGATAAAAATTCTATTTGGAACGAATATGGCACATATGGAAACAGCTATAATTCAAAATCTATTTGGAATGAGTATGGAACTTATGGCAATGAGTACAATGCTAAGTCACCATGGAATGCATATGGCTCAAATCCTCCTGTTATTGTTGATAAAGAAGGAAATTTTTATGGCTATTTTACAGTAAATGAATACAAAGCCAATCGAGCTAACTTTGGCTTAACTCTAACCATTTATAAATATTATGACCTAATAAGAGACGATGTATCAAAATGGTATGATAAAATTTTTGAATAGGGAAGTAGGAGATTCAAATTGGATGATTTGCTGACCACTAAAAAATGTTGTTAATATTTGATCTATTTGAATCAAAGTTAAATTAATACGAATGACAAAATAAACTTTTGATTACAATTTGATGGTCTTGGTTTGAGGGGCATTATAGAAAAGCAATTATGAATTTCAATAAATCAAATAATGATATTATGTGTTTCTCGAATAAACGATTAACCTTTTTAGCAATCACAATACTGACGTTTTTCACAAGCTGTGATAACTCAAATCCACCAATGGTAACGCCGCTTCCAAGGGAGCCGCATTTTAACAATGAGTGCACAGGCATGCCCAATTGCACTGATAAACAAGGCCTAGAATTGAAATGGGAACCAGGTACTACCGAGGTCATTGTTCAGCGTAAAGAATTTTTATCTCAAATACCCATAGACTACACTGGACATATTAAACTTTGTGGAGAAAATGGATTGTATCGTTATATAGAATGTAAAAATGGCAAAGTAGATGGAATAAGTATTTGTTATGATTGTGATGGAGGGTATGATGAGCAATACTATAAAAATTCAATTGCTGAAGGAACATGGATTCATTACAACAAATCAGAAAATTATGATTTTGTAAGAAATTTCAAAAATGGTCTATTGCATGGTGAATTAATCTTATACGGTGACAATTTAGAAATACAAAGAAAGGAAAATTACAGAAATGGTGAATTACATGGAGAATCGAAATCATTTTATCCCAATGGTGAAGTTGAAAAATATTCTGAATACAATAATGGAAAAGAATTATTAAGTGAAGAATTTTACGAGTCTGGTCAGTTAAAATCAAAAAAGATTATTAATGGAAAAGAATTATTAAGTGAAGAATTTTACGAGTCTGGTCAGTTAAAATCAAAAAAGATTATTAAAAATCTAATAATAGAAGTTTGGGTGGATTACGATAAATCTGGTAATATTATTTTTGAAAAGAAAAAACGACCACCAATCAATATAAATAGACTTAGTTATTAGATCTGAGAAAAATAAAATGAATACTTCTAAAAACTAAAAATAGTTTGATAATTCAGTTCAAAGATTTGGTGGGGTCATTCTTATTGTCCTAATTTGTATACAAACGACGTTCTTTTAATCAACAATAGTTAATAATTAATGAGATTTTACTGATTAATAATATACTTCAATGCTGCCGAGCTTCCTGACATATTAAAAGTATATATCTCTGTTTCACACAATGAATCATTGATTCTTATCTTAAGTGAACTGCATGCTTTGAAATCAGCAAGACAACTTTCATTTAACAAATCATCAACAAAAAACACATTTTTTCTATCTTCAGATACAAAGGCATTAAATGTGTATTTTTTATGTGCCTCACTCACAATAAAAGAAATATCTACTGTTAATTCATCCGAACATGTATAACCTCCACCTATATAAAAAGAAATTTTACCATTAACATTTTCCAATTTAAGATAACTATCTTGACTATCTGATGTATAGGCAATATGATATGGATCATCGAATCCATTGTCTATATTTTTAGTAATCCATTGTGAACTTGATGTAAAGCTAAGTGCTAATAATATTATTGATAAAAATGTTTTCATATTTATTATTTAATAAAAGGGGTCAATTCAGCTTTTTTAAGATCATATTGTTCTTGTGTAATGATGCCCAATTCTAATTTGTCTTTCGCTTTCTTTAATTCGGTAAGTGCTTCATCGGATGTCATTCCAAAGGATTTTATTTCACCCACTAGAATCGCGTCTTCAATATAAACAAAGTAGTTATCAACTCCTGTCATTCCTTTGGTTTGAAAGGAAACTTTATATCCCGCTCTTTTGGTTCCTGTAACTCTAATTTTTTTAATTTCAGCAGAGGTATTTATTGCTTCAGCACCAACGACATAAATAGTACCCATTATATCCACTTTTTGTATAGTAACAAATTTTCCATTTACCCCGGATGGGGCGCCGAACTTTATTTTATCTTCAATTTTATAGATACTACCATCTTTGGCTATGTAGGAGGTAAATTGCCCCTTTTCTACTAATGCATTTTGTACATCATCATATTTTACTACTTCTTGGGCAAAATACTTTTTTGGCATAATTAACGCAGTCAAGGTTAATATAAATAGAATTTTATTTTTCATTTTTTTTAGGTTTAATAAGTTAAGTTTTATTTATAGCGAACCGCAATCACTATTGCAGTACAATCTTTCTAATGGTGACAATATTGTTTTGAGGATTAATCAATTTTAGAAAATAAACTCCGTTGCCAGACCATCCTGTAAGATCAATATAAAATAACTGTTGATTAATTAAACTCGAGAACACTTGTTGACCAAGACTATTTTCTATTTTGATAGAATAATTTGGCATCAAAGCAAAGTTTCCATTGTCAATAGTAATATGGTCATTCGTCGGATTTGGATAAACCGATATGGTATTAATATCATTCGGAGCTGGCAAACCCAAACTTGTATTTATTATTAAGGTATCTGTAACCGTTACTAAAACTGTATCATAGACGTTTATATGAGTGGTAATTGTATCGAAGATCTGTGTGGTTATAGTGTCTTGAACAGTTACAGTATCATAATGTAAACAGTTACTATCAAAAGGATATCCTAAAGCACCATTTGCAACTATACCTGTATTAAAAGTATTTTCATAATACCAGTCATATATGAATATATCCCCATTAGAACTCAACGCATAGTTAATGTAACCATACTTAAAACCATTAGTACCTGTTGCTGGATTTGGAACACTCAATCTGAAACCTGCCTTATGTCCTCCTGATCCTATACTAATAGTATTTGGACCTGTTGAATAGGGAGCAACGGGCCAGCTGCTTTGGTAGTAAAAATACTTTGCAGATCCTGTCCAACTAGACATAATATTAAGTGTATCATTGGTACAATCAGTTAGAGGAATATTTGTCGAATTAATTGAATTAATTCTTGCATTGCCTAAGCCCATAAAACTTGAATAATAAGCACTGCCACTTATACCTGTAGCTATTCTTAAATCATTTGAGCCATCATTATTGATGTCTAAATCATAAATTACTGCTGGAGCAGGTGCAGGATAAGCTCCTCCCCAATTTACATGAATAATCTGTCCATAAACAGATACTGTGCTGAAAAATAATAAAAATCCTAAAATTGACCTTTTCATTTTATTTATATTATAAATTTATACTACTCATTTGGCTTTTCGCTTTCGCCCCGTTTTTTTTGCAAAGGCGGAGTGGTTTCTGGACTCCACTGTTTCTTATTTGCTATTAATTTTGCCAAAAGTCACTCATCCCTTTGACAATTCAAGTCAATATGAAAACACGAGTGAAAATAGTTTGACAATTCAGGTCAAAGATTTGGTGGGCTCATTCTTATTGTCCTAATTTGTATACAAACGACTAAAAAATGTTGAATCAGCATAAAATACTTCGTGTTCTGCAATTTATTTCCTTCCTGGAACAAGAACCTTCAAAATCGGTTGTTCAGTTGGCCTCTTTGCTCGATACGACCGATAGAACCGTCTACAGATACTTAGATCTTGTGAAAGAATGTGGTTTTGATTTACAACGCGATAAAATAAACCGATTTTTTATTGTCAATGACCGCAATAATGGCGTAAGATTTACTCCTGAAGAAGCGGATTATTTGAAACAATTGGTATTGACCAACGGCAAAAAGAGTAAGTTGAAGGATGCTGTACTCAGTAAAATTTATCTTTCTTCGGATGCTACCATCGTTGCTGGACATTTAATCAATGTGAAGAATGGTAAAATTGTGGAGAAGCTCTCCAATGCTATTGCCAATAAAGAACAAGTAATCTTAAAAAAATACCAATCGATCAATTCTGAATCTATTTCGGATAGAGTTGTTGAACCTTTTGGTTTTACAGATAACTATTGCACGGTAATGGCATTCGAACCTGCATCACTCAAAAACAAAACATACAATATTGAGCGTATTGCTTCAGTTGAACTAAACAACCAAAGTTGCAGCTTTGAAAGTGAATACAAAGAACAGATACCAGATGCTTTTGGCTTTGCTTTTTCAGGTGAAAAGTTTCCTGTTAATTTAGAACTTTCACTAAAACAGTATTTGCTCCTCAAAAATGATTTCCCAATGACCACCCCCCTCTTCAAATTCAATGCTAAAAAAGATCTTTATGAACTGAATATTGAAGTCAATGATTTGGGGCCGGTTGAAAGGTTTTTGAGAGGGGTCTTGGGGGAAAATGAATAACGCTTTAATTATTAAATTTTATTTAGTAATTGGTTTACTAGAAAACACTTCTATATATTAAAAAAACTTGAACCAATAAAAATTTAATCAACATGAAAAATTATTATAAATTTCAATTTTAAATCAGTTTTACAGAATTATGGATCAAAATCTACTAAACTTCCTGCCAATAAATAGAATTGGCAATCTTTTTTTTAATGTTAAAGAAAGTCCTGTGTTATTTGAGTACCCTTTTAATGGCAGTATTCAATCTTACGATGGTAAAAAGGTATTAATTAATGATGATATACAAAGAGCAATTAGTATTGTCCCAGATAATTTTTATGCTGTTCCTAATAGTGATGCATTTAATCTAGGGGTTAAAATATTTGAGATTTTGTTTGATGTGACACCACATGTTCATAAAGAATATGGTAACTCAAACGGAACAGAATATTGTGTCGACTTGGTTTCGAAGGATTTAAAGATTATTTTCAATAATAATGGATATTATTTTCAGAATGGCCGATCGGATATTGCTTCAAATTCGAATAGGACCAACAGGAATTCCAATACTTTTATAAATGAAAATTTTCATGATGAGTATCATCCATTTGTAAGAGTGCACAATTCACTTCGGTCATATAGGTCTTTTTATATCGAAATGGGTTACTATCGCTATGCATGTTCAAATGGAATGTTATTAGGTAGAAAAACAAAAATAACCTACAAACATTCGTACATATCAACCTCGTTTGATTCAATCAGGAGGTCTGCAATTGAGCATTTCCATGTTAATAAATTTAATATGACTGAATTTGCAGAGAAATTATGGGGCCTGCTTTCAACGCCAATATCTCGCGAGAAAATGCCCAAAGTTTCATTTGATATTTTTGAAAAAGTACTCATTAAAGTAGATGTTATAAAACGCGAAAAATTACAAGAGGATTTAAGCTCCTTGGTAACAAAATATGTAATTGAGATAGGTGAGAATCTAAATGCAGCACTCAATGTTGCTACGGATTTTGCGAAATTATTAGAAGGTAACGAAATCCCTCAAAGTAGTTTGCAGAATTTACCAGTTATTTGGTTAAATAAAGTTAGTAAGAAAGATTTTTCTATAGAAAAATATTTAGATCAAATTGCAGGAATTGAAATCCAGGTGATGACGGCAAAGCCTAAAAAGGTTCTTTTAGAAGAGGAAGATTAATGAATTAGCTTTCGGTTATTTTGATAATTTAAAAGAAAAATGAACATTACAAAAACCAACAATTAATTCAATGCAAAAAGGAATCATTCGAAATCAATATTGAAGTCAATGATTTTGGGGCGGTGGGAAGGTTTCTGAGGGCTTGAGTCTAACTAAAACCGCGCATATTGGTTAGCTAAATTAAAAGCGAACAAAAAAATGGTTAGCTTAGAACTCGAAAAAAATATTAGATAAAATTATATCAACTTTTCAATGGCAGTAGAACAAAAAGCTAAACTCGAACAGCAACTGTGGAACATAGCAAACACCCTTCGTTGGAAAATGGATTTTAATATCAATAAAACATTAAACCTATTTAAAGGACAGCAAAATGTCACTTTGATGAAATCAGAAATCTTATGAGAACTTTTAATGCAAGAATAAAATACTTTCTGATAATTGTAATAAATGCTGTCTCTTTTCTAATTCACACTCAAATAAACCCATTCTCCACACCTATTAAGACTGATTACACCCCACTTAATTTAGAACGTTTTGCAGTGCCTCTCGCTCAAAAACAAGCGGCTTACACACAAAATTATGACTATTTACAAAATTTAATAAGTTGGATTAACACTATCAAATCAAAATCTAATGACTATACTCTAAATAGTCATTTAGATGAGTATTCTAAATTATTAAAAATCTATGAGGAAAAAGATTTGTCTATTTTATACAAAGAATTGAAGCAAATAGAAGTGGGAATTTCAGAAGAAATGAACCAATATAACAAAAGAATCAATGAACTAAACAATCCCAATAAATATTGGCAGGCAGGAAATGATGCATATAAAAAAAACAATTTAGATGTTGCAATTGAAAATTACACTAAAACTATTGAGCTCTCTCCGACTTTCATAAAGGCTTATTATCAAAGAGGAATGTCCTATTATTTAAAAGGAAATTATTCAAATGTAATAAGAGATTTAAGTGTTTACATAGAGGAGGACAAAAGTAATTATGAAAGTTTTTTATACCGAGGGTGGGCATATTATCTGATAGAAAACAATGAAAATGCTTTACTTGATATGAATAAATGCATCGAATTGGAATCAACTAATGCATACGCGTACTATTCTAGAGGAACTGTTTTAAGTGATCTTAAACAATATGACAAATCAATAGAAGATTACAAAAAGGCAATTAATTTAAAGCCTGATTTTTCTATGGCTTATAACAATTTAGCTTGGGCTAAATACCTTCAAAAACAGTATTCTCAGGCTATAGTTTATTCGGATCAAGCAATTAAATTAGATAATAATAATTCAGTTGCACTTGATACAAGATCTGAAATTAAATTTTATATGAATGATTATAAAGGATGTATTGAAGATGCTAATAATGCGCTTTTATTGAATCCAAAAATTGCCAATTGTTATTTGTTAAAAGGAAGATCTTTTTATAGACTTGGAAAAAAAACAGAAGCATGTGTAGAATGGCAGAAAGCAGTTGAACAAGGGAGTACTGATGCTCTTGATTACTTAGGTCAATATTGTAAATAATGAGAAAATGATAAACCAAGTAAAAACATATGACGCAAATTTCACTGCTGGAGGCTTGCTTCTAAATGAATTCAGGGCACTAGAAGGTATGCTCTTGGGTGATAGTTTCGAAAAAGAAATTCAAATAGAAGAAGAGAGTAATAGTGTTATTGGGATTACAACAATGTCAGCACGCAAACGAATTATTACTGAAATAAAGCGTAGAAATTCTATGGCACCCATTGGATTTTGGAATCACTTTTTTCAATGGGATCAATTGGAAATGAAATTTGGACTTTTGTATTTATGCTTTAAGACTTACCCTTTGATATTGGATATTCATGTTGAGGTAGCGCTAAAAAAATTTAAAACAGGTAATTCAATGATCGCATATGATGTTCAGATGCGAATGGATGAAATTGCATCAAAAGATGATCATGTATCCCAATGGTCAATTAGCACATTAGAAAAACTAAATGTTCAGTATAGAAAGGCTATAAAAGATGCTGGTTTGTATGATGGCAATCACCTAATTCGACCTCTAAAGGTTTCCCCAACATTTTGGCGATACTTTGAAGAAATAAACGAAGGGTGGTTTATAACAGCTTGCTTTATAAAAAACTAAGGAAATGACAATTACAGAATTATATAACCAATTATGCGATAAAGATTTTCAAAATCATCAAACTGGAAATTTATTTTTTCCAGCCTATATGTACATGTACAATCCTGAATTGGAATATGAAGTTGAAAAAGAAATTTTAGATATAAAGAACAGACTACACAGACCAAACAATTATTTAGATGTAATGGTGCTTGATATTTTTGAGGAGTTTACTAGCTTTTTAAAATGTGAAAAGTTTGGGAATGCAACAAAGTTCAATTTTTATATAGAGCATGAATCAAATAAAAAAGATGCTGTTGATAAAGCACTCAAACAGGATGCTTACACGGAAAAATTCATGAATTATCTACGTGATAAAATCACGGAACATCACAACGGTACCGACTATGAAGTCGCCTACGTTTTTATAAAAGGATTTGGTAATGCATATCCTTACATAAGAGCCAGTCGATTCATGAGCAATTTCGAGAAACATATTAAAGGTTTTAAACTAATCATGTTCTACCCTGGGGTTGCAAAAGGGTATTACAGCCTATTTGGCCTTTTACAAGACGAAAACCTATACAGAGCTATTAAACTAATAAACGAATAAAGATGAAATTAAACGAAATATTCGCAAGAGACATTAACAGAGATATAAATCCTGCGGTAGTTGTTAGTGCTAAAGACCCCAAAACAATTGAAGCTGAGATAAAAGAGTATGTATTTACTCCTGAGATAATAGAAAAGTTATTTACGATCATTGATACGGTAATTAACAAGAAGTCTGGGAAAAGTGGTATTTGGATCAATGGTTATTACGGCTCTGGTAAATCGCATTTTATAAAATTTGTTCATTACTTAATGAACAGAGAAACTTCTGATGATGCTTTTGAAGCATTGGAAAAAGGTGTTAATGAAAATTACGATACCACAAAGCCAAATACAAACGATAAAATCACAATTAGTAATTTGAGACTCTTGAAAAAGAAAATTACTGATGCCCAATGTGACGATATCATGTTTAATGTTGAAGATGAAACTGATGACGGAAGTCAGGAACGTCTAACGCGTATTTTCCTCAACATGTTTAATAAGTTCAGAGGGTATAATTCAAACGATATTCCATTGGCCATTTTGTTAGAAAAAACAATTGATCAAAAAGGAAAGTTTGATGAATTTAAGAGGCTGATAGATACTGAACTTGGTTTTAACTGGGAAACTGATTCGGCACAGGTAGCATCCTTTCAATTAGAAAGTGTATTGGAGATTGCCAAAAAACTATGTCCAGATTTAGACATAGTTTCACTTCATTCAAAACTTTCAAATCCCGAAAGTTATAAAGTTGGCATCAACGCTGTCCTGATTCCTGAGTTTAAAGAATATTTGAAGGGGAAGGATAAAGATTACCGCCTTTTATTTTTAGTGGATGAAGTATCACAGTACGTTGGTTCAAACAAAGAAATTCTTCTGAATTTTCAAAATATTATTGAAAGGATCAGTGAAGATTGCAATAACCAGGTTTGGATTGCTTGTACTGCTCAACAAACACTAGATGAAGTTTCATTTGGGGCGGATGGCGTTCAAGATGTTCAAGATGAATTTGGAAAGATTTTAGGTCGCTTTGATACACGTATTTCACTTCAGAGTAATGATGCTTCATACATCACTCAGCGCAGGGTCTTGGACAAGAATAGCACTGGTATTGCGGAGTTAACGAAGATTTACACAGCAAATAAAGATTACATCGAAAATCAGTTCACAATAAGCCATGACTTGTATAAAGGATATAAAAATGAGGAAGAGTTCCTATTTGGATATCCATTCGTGCCCTATCAATTCAAATTGATATCTCACGTTTTCGAGGCGTTTCAACAACTAAAATTTGTCATTAAAGAAGTTAAAGACAATGAGCGTTCCGTACTTGGAATTACACATTTTACTGCTAAACAACATGCAAATAATGAAGTTGGAGGGTTTATTCCCTTTGATGGCTTTTACAATCAACAATTTCATACAAACCTTACAAATAGAGGAGCAAAAGCAATTGAAAACGGGTTAGAATTAGCATATGTTAAAAGCAATCCATTTGCAGCTCGTGTTGTGAAGGTCTTGTTCATGATTTCAAATCTTTTAGAAAACAGAAGACAAACGTTCCCGTCAACCATTGATAATTTAACGGTTCTTCTGATGGACAAACTGGATCAAAATAAGATGCAGTTGCAAAAAGAGATTACTGACGTTCTAACCAAGTTAATTGAAGGTAGTATAATCCGTGAAGAAAAAGGAAGCTACTTCTTCTTTAATGAAGACGAGATGGATGTGCAAAACATCATTAAAAATCAAACAATTGGATTGGATGATCGATTAACAGCTTTTGATGAATTTTTAAGACCACTGATTAAATTGCAACCCAAAGTTGCTTTTGGACAGAATGACTTCAAATTGAGTTACAATATTGAATCAAAAGAATTTTACAGAGGAGGCGATTTTAATTTAATAATTCTTCTAACGGATAAAACTCCACTCATTCAAAAAATGCTCGATCTAAACATCAAAGATTTGGTTATTTGTATAAACGAATGGTATAACGATGATTCATTACTGAGACAAGATTTTGACTGGTATTGCAAAACAAACAAATACTTGATCAATGGATCCGGCGGTGCATCTGGCGAAAGGGCTAAAACGAATGAGAATTTTAAAATACGTAACAAACAACTAAGCGAGTCTATTTCTCGAGTAATTGAATCTAAATTTAGTGAAAGCAGATTTATTAGCCAGAATGCAATTTTAGAAGCTGATCAAATTAATGGTACCACCCCATCAGATAGGGTGAAAAATTTGATTGAATACCATCTTGGCAATATTTACAAATTCCATAAGTTGTCTGAAGGATATGCTCGGACTCAAATCGATTTAAAAACTTCGGCGGCAAGTACACAAATAGAAATCCCACAACTTACACCTGCTGAGCAATCTGTAAATGATTTTATTACAAGTAACAACAATCAAATTACAATAACAGACTTAATAAAACAATATGGTGAAGCACCTTTTGGCTGGCGCTTTGAGGCGGTTTTAGATGTTGCGTTAAAACTAGTAAAAAAGAAAAAAAGAGAATTCAAATACAAAGGAGCTCCACGATACCCTATTGTAGATTTTATTAATAAGGCTGTTTCTACAGCTGAGAGAATGTCGTGTGAGATTGTAACTGGAGAAGATATTGATCAAGCATTACTTGATGAAGTAGTTAAAGCATACAACTATATTTTCAATGAAAACATAGCATCAACTTCAGATGGAAATGAAATGTTTGAAGTACTTTCAAAATCACTGATATTAAAAATTGATCAAATTCAGCCGTTTGAAACAGATTATTTTGGTAAGTATCCATTTGGAGTATGTTTTCAAAAGGCAACTCAACAATTAACTACATGGACAACTATTAGAGATCCAAAAAAAATGTTTCAAGATTTCATTGGATCCAAAGATTTGGCTAAAGAATTATTTGATATTGAAAAAGGAATTGAAGACTTTATAGTTAACAATATTAAATATTATGCAACTCTAAGTTCTTTCTGCGAAAATAATAAGGAGAATTTTAAAGAGTTTTCTAGTGAAGATCAGACCAAAGCAAAAGTAATAACTGACTTCCTTTTACTTGAAGAACCTAGAAGGGAATTTCGTCATGCAAAAAAAGCATATGAAGAATTAAATCAAGCATTAAAAGATTTAAGCATCTTCTTAAAAGAAGAGGTGCAATCAATTTACAACTTGATTTTTGACGAGCTGGAGCAAGAAGCCTCAAGATTAAATGTAAGTTCTTCTGTATTTGATAATCGCGATTCAGTATTAAACGCAATTGATGCTCTTACATCAATTGCTCAACTAAAGAATAAAAAACTTAGTGCTGCTGATTACAAGAGAGCGCAACTAGAAAAAATTATCGCTGCAATACCAGTTCCACCAGGAGGCGGTGGGCCTACTTCAGCTACTTATCATATTACACGAGGTGCATCTACAATCTCAAATAATACCGAGATGGAAGTTTTTTTATCCAAAGTTAAGACTGATATGGAAACTTTATTGAATGAAAACAAGACAATAATTCTAAAATAAATGAATACAAAAACATTTGCCCAGCAATCACGTGCCTTGTTAATGGAGGGTGTTGCCAATAAATTATTGTATTGGGGCTTTAATACAGATGGTTCTAATAACGAAGAACCTAACCCCGTGGCTGGTGGTTATATTTTCAGAGGCAAAGTATTTGATGATGAAACCGTACCCAAATTATGGAAGTATTTGCAACAAGCAATTAAGACAAAAGGAATTGATGTTGTGAAAGAGGAAGCTGCTTATACTTGGTTCAATAGGATTATGGCTCTGCAAATAATGGCTAAAAACGACTATCTGGAGGCTCAATTAGCTTATGTGTCAGGAATGGCGAATACACCTCAGATTCTTCAAAAAGCAAGACAAGGTCAATATTCATTCTTGAATAACAAAGAACAAGAACGATTAAAAAGGATTATTACCGACTTTAGTAAAGAACAGGAAGCTTTTGCGCTTTTATTGGTTGGTTACTGTCATAGTAACAAAATGCTGAATAACGTTTTCGGAAAGCTAGATGATTACACAGAATTACTTTTGCCTGACAACATGCTTCAGGACAGTGGCTTTTTGCACCTCCTCAACACCACCGATGCCATTACGGACGAACAATACAAAGAGGTAGAATTAATTGGTTGGTTATATCAGTTTTATATTTCTGAACGAAAAGATGAAGTATTTGCTTCTTTCAAGAAAAATAAAAAAGCCGAAGCAAAAGATATTCCCGCAGCTACCCAAATTTTTACACCTAACTGGGTTGTAAAATACATGGTGCAAAACACTATAGGTAAGATTTGGCTAGATAAAAACCCAAAAAGTAAAATCAAACCGAGTTTAAAATATTTGGTTGAAAATGAATCTGACATTGCTACTGAACCTATTATATCAGAGGTGAACCAATTGACATTAATAGATCCTGCGGCTGGTTCTGGTCATATTTTGGTTGAAGGGTTCGATCTCTTTTACCAAATGTATATGGAAGAATACTACACGCCTGAAGAGGCTGTTGAATCCATATTAAAAAACAATTTATTTGGTTTAGACATTGATGACCGCGCATCACAATTAGCCACTTTTGCTATTTTACTTAAAGCAGCTAGACAATACCGCGATGTATTTGCTAAAGGTTGGTTGCCCAATGTATATGCTATGCCTGAGTATACAACATTTAATGAGCAAGAAATTAAAGACTTTTTAGGCAATGATAATTCAATTTTCGAAAATGAATTGACAGTTGCATTGCGTTTAATGGAACAAGCCAAAAACTTGGGGTCAGTAATGAAGCTAAGTTTAAGTAATGAAGCCCAAAGTTTTGTTGAGAAAAGATTTATTGAACTTAAAAACAAAGAATTTCGAAATATATATACCGAAATTGTTTACCAAAAGATTAAATCGTTCATTCCTGTTCTGCTTATTCTGGTTAAAAAATATTCATCTGTGGTGGCGAATCCACCGTACATAAGTAAGAAAACCATGAATGTCGGTTTAAAAGATTATATAAATGTAAATTACCCTGCTACCAAATCAGATTTATGTACCGTATTTATTGAAGTTCTCCCTCATTTTACATTATCAAAAGGTAAGTATGGTTTTATAGTACCTCCTTCGTGGCTATTTCTTTCATCATATGAAGAATTAAGACATCAAATTGTATTAAATAAAAAAATAGATTCTTTACTACATCTAAGTAGAGGAATTTTTGGTGCTGATTTTGGTTCAGTTTCTACTGTTATTTCTAATGTTATTCCAAATAAAAATTCATCTGGAACATTTTTAAAATTGGTCGAACGAACTTTTCAAGAGTTTTACCAAGGACATTTAGAAGAGTTATTTCTTTTATCAAATGGAGAACCAGATTTTAAATATAAATTTTTGGACTATACTAAAGATGATCCAAAATTATTTCATTCGAATGATGGATTGAAAATTTATTATTCAGATATTCCACAAAATATTTTCCTGGAAATACCAGGAAATCCGATTTTGTTCTGGATTAGTGAAAACGTTTTAAAGAGTTTTAAAGGACAACCGCATAGTGATTTTTCTCATTCATTTCAAGGTATAATTACAGGAGATAATAATAAATACCTGAGATTATGGTATGAAATTAATTTCAATAAGATGAATAATGAGTTTAATTCATTCTCGCAGGCAATGGGCGAGCACGCTTGGGTGCCATATCAAAAGGGCGGTGGGTATCGTAAGTGGTACGGATTATTTGAATATTTATTGTTCTGGGATGGGGCTGGAAGTCATCTTACCAGAGCTAGGGGTGAGAACAAAGAGTATTATTTCAAAGATGGTATTTCTTGGTCATTTTTAACGAGTGGTACATTTGGTTGCAGAAGAACACTGCATGGATCATTATGGGATGTGGCAGGGTCATCTTTTTTTCCAAATTCAATTGACCAATTCAGTTATCTACTGGGTCTATTCAATTCAAAATTAGGACAACTTTTCTTAGATCTTTTGAATCCAACCATGAATTATCAAGTAGAGAATATTTTAAGTATGCCAATAAATCCAGAGATATTCAAAAAAAAGGAAATTGTAGGATTAGTTGAAATAAATACTAGTATTTCAAAAGAAGACTGGGACTCTAGGGAAAGTTCATGGGATTTTAAACAATCACCATTACTAAACGAAAGCTCTAAATTAGAAATTGCTTTTGAAAAGTGGAAAGAAAAAACAAGTCAAGAGTTCTTTCAATTACAGAAGAATGAAGAAGACTTAAATTCCATTTTCATTAAAATATATGCATTACAGGGTGAAATAATTCCTCGAGTAACATTAACAGACATCACTATTCTACAAGATGAATTAAAGAAAAATGATCTTGAGGTATTAGATGAAAATTTCATAGCGCAAGGTAAAGATTCCATAGAACTTCCTTTTAATAGGGCTGAAGTAGTTAGTCAATTCATTAGCTATGCCATTGGATTATTAATGGGGCGCTATCGATTGGATAAACCTGGTTTAAACATTGCTCATCCAAATCCTTCCAAAGATGAATTAGCTAACTACACGTTCAATCATGGCGAAGTTATAATTGATCAAGATGCCATTTTACCTATTATGGGTAAGAATTGTAATTTCAATGATGATGTAGTAAAGCAATTTACACAATTGCTCGATACCATTTGGGGACATGAGCAACGTACAGAAAATATTAACTTTATTCAAGAATGTCTGGATAAAGAATTAGAGAAATTCTTAGTCAACGATTTTTGGAGATACCACTGTGGACGGTATAAAAAAACACCGATTTATTGGATGTTTAGTTCTAAGAAAGGTGCATTCCAGGTGTTAGTATATATGCACCGCATGAATGAATTTACAGTCGAAAAAATTAGAGCCAATTACTTGTTGGAACATTTGAAATACCTCAAATCCGAAATAACACAAAAGGAAGCCAATGCCAGTAGTTTAAGCACAGCAGAGGCCAGGCAATTGGATAAATTAAGAGCTGATCTTATTGAATGCGAGCAATACGATATGGCTTTAAAAAATATAGCAGATCAACAAATCAAATTTGATTTAGATGATGGCGTTGCAAAGAATTACGAATTATTTGAAACAGTGGTTGCAAAAATAAAATAGAATGATTGAAGAAAAAGTAAATAGCTATTTTGAAAAATATCCTGATTTAAAGATTCTTTTCTTTTTCGATGAAAGTCAAGAATTTTTAGAAGAGGTAAAGTCATTGGCTATTCCTAACATACATGTGGAGTTATACACCGAAAGTGCGTTTACAATTAAATGTAAATTGCTCAACGAATTAATAGATGCTAAAGTGCTATTGTACTTACCAATGGTACATCCAAATACGCAGGATGAATACCATCAATTTCCGCTATTAGGTCTATTACTTGCCAATAAAGAATTGAAACTCGATAATGTTGGAGAGTTTATGGAGAATTATGGTTTGCAACGGCATCAAAAAGCATTGGTCACCAAATACATGAAGGAGCTAAAGTATTCGGGTGTTCAAATGGTGTGTGAACCAGTTTTAAACACTTATGGATTTGAAGAGCCAGCATTACAAAGAGGGCTTATTTCTTCTTTCCTAAAATTTAAAACTATCGAGAATTGGTCGTTGATCATTTCAAAATTATTAACTCTACTAGTTGCAAAAGATGATTCAGAATTAAACAAAGTACTTGCAAAAATTGCTGAATTTAAAATTCAAGACATCATCATTCAGCAAGCCTTTAAAAATACCAGTTATTTGATGAAGTCACTAAGCCGTGAGGAGTTAATGCAAGCCGCAAGGTGTATTTTCTACAATAAGATAACACAAACCATTGCCACGGTTTCAAATCTTGACCCCTATGTATTCTTCAAAATTAAGGATCAAACGCAAATAGTTCGTCTCAATCAATTATTGAACGAAATAGAAATGAATACCCATTTGAGCAATTCGTTTAATGAGGTTATGAAATTGGCCAGCAACGATATCAAAGGCGATAAGCTGATTGACATTTATGGTTTAGATGCAAACTTTGCTGAATTCAGTCCATCAATGATTTGGGCAGTGATAAACAGTTTACAGAACCAAATTGCAGATGTCCCTGAAGCTGTTATTAAAAAATTGGATAACATCAGTATTCAGCAAGCATTGGATGAAGGAATGCAGAATTTCTTAAAGTATTTGACACACATGTCAAAACTTCATCAAATGGTTAATGGAATTTCAAGTTATATTTTAAATAAACCAGAGGATTACCTAAAAGCATATTCAGAAGAATTATACTTTATTGATTCATTATACCGTAAGGCTATAAAAGCTTACAAACTAATTGACTACTCTGAATTGCCTTCCACTATTCCATTGGATGATTTGCACCTGGCTTTGAATAACAGATATGAGGAACACACCGATAGATTAAACAGAGAATGGTTAAAATGTTTGAACCAGTTTGATTTTGATTATGCTAAAATTCCAGCTCTAAAGCAATATGATTTTTTCAAAAATGAGATAGAACCGTTAAATCAAAAAGTGGTTGTTTTCATTTCTGATGCACTTCGTTATGAAGTAGCTCATGAATTACTATCAGAGCTACACGGGGATGTTAAGAATACAGCCAAAATCAAATATATGATGGCTTCGATTCCGTCTAAAACAAACATAGGAATGGCGCAATTATTACCTTCTGGTGATCTCGTTTACAACAATGGAGAAATAACCAATTCAAGTATTTCAACGGAAGGTTTACCCAATAGAAATATAATTCTTCAAAAGGTTAATTCAGATTCTATGGCAGTTCAATTTTCCGAAATAACAAGCAACTCACAAGAAAAAAACAGAGAAATATTTAAAAACGCCGTGGTTTATATCTATCATGACATAATTGATTCCACTGGTGACAAAAGAGCTTCCGAAAGAAGAACATTTGATGTTGTTCCTGAAGCGATAGATGAAATAAAACGTTTGGTGAAATCGTTACATGCAACGTTCAATGTATCTAAAGTTATCATCACTGCCGATCACGGATTTTTATATAATGATAGAGAAATTGAAGACAAAGACCTTGAAACTATTTCAGATCCAAATCCAATGACTTCTCACAACAGGTACTTTATTACTTCATCCAAATCTCAACAATCATTGGGATATTCGATACCGCTTTCTAAAACAACTGCATTTAATGACAATGTTTTTGTCACGATTCCTCATTCTGTAAATAGATACAGAAAACAAGGCGTTGGACATCAGTTTGTGCATGGTGGAGGAAGTTTACAAGAAGTTGTTGTTCCTGTGATAGAAAGCTCAAGAAAAAGAGAAGAAGTAGTCACGAAAGTTAAACCAACTCTAATTAACAAAGGTGATTTAAAAGTGGTTTCAAATGTATTACGATTAAATCTGTTACAAGAGACAAAAGTTTCAAGAATGGAGAAAGAGGTCAATATTTCCACTGGATTGTACAACAATAATATTTTGGTGAGTAATGAAATAATTTCAACACTTAATTCAACTTCGGATTCACCAAGTGAAAGAGCCTTAAGAATTGAATTAACCTTAGCTTCAGACACTCCAAAAAACGCTTTTCTAAAACTTAAAGTATTCGATGTGGAAGATAGACTAAATCCTCTTATTGAAGAACGAGTTCAAAATAATACACTTATTCAATCAGATTTCTAATGACATTAAAAGAGAAAATAATTCATCATTTCGAAGGTAAAGTAGTAAGAAAAGATTTAACTGCTTTGGTAAAAGGGAATAACCCTGTACCCGTTTATGTGTTAGAATATTTATTAGGGCAATATTGCGCTATTGATGATGAAGACCTTATTCAATCAGGTATAGAAAAAGTTAGAAATGTAATTCGTGATAATTATGTTCATCGATCAGATTCCGAGATTGTAAAAGCCAAAATACGCAATTCGGGAAGTTATAAAATTATTGACAAAATCAATGTTTCCCTAAATGATAAGCAGGCTAATGTTTACGAAGCAAATTTTGCAAACTTAGGATTAAAGAACGTTCCAATTTCAGATAAAATGGTTTTGGATAATCCGAAGTTACTTAGTGGTGGCGGTGTTTGGTGTATTTTAGATATTGGCTTTTCACATGAAGAGGATATTGTAATGAGATGGATCATTATTGGTTTAAAACCAATACAGGTTGCGAATGTAGATTTGAGTGAATATTTAGAATTAAGAAAAGAGTTTACTTCCGATGAATGGATTGATCTTTTGATGCATAGTATTGGCTTAAATCCTGAATATTTTAGCAAACGTGACAAATTCATACAATTATCTAGACTTATTCCTCATGTAGAGAACAACTATAACTTTATTGAACTTGGCCCAAAAGGAACAGGTAAGTCGCATATTTTTTCAGAATTGTCACCCCATGGTGTTTTGGTTTCAGGTGGAGATGTTTCAAAAGCGAATTTATTCGTAAGGAATACTGGTAAAAATCCAATGGGGTTGGTTGGTTATTGGGATGTTGTAGCATTAGATGAGTTTGAACAGGAAAAAGGATCAAAACGAACAGATGGTGACCTCGTCAAAATCATGCAGAATTACATGGCAAACCAAAGTTTCAATAGAGGCAAAGAAACGTATCAAGCAACAGCATCAATGGCATTTGTCGGAAACACAAAACATAATGTTCCATTCATGTTAAAAAATACCCATCTTTTTGAATCCATTCCTGAAGGTTACATCAAAGGCGCATTTTTAGATCGTTTACATATGTACATTCCTGGTTGGGAGGTGAGAATTTTAAAGAGTTCTGTATTTTCAAAGGAATATGGTTTTATTGTAGATTATCTAGCTGAATTACTCAGAGAATTGAGAAAATCAGACTTTTCTCCGATCCTTGACACTAAAATTTCACTTGACGGTTCGCTAACATCGCGAGACAAAGTTGCAATAAGAAAATCATTTTCAGGAATGGTTAAATTGATATTTCCTCATCAAGAATTATCTGAAAATGAAATAATTGAGCTACTTGATTTTTGTATAGAAGGTAGAAAAAGAGTAAAAGATCAGTTGTATATTATTGATGAAACATTTAAGTCTGAACCAGTAGAATTTAAATATCGCGTATTGTCTAGTGGTCAGGAATTTTCTCCGGAAACATTGGAAAAGCAAAACTATTTCGCGGCAATTGAAGCGAAAAAAGATTCAGAGACTGAAGAAGATGAAACACAGCAGAGTGTAACTACGATATTAGATTTGAAGCCGCATCAGTTTATTTTAAAAGATAATCAAACAGGAGTTTCATATAAAAAATTGTTTGGAAATTATTTAAAAGGATCCACTCATATTTCGCTTCAAGATCCGTACATACGAATGCCATATCAGTTTAAGAATCTTTTGGAATTCTGTATGATGCTTGGTAATAATAAAGATCCAGAAATGGAAATAACTTTGGAAGTAATCACTTGGAATACTGAGGAATTTATGTCTGATACAATTTCTTTCTTTGAAGAACTGCAAACAAACGTTCTGGACTTAGGAATTAATCTGGTCTATAAGTTTGAAAACAACCACGATCGTTTTATCGAAGCAAATAATGGTTGGAAAATTAATTTAGGAAGAGGACTTGATATTTTTGAAAAAACTGAAGGGAGATTCAATGTTGCGGATATGGATCAATCAAGAAGGAAATGTAAGGCCTGTGAAATAACTTATTTGAAAAAATAGAAATTTTAAGTTTCTGATAATAAATTATTAGATTATTGAATCTAAATAATAAAAATTAAATATATTAATTATTAAATTAATTTGAAATATGGGACAATATTGGAGAGAAAAAAAAAGCTACATTCAATCTGACTTGGCATATCGTCTTGGGAAAATAATTCTTCAATATGATATGGCATATCCGATAAAGTCAGAGAAAAATTTCAATTCATCACTTTATTTGACTTCACTTCAAATGTTGCTCACAACCTGCCGAGAGTTAATTAAGAATAATCAATATACATTTCCATTTCATGATAATTCTTTCAATATCTTTACGTCAATAGATCAAAAAAATCAGTTTGGATTACGTTCTAATATGATTATAGAGGATACAATATATAGTTCAACTCCTGATTGTTCAAAATTTCTGAAACATCTACGAAATGCTATGTCTCATCCTACAATTACAAATCATGAGTCCAAGGATTCCACAAGCGGCTATACATCAATTAATGAAGGCGAGGTTGTTACTAAATATTTATTCGTGGATAGTCAAAATTCCAAAAAAATAAAAATTATTTTAACAGTTGAAGAATTAAGGTCATTAACTATTGCCCTTAGTAAATTTCTTGCTCAACCTTATCAGTTGAGGTGGAATGATAGTTGGAATGGAGATTCGTTTGATACTAAAATATTGGAACATGCAGCATAAAATAAAAGCACTAAAAGAAAAAATAAACTCTGGTCAATTCCCAACCGAATTCCCTCATTTCGGAGGGGCCAATTTAATTATTACAAATGATGAAAATCGTAATTTTCTCGAGGGAGATCTTGTAATTTATACAGAGCATGCTTCTGCGCTGAGTTGGATGTTAATCGAACTTAAAAAGGTATATGATTCAAGTCTCAATTATAAAAACAAATATGAGTTTTATCCTTATATCGGTGAATTGATTCAAGCATCTGTTAAGGCCAATGATGACTTGTTTGAAACGATGTTGTTTGTGATGGATAAAATTGAAGAGGATTGGGGTAAATAAGAACGACAAATAACTGTTACGAATAAACGACTTAATTAAGTATAGCAGAAACTGTTTTAGAAGTCCTAGTTTTAAAAGTTAAATTTATTTTAGAATAAAAGGGGTAGGAAAAATCTAAGTTTTAAAACTATGTATGTAATTGACCAGAAGACAAATCGAGTTAAAAAGCTTAATTCTCAAAAATTCAAAGAAGCAAATTTTGAGGAAAGAAAGAATCTTCAAGAATGGATAGAGCGTTAAAGATGGGGACGCTTGTAAAATTTAGCACAGGATGTGCTTGGTTTTATCTATTTTTGACCCCAATCGTTTGCAGTCAATTAAGGGGCAAACAAAACAATCACAAAAATAATGATATGAATGATTTTAAGAAACCCAATGACATTTGGACTGCGAGATGGAATGATAGATACAGCCAAGAGGAATTTGTTTATGGTGAAGAGCCCAACAATTATTTAAAAGAGCAAATAACAAAACTATCTGTAGGTAAGATCTTATTTCCAGCAGAAGGGGAAGGACGAAATGCTGTTTATGCCGCTCAACATGGTTGGAATGTTTCTGCTTTTGACATAAGCATGGAAGGTAAAAACAAAGCACTTAAACTTGCTCAAAAAAATCATGTAACTATCGATTATAAAATTGGCGCATTAGAAACATTAGATTTTCAAAGCGAACAATTTGATGCAATTGCGCTAATTTATGCCCACTTTCCTGCTGATATAAAATCAAAATATCATAAGTCCTTTGACAAATATTTGAAAAAGAATGGTACCATAATCTTTGAGGCCTTTAGCAAAAAACACATTGACTATGTAACAGCAAACGAAAAAGTTGGCGGACCAAAAGATATTGACAGCTTGTTTTCAATAGAAGAAATTAAATCGGATTTCCCGAATTATGAAATTATTGAATTGGTGGAACAGGAAATAGAGTTAAACGAAGGTCTTTATCATAATGGTAAAGGTTCAGTAATTAGATTTATCGGACGAAAAAAATAATGAGCTTTTAATTCTTGGATTAAACTAATCAGGTAAGAACTATTTATTTGTAACTAAAATTTGAATAATTGTGACAAAGAAGCATCAATAAATAAGTTCCCAAATTCGGGGTCGTTGTGTAGGTAAATTAAGCCTATATTATTTATTGTATTTGAGTCAATTTTCCCATCCAAATTTAACAGCTCCAAACGCCAAAAAAACCACAATTTTTGAGTCACTTTTTTAAAAGTTACTTCCCACTTTTTTGCAAACTTACTTCCCACGCCGGGAAGTAACTCCAAGACCCAAATCAGTGTTTCACATTTGTATATGGCCTAATGAAAGCCTTGCTAATGAATGAGAATTAGGTCCTGTATTGGGAAGTAACTCCAAGACCCAAATCAGTGATTCACATTTGTATATGGCCTTCTGAAAGCCTTGCTAATGAATTGCATTCTGTGTTTAGATTACTAGGAGTTTTAATTTAAACACTATCTTTAACACTAAAAAAACTATGAATACTTACGAATGTAAAAAATGCGGCATGTCTGTTAATGCTCAATGTGGCAAATGTAATCTTCCTTTGGTAAATGCTCATTTAACTTTGGAAAATGGAACAGTAGTTCAAATATCACAATGTCCAGGATGCTCAGGTAAGATAAAATCGCCTCAATGTTGTGGCGAAGATATGAATTGCGAATTAAATTAATTAAGTTCTCGGATCAGCTATTAAATTCATCCCTTAAACAGAGAATACAATTCAGTTTTAATGCTGTCGGGTAATTTGCTTTAATTTTGTAAAAAATATTCTAAATGAAATCTAATGAAAAACATAGTTTGTCAATAATCCTTGAGCAAACACTACCGAATTGGCAGGTACACCAAGATTTCTTGTGTAGAGATTTTGAATTTAAAGACTTTGTCGAAGCGTTTTCTTTTATGAGTGACGTTGCAAAAGAGGCAGAAAAAATAGACCACCACCCAAATTGGGAAAATTGCTACAACAAAGTAATCGTGAGAATACAAACACATACCTCAGCATCGATCACCAGTAAAGATTTAGATTTAGCCGAACGCATAGACGCTGTGTATTATAGAATCATCTCGTGAACCGTTTAACTATAGTGGTTCGCCCCATTTATGCACATCCATTACCTGAAGGGCACCGCTTTACCGTGCAAAAATATTTTTAAGAAAAAATCTAATTCGATATTTCAAACGCCCAGTGGTCACCAACCGCGACAATTGGACTTTGCAAGGACACTTCAAATTGATCTTTGATGCTAATTGGTGAAGATCCAAAGACCGCATTAAAGCGATAATGAAGGGCTAGAATTCCATGCATCTGTGCGCGGACTCCCACTATTCCCGTTTTTTGAGTCTTGTTGTAAGTCGCAATTAATACTGCTTTTGAAGCAGTAGAAAGGTCGCTTAATCTGCTGTCGATTGCTGCCCGATCTCCTGCTTGTGGGATAAATAAATAAGTCATGCTGATAGATTTAAAGATTTGAATTATGGATTTTTCCTGGATTAGTTTGGATCATATACAAGTAATTTATTATCTGAGTAAAAATATTCTGTGTATCTGTTGTCTTGATGAATAATAGAAATCTTATAAGCGTCTGACGCAATCTTAACTAAAAAGAAGACTAACACCTTATTTCTGTCACCAGTGTCAACTAAGGATGAAAAGATCAATGCATCTGACCTCCTCTCAATTGAGGTATAGTTGGTGTCAACTTCATTGGCATCTAATAATTTATACATTCTGTGTATTGCATCAATTCTCTTCTTTATTATGGTAGAGTATACGTCATCACCATTGTCATAGTGTACTGAATCTAATCCAGTAAAGACTTGAGCAAATGATGTTAGCGACATTCCGAGGAATAACATCGTGATTTTTAGTGTTCTCATGTTTTCTAGTTTTAAAAATTATGGTTGTTAATAATTCATTATTCGTATAAATCCTCCACAATTACATCGTTTTTATACAATCTAAAAACTTTGCGCTCAAAGGGTTTTCCAATTTGAATAGCAAATTTTCCATTGGCAAAAGTTGCTTTTGCATATTGAGGTGCGTTTAATGGGTAAACTGCAATAGGTTCAATGCAAGGTTCTAATTTTCCATTCACTTTAATTTGATCTACTTGAAAATGTAAAAATGGAATTTGAGAGACTTGAAGTCGTTTATCATACAGTTCCACAAACATGGCCTGACTCTTATCTAGATATAGCGCTGCACCGGGAAATGCCAAGCTTCCTGTTTGAATCAAGGTATTTTTTGAATGAGAAAATACCAACATGGAGACAAAAGTATGAACGACACCATTGATAGTGACTTTTTCGTGCGTATTGCGCAAGGTGATGGTGTATTTACCTTTTTTCCAGGGCAGTGCATTACGGACACTGATAAAATCACCTTCATATCCACCACTTTCCCCTACCCCTGACCTTTCAATTTGCATTGCCGTGCCTGATCGCTCCGACCATCTAGAAAAAATTGAGGCGCGACCAAGGTCTACAAAGTCACCGAAATTATTATCCCCTACTACGCCTTTATAACCACCGCAATGGGTTTGAATTCCATTATAAAAATCTATATTATTAATTTCAGAATTTTGTGTGCTGAGATATAAGTACAGATTTTCAGGAATATCCTCCTTTAGGGTAATGTCTACTGAAAATGATTCCAGTAAGAGAGAATCTTCAAAATCATAGTAAATATCAACCAAATGCCAACATGGGTTGACAATGTACTCACCCAAAAATACACCATCTTGAAAATATCCGGTTTTTTGTTCACCGTTCACATCTGTTTGAGTTCCCAAGCCAGATGCTAAGCCATTTTCAATTTGCCCAAAATAGGTACTTCCATCCTCTAGGATAATTTTTTTGTACTCAGAAATAGGTTCGTACTTACTTGGTGCTTGACTCCAAGCGCTTGTAAAAAATAGGCTAACAAAGATAGCACTTGTGATTTGGCGACTGCCCGGGAATTTTTCAAAAACTTTCATAATAAATAGTTTAAAAGGTTAAACAAATTATCAGAAAAAGAAAGCAGAGTATTAAGACACATTTCTTTTTGAACCTTGGTTCCTCATTGCTTTTCCACCGTGCCTTGTCAGATCGGTTGGCTTTCGTTTTTTAAGCGAAACTCTTAATGATTTTGCTCTTATAACGAAATGAAAAATAATGGGTACAAAAAAATATTAGATAATCTATTTCAATGTCTAACTTTGGTATTGTTGTTGAAACTCCAATTGATATGAAGAGATTTCTTTTGCTGTACATTCTTGCCGTTTTGATTTCTTGCACGTCTAAAAAAACTCATTATCAGGGAGGTATAGCCATAACATTTGATGATCATTCCATAAACGAATGGTATGCGCAACGATTTTTATTTAAAAAATTTGCTGTTCATGCTACTTTCTATATTTCAGATATTGAAAGATTACGTTCAAAAGAAATTAATCAACTTAAAACCTTGCAGATGGATGGACATCAAATTGGAATTCATGGTTTTCATCACATACACATTCCTGAAAAAGGGATAAATTCATACATCAAAAATGAAATATTACCCGCCATACAAATTCTCGAAGAAAATAAGTTTGTAATGCCGACTTCCTTCGCTCCTCCTTTTGGCAAGTCTAATCCTTCATTTGATAAGAAGTTGAATAAATATTGTACGATTATCCGAGAGGCACGATGGAATGATCAACATAAAAACCTCAGCGCATATGATGACATATACATGAATGACTCTGAACAATTTAAAGTGAGTTCAATGGGAATAGATGACAATTATGACCTAGACTTCGATGAAATTAAAGAGGGAATTGATAGATTACAATTTAAAAAAGAAGTTCTAATACTGCACGCCCACAAAATAAATAAAAGTGGTTCATCTTATTCCATTAATCCAAAACTACTTCGGAAACTTTTCAAGTATTGTCAATATAACAAGGTAGAATTCTTGACGATGAATGAAACAAGAAATTTTGTCAGTAAATATTAATCTTCGTTCTCATCCTTTTTAGGATCCTCTGAATCTACCTCTAAAAGATTCCAATTGATATCATCCTCTTCGTCATAGATGACAAACATAGGTTCTTCAAAAGACTTGGTTGTAAGCCTTCTTTCGTAACTCAATAATAAACTTGGAAGCAAGATTAAATTGGTGAAAAGAGCAACAAAATAGGTAATGGCAGATAAATAACCTAAAGCTTGCGTTCCACCGAAATCAGAGAATACAAAAACAATAAATCCGAAGAACAGAATCACTGAGGTATAGATGATACTCAATCCTGTTTCACGAATGGAAATCGCGACACATTCTTTGAGATCCCACTTTTTCATTTTTAATTCATGGCGGTAATGCGCCAAGAAATGTATGGTATTGTCTACTGTAATTCCTAAAGCAATGGAGAAAATCAAAAGCGTAGATGGCTTTAATGGAATGCCAAACCAACCCATAATTCCAGCAGTGATTACCATAGGAATTAAATTAGGAATCATGGAAACAACCACCATTCTGAAAGAATAGAACAAAATGGACATCAGGGCTGCAATAGACAATACAGCGAATCCAATACTTTGAAGTAAGTTATTTAATAAATATTTAGTTCCTTCAGAAGCTACAACAGCGGTACCTGTCAATTGAATATCGTAGTATTCTTTATCAATCGATTTACGTAAAACAGACAAGAAATTTTTATTCTTATAATACGATTTTATCAATTCAGGATCTGAATCAAATCGATATTGAAGGTCATCATTTCCTTTGGACAAGAGGGCAGTAGTATTGTTATATATTCCAGAATATTCGAACAATAAAGAATCATAATAAGTCTTTTTCCCTTTTGCTGCTGATGCATAAAGTAATTCAATTGACTTTTTATCAGGATTCATGATACTGTCAATTCTAGATTTGACCATAGCAACCTCATCCGTGACTTCATAGGAACCAATGTCACGCATTTGAGTTCTGATGCGCAAAATATGATCCGTGGTGTCCACCAACTCCTTAATGGAAAAAGAAGAATTGTTCAGACTTGAATTAAAATTATCCACATATTTTTTCATGCGCAATCTATCTCGATTCTGAATGGTGGTGTATCGCTCCGGATTATTATTGTAATAGGACATATTGATGACTTTCACAAAATCGACCATTGAAATACTTTTAGCAAAAAGGGTGTCCTTTTGAATCAAATTTTGTACACTTTCGACTTTGTTAAGAGTGCTGTTATCAAACAAGCGGCCTTTTTCCTTATAGTCTATCATCACCTCGAAAGGAACTGCACCACCAAAATTTTGTTCCATGAATTGAATGTCCAATTTAATCGGATCGTTTTTCGGTAAATCTCCGGTAATATTCCCAGTTACCTTCATAAAAATAACCCCGAAGCCACTTATTAAAGTAAGCGCAATAGTTACAATATAAATTGCTGGACGATAATTAGCAGTAAGCGTCACCAAACGATTTAACAAACCAACTGCAGCTTTGCGATCTAAATGTTTTAAATGACGTTCTGGTGGATTACTAGAAAATGAAATCAAGATAGGAACCAAACAAAGTGACACTACATAACAAAGCATAATATTCACGGATGAAATCACCCCAAACTCAAAGAACTTTTCTGAATTGGTAAAAAGAAATGTCATAAATCCAAGAGCGGTGGTAACATTGGTAAGCCACATAGCAGTACCTGTTTTACGAATTACGCGACTTAAAGCTTTGGCTTTGTTATTGTGTTGTCGGTATTCGTAGTGGAACTTATTATAGAGATAAATACAATTTGGTATTCCAATTACAATCATCAATGGTGGAATTAATGCCATCATTAAGGAAACATTATAACCCATTATTCCAATGGTACCCATCGCCCATATTACTGTAACCATAACCACCACAAGGCTAATTAAAGTAACGCGGACAGATCTAAAAAGGAAATACATGAAAAAGGCCGAGACCAAAATAGACAAGGCAACAAATATGTACATTTCACTGAGTACTTTTTTACCAATAAGGACGCGCATGTGCGGCAATCCAGCAAAATGAATTTTCCCAAAAGTTTTTTCGTATTCTCGGGCTAAATTTTCAATATTGATAACTACCTCTTGTTTTTTTCTGTCTACAAGAAACTTTTCATCAATAGAAACTAACATTAAACTTACATGAGTAGCATCATTATAAAGTAAGTTATTGTATAATGGGTTATTCCTGATTTCCTTTTTTATTTTTAGAATACTTTTCTCTTGAAAAGTGGGGTCAGAGAAAATTACTTGAGGAACAAAGGTTTTGTTTACCGTATCATTTTTTAAAATTAGTAGTTTCGCCTCGGAGATGACAGCTGTTACACCATCCATTTTTAAGATGCTGTCTCCTAATGTCTTCCATTTAGTGAATTTTTTTTCCGTGAAAAGATCTTTGTCCTTGATTGCTATCACAAGTGTTGACCCATCTTCACCAAATCTTTCTTTAAATTTTAAATAAGTTTGTTGGGTCTCCGTGTCTTTAGGCAACATGTTGCCATACTTATTGTCAATTTTAAGTCCTGTCATGGAAAAATAACCGAACAATACAGTAAGTAGGGTAAGAATCCCAAGAATAATGAAGCGGTTTCTTAATATAATACTGGCAATTCTATTCCACATATTTTTGAATGTCTAAGCTACAAAGATAATTATAAAATATTTGTTGGGCTTTAAAATTTTTACCTCAACCTTTTTTTTGTTAATGCAAAGATGCAGCCTACTTTTTTCTTAATTTTAGAAACATGAAAAAGATACTTTTTTTATTCATTTGTGGAATTTCACCTTTTATAGGTTTGGGGCAAATTAATCAAATTGATGTCCAAAAATACAGCATTGATATTGGTGTTTCAGATCTTAACGACATCATACATGTAGTAGAAAAAATCAACTTCAATATGTCGCAAATTTCAGCCCCCATTGTTTTTAATCTTGAACAAAAAAATCAAAATGGGAAAGGAATGGAAGTTACCCAATTGATGATCGAAGGCAAAACATATTCCTACAGGCAACAAAATGATTCCTTGTATATTTATTATACCCCAGAGAAGAATCAACTTTCAATTACAGTTGAAATTCAATATCAGGGTATTCCAAGCAGTGGATTGATCATTGGTAAAAATAAATTTGGGGACAGGGTATTTTTTGGGGACAATTGGCCCAATAGAGCACAGCGATGGATCACTTGTAACGATCACCCGACAGATAAAGCATTGGTTGATTTTACGGTACATGCGCCATCGAAATATCAAGTAATTGCTAACGGGAAGCAAATCAAAGAAACCGAAGAGAAAGGAATGACGACTCATTATTACACTTCCAATGTTCCTTTACCAAGCAAAGTTATGGTGATTGGAATAGCGGAGATGGAAATAAAAAACTATAAAAGTGAAATTCCTGTGAGTGCATGGGTCTACCCAAAGAATAAAGAAGATGGATTTACTGATTTCTCTTTGGCTCCAGACATACTACTTTTCTACCAAAATTTATTTGGCGCATATGAATATGAACAAATGGCCAATGTTCAATCCACCACCGAATTTGGGGGAATGGAAAATGCTGGTTGTATTTTTTATAATGAAACCTCTATTACAGGAACTAAATCATGTGAAAATTTGATTGCACATGAAATGGTGCATCAATGGTTTGGAAATTCTGCAAGTGAGAAAAATTGGTGCGACCTATGGTTAAGTGAAGGTTTTGCTACCTATTTCACCAATTATTATATCCTTAAAACCAAAGGTGAAACTTCTTTCAAAAGTGCATTAGATAAAGACAGAAAAGCAATCATTAGATTCAATAAAATATACACTCATCCTGTTGTCGACACCAGTTATGCGTCAATTATGGATTTGTTAAATACCAATTCCTATCAAAGAGGTGGATGGATATTACATATGTTATCCAAAAAACTTGGGGAAGAGGCATTTTTGAAAAGTATACGCGCCTACTACTCTAAGTATCGTCTCAGCAATGCCTCTACACAAGATTTTATTTCGGTAATTCAGGCAGAGAACCCTAAAATTGAATGGGATAATTTTTTCAATCAATGGCTTTATAATCCTAAAATCCCTTTGCTCGGCATCCAAGAAAAGCTTAATAAAAATTCAGTTCAAATTACCTTAACGCAAGAACAAGGCGGAGTTCCTTTTGAGTTTCCGCTTTCCCTTAAAGTTCAATTTGAAGATGGAACGGAAATATTAGAGCATCTAGAAATAATCTCAGAGGTGTTTAAATTTGAAAAGACCTATGATCAAAAAATAAAAGATATCCTTTACGACCCTAACACTGAACTTTTGTTCGAAAGTGTTACTCGGTAATTCCATTAAAACATTAATTTTATACTATGAAAGGAGAAAACTACGCGCAATCATTTGAAGAGCTTCAGCGCATTGTATCTGAAATGGAGACCGGAAATATTGGAATTGATGAATTGGCCCTTAAAGTGAAGCGTGCAGCTGAATTAATCAGTGTTTGCAAAGCAAAACTTAAATCAACGGAGTTAGATGTTCAAAAAATTCTTTCAGAGCTAGCAGATACTAACGAAGAAGACTAAGTCTTTTTTCTACCTTTGTAGCTTAATTGAAATCACATGTCAGACAATCGTTATCAATCAAGAGGAGTATCGGCTGGAAAGGAAGATGTTCATCAAGCGATAAAAAACATAGACAAAGGCTTATTTCCAAAAGCATTTTGCAAAATTGTGCCCGACTATCTTGGTGCTGACGACAACTATTGTGTGATCATGCATGCTGATGGTGCAGGTACAAAATCAGCATTGGCTTATATGTATTGGAAAGAGACAGGTGATCTTTCTGTTTGGAAAGGGATAGCACAAGATGCTTTAATAATGAATATTGATGATTTACTTTGTGTTGGTGCTACAGGACCCATCCTAGTTTCTTCAACTATAGGGCGCAACAAGAATTTAATTACTGGAGAGGTGCTTTCAACGATCATTAATGGGACAGAAGAACTTTTAGAAGAGCTAAGGTCATATGGTATTGATATTTATTCAACAGGCGGAGAAACTGCTGATGTTGGCGACTTGGTTAGAACCATAATTGTTGATTCCACTGTTATTTGCAGAATGAAGCGCGAAGATGTGATTTCCAACCATACGATTCAAGATGGAGATGTTATTGTAGGATTATCTTCTTTCGGACAAGCCAGTTATGAAACAGAATACAATGGCGGTATGGGAAGTAATGGCTTAACCAGCGCAAGACACGACGTTTTCAGCAAAACACTTGCTCTTAAATATCCTGAAAGTTTTGATGCAGCAATCCCTTCCGAACTCGTTTACAGCGGTCAAATGGAATTGACAGACAAAGTGATAAATAGTCCGCTAGACGCAGGAAAACTAGTCTTGTCTCCTACGCGTACTTATGCTCCTGTGATTAAGAAAATATTAGATGAGCACCGCAAAGAAATCCATGGAATGGTTCATTGTTCAGGAGGTGCTCAAACCAAAGTGCTCCATTTTGTGGAGGATGTACATATCATTAAAGACAACATGTTTGACATTCCGCCACTATTTGAACTCATACAAGCACAATCCAATACGCCCTGGAAAGAAATGTATAAAGTATTTAACATGGGGCATCGAATGGAGCTATATGTCCCTCAAGATATTGCCAATGAAATCATTGCTATTTCAAAAAGCTTTAACATAGCGGCAAAAATAATCGGCCGTGTAGAGAAGCATCAAGGGGAACAAGTAACTATTACCAGTGAAAAAGGAACATTTGTTTACCAGAATTGATTTTTTTTGAAGAAATATTCTTAAAAAAGAAAAGAAAGTATTATTTTTGCCCTCCGTTAACCGCGGATGGTGGGATGGGTGAGTGGCTGAAACCAACAGTTTGCTAAACTGTCGTACGGGTAACTGTACCGCGAGTTCGAATCTCGCTCCCACCGCAATAAGGTTAAGGTGAGATGTGATGCCGAGATGAGAACTCAGAGTTCGACCCGGAGCAAAGCGGAGAGCACAGAGGCAAAGCCGATGTAATCTCGCTCCCACCGCAATAAAGTTAAGGTGAGATGTGATGCCGAGATGAGAACTCAGAGCAGAACAAATAATCACTTAAACATTGAAATTGAAAGATTTGAAAACGATCAGATCTAAAAAAAGAAAAAAGATGATTACTCGGGGCGTAGCGTAGTCCGGTCATCGCGCCTGGTTTGGGACCAGGAGGTCGCAGGTTCGAATCCTGCCGCCCCGACAAGGGGGATGAAATTCATCCCCCTTTTTTGATTATTTTGTTTTTTAGTCCGCTAGCACTCCCGATGGTTCGGGAGGATAGAGCAACTTAAAAATTGAAATGTATAATTAGGTCCGCTAGCACTCCCGATGGTTCGGGAGGATAGAGCAACTTAAAAATTGAAATGTATAATTAGGTCCGCTAGCACTCCCGATGGTTCGGGAGGATAGAGCAACTTAAAAATTGAAATGTATAATTAGGTCCGCTAGCTCAGCTGGATAGAGCAACGCCCTTCTAAGGCGAAGGTCTCAGGTTCGACTCCTGAGCGGATCACAAAAGGAGTCCACTTCAGTTATGAAGCGGGCTTTTTTTATTTTCAGGCGTCAGGAACTTGTTTCTGTAAGTCAAGGAAATTAAAAAGCCCGGGCTTTGCGCAGCAAAGTGGACGCTATGCTTGGCATGAGCCTTTATTATAGGATCTGTACTCCTCCGCTGCAGCGGAGCGGATCGCAAAAGTCAGAGTGAGAAACAGAAGCGAGAGCGAAGATTGTTTACTTTATTTTTCTTCGCTTTCACATCTTGTTCCGATTCTTCGGGGCTCACTCTTTTTTTATCTACCGATGCGGGGAACTTCCATCGTCCTCCATGAGTTGAACATAACTGTGGTAGCGAGAGGGAGCTATTTTTTCTTCAGCAAGTGCCAATTTTACGGCACAATGTGGCTCGTTCAAATGCATACAATTGTGAAAACGACATTTTCCTAAGAGTTCTCTCATCTCAGGAAAATAGTGTGCCATATGCTCCTTCTCTAAATTAATGACACCAAATGCGCGTATTCCAGGAGTGTCAATAATATATCCACCAGAACTTAAATGGTGCATTTCAGCAAAAGTGGTCGTATGCTTACCTTGTTCATGTGCACGCGAGATCTCCCCTGTCCTGAGGTCCAAATTAGGATCCAAAGCATTTACTAAGGAGGACTTTCCGACGCCAGAATTACCTGAAATCATTACATTATTGCCATCGATTTCTTTCAAAAGAAAATTGGTAGTCGTTTTATCTAAGGTGCTGATGGCCGCAACCCCATAACCGATAGCAGTGTATATAGAAGTCAAAACGGACAAGAGTCCCATTTCCACTTCACCATACAGATCAATTTTATTAAATAAGATGGTAGTCGGAATTCTAAATGACTCAGCAGAAACCAAAAAACGATCAATGAAAGCGATTTGTGTAACAGGAGATTTTAAGGTTACCACAAGATAAGCGTGATCAATATTCGCCGCTAAAATCTGCATTTGCTTACTGAGATTCGTGGACTTTCGGACAATATAATTTTTACGCGGGACAATGTTGTCTATCAATCTTGTGTCGTCTGATTCGACCTCTGGTAAGAGATAAACTTTATCCCCTGCAGCGATTGGATTGGTAGTCGAAAGTCCCTCCAATCTTAATTTTCCGCGAATACGCGCCTGAACAATTTTGCCTGTTGATAATTCAAGCATATACCATTTACCTGTCGACTTCAATACCAAACCCTGCTCCATAATACAAAGTTAAAAGAATGTTCTTATTGCTCGAATAAAACAAGAATTGATTTCTATCTACTAATTATTGTATTTTCGCAAATCAAAGCAAACCATGAAAACCTACGGACTAATAGGCAAAACCCTATCGCATTCCTTTTCCTCTGAATTTTTTAAAAGTTTCTTTCAAAAAGAAGCTATTGAAGCCTCTTATCAGAATTTTGAACTTGAATCCATTGAAGAAATCCTTTCAGTATTTGCGCAAAATCCTTCTGGACTAAATGTTACCATCCCCTACAAAGAACTTATTATTCCCTATTTGGATTGTCTTGATCCAATTGCAGAAGCAATAGGTGCGGTGAATACGATTGTATTTAAGGATGGACAAAAAATTGGTTACAATTCTGATGCATTTGGATTTCAACAAAGCATCAAACCATTTCTATGCAATCACCATGAAAGAGCGCTAATTTTCGGAACAGGTGGAGCTTCAAAAGCAATTGCCTATGTACTAAAAAATATAGGAATAGATATACTTTATGTGAGTCGCAATCCAATAGGTGAATCAAAACATTTCAGCTACAAGGAGGTAAATGACAACATGATTCATGCCTGCAAATTAATCATAAATTGCACCCCCGTCGGATCTTTTCCTAATCCCGATGAAAAACTACCCATTCCGTTTTCGGCTATTGGAACTGATCATTTGGTAATTGACCTGGTCTACAATCCTGAGAAAACAAAATTATTACAAAAGGCAGAACGTCAAGGCGCTACCATTATGAATGGGAAGAGTATGCTCCAGGAACAAGCCCTAAAAAGTTGGGAATACTGGAATCAATAAATTAGATATGCAAAGCCCTATTGTCTGTTGCAGCTAAAGCGGCTTCTTTCATTGCCTCAGAATAAGTTGGATGTGGGTGACAAATTCGAGCGATATCCTCTGCAGAGGCACGATACTCCATTGCAACAACCGCTTCCATAATTAAATCAGCTGCGCGTGGGGCAATCATATGAACACCCAAAACCTCATCCGTATTTTTATCAGCAATTATCTTAATAATTCCTGCAGTATCCATACTAGCTCTAGCACGACCCAAAGCTTTTATGGGAAAACTACCTACTTTATATTCGATTTGAGCAGCGATTAATTCTTCTTCGGTTTTTCCTACAGCCGCCACTTCTGGCCAAGTATAAATAACACCTGGAATTAAATTATAATTTAAATGTGGTTTTTGACCCGCAATTACCTCAGCAACAAAAACACCTTCTTCTTCCGCTTTATGCGCTAACATGAGTCCACGAACAACATCTCCGATCGCATAAATATTAGGAACAGTTGTTTGAAGGTGATCATTTACCTCAACTTGACCTCGATTATTGGTGGTAAGCCCTATATTTTCCAGACCTAAACCAGTAGTAAATGCTTTTCGACCCACTGCAACAAGGCAGTAATCGGCTTCGAAAGTTACTTCTTCACCTTTTTTATTCAAGGCCGTCAATACAACAGACTTTCCCTTATTAACTACCTTTTGGACCTTATGTTCCATTTGAAATTTGAAACCATCTTTCTTCAGAATCTTTAAAAATTCTTTACCAATAGTTCCATCCATGGAAGGTAACAAGTTTGCTGAATTCTCAATTACTTCAATTTCAGTGCCCAATCTTTTGTATACAGATCCTAATTCCAAACCTATAACACCACCACCTATCACGAGCATCTTTTTTGGAATTTCTTTTAGATTTAATGCTTCTGTTGAGGTAATAATGCGTTTTTTATCAGGCTCCATTCCTGGAAAGAAATTTGGTTTAGAACCTGTAGCTATAATGATATTTTTTCCAGTTAACGAAGTGCTTGTTCCATCGGAAGCTTTTACAGCCACCGTGTTTTTATCGATAAATGAACCTAATCCATTATGAACTTCAATTTTATTTTTATCCATTAAGAATTTCACTCCTGCACATGTTTGGCTAACCACATCATTTTTTCGCTGAATCATCTGAGTGATGTTGGCTTTTAAATTGGTTAATTCAATACCATGCTGAGTAAAGGTATGTGCAGCATTATGGAAATGCTCCGAAGAATCTAACAATGCTTTTGAAGGAATACATCCAACATTCAAACAAGTTCCTCCCAAAGTATCGTACTTTTCAATTAGGGCTGTTTTCATTCCTAATTGTGCGCATCTTAATGCAGCAACATAACCGCCAGGACCAGAACCAATAATAATTACATCGTAAGCACTCATTTTTCTTAATTTAGTAACGCAAAGTTAAGATATCTCGTAGAAATTTTCACATGGAACATAACAAATCTTCATTCTCGTTCAATATATGAAAAATAACAGCATTGCATTGATTGGTTTAGGTTGGTTGGGAATGCCATTGGCCCAAGAACTCCAAAGTAAAGGTTATCGTTTAACTGTTAGCTCAAGAAATGAAGAGAAGTTAACTTACATTGAAGCTCAAGGTTGGATTCCTTTAAATTTTAACTCATTTATAGCTCCAAATTTATCAAACGATAATGCAGCGTCTTTAAAAGATATAGAACATGTGATCATCACCTTACCTCCGAGTACTTTCAAGGAAAATACATCGCTGTTAAAAATGATTTTACAGAAATTTAATCCCAACTGTCAAGTTATTTACACCAGTTCGACTGGGATTTATCCCAATGAAAACAGGAAATATGATGAATCGAGTGTCATAGAAACAAGTTCTTTATTGGGGGACCTTGAACAGGAAATTAAAGAAAGATCTCATTATTGTGTCCTCAGACTTGCAGGGCTTATTGGTCCCAATAGGCATCCTGTGAAATTTTTACTAAAACAGGAAACAAGAGAAAATGGAGTTGCTGGGGTAAATCTAATACATCAGAAGGATGTAATTCAAGCCATAATCTCTTGTATTTCTCTAGAAAAAAATCAAGCGATTTATAATGTTTGTTATCCCGAACATCCGACTAGAGCTGAATATTACAATAAAGCGGCACAGTTTTACTATAAGCAGGAAATAACTTTCAATAGCGGTGAAAAAGGGAAAATAATCCTTGGGAATAAAATTGAAAAAGAAAGAAAATTCCAATATTCACATAAAATAACAGACTTTGGGTATTTAATTTGAAATAAAAAGCCAACAAATGCCTTAATTTTGCGTCTAAGATATTAGATGCGTAAAATAATTCTACTCTTCTTGCTTTATATTTCTCCATTTGCCTTTGGTTCGCACATTGTGGGTGGAGATATTTACTATAATTATCTGGGTAATAATCAATATAGATTTTTCATAACTATTTATCGAGATTGTAATTCAACAGGTGCTGCCTATGACAACCCTTTAGCATTAAGTATTTATACAGGAAATAATTTATATCAAAATGTTGATGTTCCCTTTCCAGGTAGTGTTCATTTGCCAATATTATTTAACAATCCTTGTGCTACACCACCTACCAATATTTGTATTGAGCGTGCAATCTATACTGTTTTACTTACGCTTCCCCCTTGCGCCACTGGATATACAGTGTCATATCAACGCTGTTGCAGAGGGCCAAATGTCACCAACTTGGTCAATCCAGACGATACAGGACTCACATTAACTACCCATATACCTGGAACTTCAGGATTTGCGCCAACCGACTATCAAAATAGCAGTCCAAGATTTACCAATTACCCTCCGATATTACTGTGCAGCCATGACCATTTTGTATTCAATCATGCCGCTACTGATCCAGATGGAGATCAATTAATTTATTCCTTAATTACTCCAAATGCTGGAGCATCATCATCAACACCTCTACCTCCACAAACGCCCGCACCTCCTTATCCGCTAGTTCAATATAATGGTGGTTATTCTGCCCTTTCGCCTTTAGGTCCCGGTTCATCCATTAGTATAGATCCCAATACTGGAATACTAAATGTTAATCCAAACTTAATTGGTCTTTTTGTTGTTGGAATAAGGGTGCAGGAAGTAAGAAACGGCCTAATCATTGGCTCCACCGTTAGAGACTTTTTGTTTCGGATATTTGATTGTAACATTACCCTGCAAGCCATTCTACCCACGCAAGAACAACTTCCTACCTTCGTTTCTTATTGTCAAGGACTCAATGTTCCATTTGTGAATAATTCTTATGGAGGAAGTACCTATGCTTGGGACTTTGGAGTAAATGGAATAAACAATGATGTGAGTTCACAATTTCAACCGAGCTATACCTATCCAGGTCCTGGGACATATCAAGCGCAACTCATTGTGAATCCCGGTATGCCTTGTACAGACACAGCTTATATGACTGTGATTGTAAACAATCCTTTTTCTGTTTCCTGGACCGCCCAAGATTCTATATGTATTATTAATAACACCTTTAATTTTGTTGGGATATCAAGTTCTCCTGCCATTGGAACCTATGACTGGGTATTTGACAATACAGCGTCACAAGCGACCAGTCAAGGACTTGCGGGGCCTGTAATTAACTATTCAAGTTCAGGATTTCATACCATAACTATTAATGGAGATAACGGATCCTGTCAGACCAGTTTTACTGATTCTATTTATATTTTTGATTTACCAACGGCTCAAATTGATATTCCGCCGAACAATGAATGTTTGGGTTATACTATTCCGTTCGGAAATTCATCTACTAATAGTGTGTTTTACCAATGGGATTTTGGCATACCTCAAATAAATACTGATGTAAGTAATCTTGCAAATCCAAGTTATTCCTACACTAGCCCAGGCACTTACACGATTACTTTGGTTTCTAGCTCTGGAATTAATTGTAGTGATACTGCTTATCAACAAATCAATGTCTTTGAACCTTTAGTGCTAAGCTTTACGCATACGGATTCACTTTGTATTGCGGGCGGATTATTTGACTTTGACGCAACAGTATCAGGACCATCGATAGCAAATTATTGGTGGAATTTTGGTCCAAATGCCAACCCGAGTAGCTCCACTCTGATTGATCAATATGCTGTGTCTTATTCCAATTCAGGTTTTCAGCCAGTAAGCTTATATGGTGGATTCAATAGTTGTCTCGACTCCGCTGTGGATCAAGTGTATGTATATTTCGAACCCAGCATTGATTTTCTTTATTTAAATACCTTACAGTGTGTTCCATCAACAGCTCATTTTATAAATGAAAGTTCAGCAGATGGAAGCGTTTTATTTACTTGGGATTTTGGAGATGGAACCAGTTCAACGGCACCCAATCCTTATCATGTTTACACACAGGTAGGGACTTACAGTGTTGGACTCACCTTAATTACATTAGAAGGATGCATAGACACTTTATACATGCTGCAACAGGATCTTGTGACGGTTCATCCTTCACCTCACTCTGCTTTTTCCGTAAATCCTACAGAGGTAGATGTATGTGATAACACGGTTGTTTTCACAGATCAATCGCAAGGAGCTACTTCTTATTTTTACTTTTTCGATCACAATAGCTTTACCTCAACATCTCCTAATTTCTCTCACGATTATATGTTTTCGGGCACAGACAATCCGAGACAAATTGTGAGCAATCAATGGGGATGCAAAGATTCGTCTATCATGACCGTATTGGTGTTTCCATTCACCTTATACATTCCAAATACATTTATACCTGATAATGATGGTAAAAATGATGTGTTTATTCCTAAAACTGAATTCGAGATATTAGATTGGGATTTCCAAATATTTAACCGCTGGGGAGAATTAGTTTTTCATACTGATAATAAAGATATTGGTTGGGATGGTCAATATCGAGGTCTTCCTTCCCAAGATGGAAATTACACTTACATCTTGAAATATAGAGGGTGTGATCAACCTAGTGCTTGGCAACGCATTGAGGGATCCGTAAATTTACTGAGATAAATTATTTCTTTCTCAGAACGAAATTCTGTCCAAGATATACTTTTCGTACTTGTTCATCAGCGGCAAGTTCTTCTGCAGTGCCTGATTTTAATATTTTACCTTCAAACAACAAGTAAGCGCGGTCTGTAATCGATAAGGTTTCTTGCACATTGTGATCCGTTATTAAAATCCCTATATTTCTTTTGCGCAAATCTGAAACAATACTTTGTATGTCCTCCACTGCGATAGGGTCTACCCCTGCAAATGGTTCGTCTAATAAAACAAATTTAGGATCTGTGGCTAGAGCTCGAGCAATTTCAGTTCTCCTTTTTTCCCCTCCAGAAAGCCGATTTCCTAGATTTTTTCGGACATGAGTAAGACTAAATTCTTGTAAAAGTTTTTCTAATTTTTCTTGACGCTGGATTTTGGTAAGCTTCGTCATTTCCAAAATAGCCATGATATTATCTTCAACACTCAATTTTCTAAAGACAGAAACCTCTTGCGGAAGGTAGCCAATTCCCAATTGAGCCCTTTTGTACATTGGTAATTTCGTAATTTCCAAGTCATCTAAAAAGACTTCCCCTTCATCAGGTTTCACCAAACCAACCATCATGTAGAATGAAGTTGTTTTTCCAGCTCCGTTGGGACCCAAAAGACCTACTATTTCACCTTGGTTTACTTCCACTGAAACACCATCAACAACATGTCGTCCACGGTAGGTTTTTTTAATTTTAGAGGTATATAATTTCACTTCACAAAGTTACTTAAAAATTAAATGCATATCGAGCACGAATACCTAATGGACTAATTCCAGGAGTATTATGTGTCATGCGCCAAACCAAATCTACACGAATTATTTTTGCGATATTTTCAATCCCGATAGAAACCTCCGCATAAGGAACATTCCCAAATTGTTTTACATAAGAAGGGATCAACATTACTTTGCTATGACGAGGATCAATGGAACCATACATAATTCTTCCCATAGTCACCATCCGGAACTTTAGCTTTTTTACCAACGGGATCCTATCAAAAAACAATCCTTCCCAATGATTTTCAACAAATCCCATAACATAGCGATCAGAGATAAATTCCATAAAATTCAATTTATTAAAAGTAGAAGTTAGCAACCAAAAGGATTGATTCCCCTCATGCACTTTCAGAAATGGATACGCTGTTGCTCCGAAAATGTATCCTGCTGTACAACCGTAGCGCATGCGACCGAAAACCCCTAACTGTGTATAATGTTCCATTTGGAACTCTAATTTCTGGTAATTGTATTGACTCCCTCCTATTCCTTTAACACCAATAATTGCCTGCAAGGAAAAAATTGGAAATACTGAAGTAACGGAAGTTCTTGAAAAAGAACCTGATATAAATTCTTCATCTTTAGTCCATCGCAAGCGACCTGTAAATTCAGCGGTACGAATTGAAGATAAGGTATCCGTAATGGATGTGAGTGGGTTATAATGCAAATAACTGGTTAGACCTAAAGGATTATATTGCTTCCATTCAGCAGCAGTATAAATAATAATATCCTTTTTAATGTCCTTTTCGAAACCAACACCTATTTTTTTAACGAAAGTGAGTTTGTCAAATGGTGCGGTATTAAATACAGTTGAAAAGGTAGTTCCTAATGCCGCGGCTGATGGAGATTGACCAATTTGTTGAATATCAAAATTATAAAAGACCGATAGCATTCCTCTTTTTTTACCTGGGACATTATACCTAATTAGGGCATTGTATTTGAATTTTTGATCTCTGATCCCATAACCTATTTTACCGCCTAATTCTATTTTCTTTGAAAAGGCATCAGAGGTTCTAAGAGCGAAAGCAAAACGATATTTTTCTACCGGATTGCCACTAACTAATGAGAACACACTTCCCAATTCAATTTTACCAATTGGATAATAGCCAGTTGTGGCCATATAGGTTAGCGTTTTTAGTTGCGTAAATAACTTTTTCTTATTTAAAGAATCTATCATTGTTTGGATACCAATTTCCCTAAAATTCAGGGGCGTATGACGGTAAGACTCCCACTCTTTTGGTGTCCTATTATTAGCACCATCTTGAATTTCAATGGTACTTCCCGAATTATAAAAGGAAGGGTCCTTCTTTTTATTCATTATAAAATCCTTCCTTGTACTTGTTTTTCGACCATAAACACCAACTAATTTGGAATTTTGGGTTAACATTAATTCCATGATTAATTTCTCTTGAACCAACATCCAAACTTCATGTTCGACCTGCTCGTAATTTTGTTCGAAATAAAAATCTTGTATATAATTCAAATTAGCCCCGGGAGCAATGGTTGCAGTTATTTTCTTTACCGCATAAGTAGTATCATTGATCCACATCTCCCCTTCGAAAGCTAAATCGCCTGATCTTTTTGGCTTAAAAGTCAAGAGGTAACACCAATTATTATCAATATAGGAAGAATCGGTGAGTATAAATTGATAATAACCTCTAGCATATGTCGCGAGTGGACTAATAAAGGACTTACCAAATAAATCAATGATATTTTCATATGGATTAATTTCCAAGTACATATCCCCTAAAAATTGGGACACTTGAATGTTTTCAATTCCTGTTGCGCGCGAAGCTTTTACAATTTCCTTTTTCTTTTTTGGATGATTTTCGTAATAATAATCAGATACAGATTCGCTCAACATAACGGGAAGAGCACTTTTCCCTGCAACAGAAGTGTCTAAGTAATTTAGAACAAGGTCAAGTTTTTTTACCATACCTATTTCCTCAAACTTTTTATCTAGATTATTTATGTCCAACTGGATTTTGTTGTACACTTCATAGGCATAGGCATCCAATTTTTCCTTGTTGTTAATTTGCTTATGCGCTATTACGCGCTTGTGTAATCTAATAGAGGGAAGTTCATCGGGCGGAAGAATAGTGATTTCTTCGAAATTGGATGTTTTGGAGGGTAAGGTAATGTTTATGGTTTGTTCTTGATCCTTTTTTACCGCCTTTTTAATTGTTTTGTAGCCTAGGATTGAAATTTGAATTGAATCAGTTGCATAGTAAGTTTCTAATCTAAAATTGCCTAAGGAATCTGTTAGCGTACCGATTTTTGAATCTTGGAACTGTACCTTTATCGATGGGATTCCTGATTTTGTGACACCATCTTTAACGCATCCAACTATTATAGTTTTTTGAGAAAAGCTCAAAAAGGAAACAAGACAGCAAAAAGAAGATACTAATTTGATCATTTATCAATTTCACGAGCGGCTTTATTTTGTCGCATTGCTCGTTTTGCTACTAAGATACCAATTTCATATAAAACTATTATAGGAATAGAAACAATAATTTGTGAAATAATGTCTGGAGGAGTGATAACAGCAGCTAAAATTAAAATTACAACAATCGCGTGTTTGCGATATTTTTTTAAAAACTCAGCATCAATAATTTCTAGTTTAGCGAGCAAATAAGAAACGATAGGTAATAAAAAAAATAAGCCTGAATAGAAAACTGTAGAAAGAATCATACTCATATAGGAGCTTATTGTGAAATTATTTTCAATTTGAGTACTGATTTGATACGATCCAAAGAACTGTACACTCAATGGAGCTACAATAAAATAACCGAATAAAATACCAAGAAAAAATAGCAAACTAACATAAAACACAAGACCAGAGGCCATTTTCTTTTCTTTAAGTTTTAAACCAGGTTTAACAAAAGACCATAATTGATAAAAGATAAAAGGAAAAGAAACAACCAATCCACCCATAAAACTCATCATCAGAGCATAAGAAAATTGACCTGAAACTGTCATGCTTTGCATTTTAACAGGAATATCTGCAACGCATACACCGAAATACTCACAAAATAATCTAAAGGTTATGAAATCCTTTTCTTTCATGGACAAAAATAAATTGACCATGATAGTTTCTTGGAAATACCAGATAACCCCAGCCACGATCACAACCGCTACTGCAGATTTAACTAAGCGCCATCGAAGTTCTTCAAGATGCTGAAGAAAAGACATGTTTTCATTGTTTGGCATGCTGTAAAATTACAAAAAGTATATGCGTTTATATTTTTTTTTGCATAATAATTTACACCATAAATAGTTTACGATGTAGTGATGGATATTTGTCCTATAAAACTAAAGGATATGAAAAAGTCAATGGAAATTAACATGATCAGCATCAACGCTGCAGCAGACGATGTTTTGATTCAAGGGAAAGTAAGTAGAGGTGTACTATCTTATGACGGATCCCTAATCATTGGATTGAGTGAATTAAATCGCTTAATCAATTTATTACAAAAAATGAATCCTAATAATGAGATTAGTGCTTTGTTCGAAAGTGAGGAACTTCCTTTTGGGACAGCATACAAATTAGATGCTCAATCATTAAACCACAAGTCTATTTCAATAAGAGAATTGAATTCCTATACTACTAATCGCAGAATTTGCGCTTAATTTACTTAGGGTTGAATAATGATTGCTTCTACATTAGTCTTTTCTGCTTCAATTTTTATAATCCCTTGACCAAATTTATTTGCCTTGTAGGCTTTGATATCCAAAACAGCAACTCCAGCTTGACCTAACTGATAAATATCATTAAAATTAAAGGTGGCTATGCCTGATGCATTGGTATAAGCGGTGTCAAAAACAGCAACTTGAGAAGGACAATTACATGTAGAAGTGCCGTGAAGTACTACCATTGCTTGTTCCACTAATAAATTATTCTCATCTCTTATAGTAATTTTTGCAAGTGTATCTTCTTTTTTAACACACGAAGAGATCACTAAGAAACCTATTAGGGCAAGAGCAAAAAAGCTTAATTTTTTCATTTTTTTTCGATTAATTCGGTAAGAAAATAGTTTCTACTGAGGTAGTGTGAACACGACAACGGGAATAACCGCTTGCATTCTTTGTGTTTTGTTTTACAAGAATATCAAAATAGCCAGTTGTTTGATCAGCATATTTGGTAAAATAATCATCCATGTTTACAGTAGTAAATCCAGAACTGTTGGTATAGGAAGTATCTGTAAATTCCTTTGTCGCAGGATTAGATTGTTGATCACCAATGATCACAACGCGCGCTCCATTCATTAACTGATTAGAGGAAGAACGAACGAAAACTTTTAAAATCGCCGGATCCTTAGATTTACAAGAACCTGCTATTATTGTTACGGAAAGGAATAAAATCCCAAAAAGTGCTTTTTTCATGTGCTGCTTAAGTAATCAAATTTAAAATAATTTTTTCAATCTACAAAAGTTAAAATCATAAGTGTTTAACTTTAATAAAAAAGTTTTACAATAATAGCTTAATTGACCTCATTCAAAAAAACGCAAAAACTTATGTTTCATTATTTTTAAAGTCAAAATCTTGTACATTTGTAAAGCTAACTGTAAGTGAAACAGATTAGACCATTAAAAAGTTACATAACAAAACAAATGATTCATAAAATTCAGGCCCTTCATGCTACTTTAGAGGAGATCAAAATCAATTCTGCCATTGAATTGGAGGCATTTAGAATAGAATATTTAGGAAGTAAAGGGCAATTAAAGGACTTGTATACTGACTTTAAATCTGTTCCTGGTAATGAAAAAAGAGAAATTGGTCAATCTTTGAATACTTTAAAAGAAGCACTAGAAAATTTCTACAGCGAACAAAAAGAAAAGTTTACAGGCACAGAAACAACAAACAATCACGAAGATTGGACAAAGAGTGGTGAAAATATTTCATCTGGAAGCCACCATCCTTTGTCTATTGTTAGGGATGAAATTATTTCAATATTCAAGCGAATAGGTTTTGCTGTTTCAGAAGGTCCAGAAATTGAAGACGATTGGCACAATTTTTCCGCATTAAATTTTCCGGCAGAGCATC
>Ga0304728_1000172_pt1 | contig 51968 bp, 60 predicted proteins | sample C_130625_MF_Meta_FD_190476 | JGI IMG/M metagenome (GOLD analysis project Ga0304728, IMG submission 190476) | Freshwater microbial communities from Lake Croche, Canada to study carbon cycling - C_130625_MF_MetaG (v2) (version 2) | ecosystem: Environmental > Aquatic > Freshwater > Lake | place... | reverse complement strand
TTGAAATACACTAAGGCAGGCGGAAAAGTGTTAAAAGGGTTAGTGACGCGACGCAACGATGAGCGTGCCCTTTTCTTGTCATAGGAATAGAAATGCCATTACAAAAACTACAGTTTAGACCCGGCGTTAACCGCGAAGGCACTACCCTATCTAACGAGGGCGGTTGGTTTGACTGCGACAAAATTCGTTTCCGTTCTGGCTACCCAGAGAAGATTGGTGGTTGGCAACGTGACGGCGGTTCGATTGCTACAACAGAACCCGTTACAACCCTTATATCTACTAGCGGGCTTACGACTGCCGCTACTGTAACGTCTAGTACTGGCTCGTATTGGGGTATTGCTAAGGCTATGTGGAATTGGATTAACCTGACTGGCTACAACCTTTTGGCAGTAGGAACTAACCTCAAGTATTACATCCAAAACTCTTCTGGCGGTGCGTATAACGACGTAACTCCTATACGTTTAACAAGTACAGGCGTAGCCAACGCTTTTACTACAACAAATGCTTCAACAAGTGTCATAGTTAATGACCCCGGACATGGGGCGCAGGTAGGGGATTTTGTAAACATCACTAGTGTGTCTGGTACTGTTAATGGCATACCCGCTACCGATTTAACTGGTGAGTTTCAAATTGTTACCTATGTAAGTTCTAGCCAGTACACAGTCACTGCAAAGAGTGCGGCAACATCCGGTAGCACATCTGCTGTTACCGCTACATTTAATTATCAATTAACTACGGGTAATACAACTTTTACTTATGGTACGGGTTGGGGTGTTGGCGGTTGGGGTGGCTCTAGCGGACCTTCGGCTTCATCTACGATAAATGGTGGTACGGCAGTTACTGCTAGTTCAACAACTGCAATCACGCTTGCATCTACTACAAGTTTTAACAATGGTGCAGCGTCCATGACGACTTCTACCATCTCGGCTACGGGTGTGTTGACTGTCGGAACACTTGCCTCTGGAACTATTTACGTTGGCATGGTTGTTACTGGCACAGGTGTTGCCGCAGGTACATACATTCTTTCTAACGTGTCTGGTACAGGTACGGGTTCTATTTGGAATACTAATACAACCACTGCGGTAGCCTCTACAACCATCACGGGCGCTGGCGGAGTTGTGTTTATTGGAATTGAAACTATTACATACACAACGGTTAGCGGAAGCACGCTTGCTGGAACTATTACCCGTGGCGTAAGCAATACGCCAGCATCTGCCCATGCTAGTGGTGAATTAGTTTCTCAGTTTCCTTCTACTGCATCAGGATGGGGACTAGCTGCACCAGCGGGTCTTTCTGTGGGTATTCAGTTGCGTTTATGGAGTCAGTCTAACTACGGCGAAGACTTAGTGTTTAACCCGCGTGGCGGCGCTATGTACTACTGGGCAAATAACGGAAGCCCTAACGTCTATGACCGTGGACAAATTGTTAAAGCAAGTACGGCTATAGTTACAAAATCTGGTTCGTTTACACCTGATACAACCTGCCCATCCGTTGCTAACTTTGTGTTGGTATCTGATGCTTCACGTTTCACTTTTGCTTTTGGTTGTAACGACCCAACGGGTGTGTATGCGACGGTAGCCCAAGACCCTTTGCAAGTTCGCTGGTCTGACCAAAACACGCTTGTTACATGGACTCCGTCTATTACCAACCAAGCAGGTGGTATCCGTCTAAGCCACGGTTCTACTATTGTTACTGCAATACAAACACGCCAAGAAATATTGGTAGTAACTGATGCGGCTATCTACTCATTCCAATATCTAGGCGCTCCATATGTTTGGGGTAGTCAAATTCTTGCCGACAACATTTCTATTGTTAGCCCTAATGCAATGCAAGTGGTTAACAACGTCACTTATTGGATGGGGACAGATAAGTTCTATATGTACTCTGGTCGCGTGGAAACACTACCTTGCGCGTTACGTCAGTACATCTATGGCAACATTAACTTGACAGAAGCGTTCCAAGTGCATTGCGGAACTAATGAAGGTTACAACGAAATCTGGTGGTTCTACCCGTCTATTACAGGAACCACTTCTGATGGTGGTAATGGGACAGGGACAGCGGGTACACCCAATAGTTTGATAGACCGCTATGTAATCTATAACCACCTTGAGCGCACTTGGTACTACGGCACATTTAACGGCACAACTGTGCGCCCACGTACTGCTTGGTTGGATAGCCCATTACGTGCCGAACCTATGGCGGCTATTGGATATAACGCTAGTGGTGCTTACACAAATGGTGCTGTTGTGTACCATGAAACTACTGTGGACAACAACGAGACTAGCACGCCCACTGCTATTGATGCCTATGTTCAATCCTCGGATTTTGATATTGGTGACGGTCATAATTTTGGTTTTGTTTGGAGACTTATTCCCGACATCACTTTTGATGGCTCCACCTCAGCAGCGCCCTCCACTAACTTTACAGTAAGACCGCGTCAAAACCCCGGAGCAAATTACGGTTCTTCAGATAATCCCTTTGTAAACAGCGCGCAGTCTTACGCCAGTACAACAACATATAACGTCCAGCAATTTACCCAACAGGTCTATGTGCGGATTCGTGGACGTCAGATGGCATTTAAGATTTCTTCATCAGACCTTGGTACGCAGTGGCAGTTAGGCGCTCCACGTATTGATGTTCGCCCAGATGGTAGGAGATAAGCATGGCAAATAAAGGTGTAATAGCTCCACGACTCCCAGCCGCTCCTGTTGAATACGACCGCGTATATATGGATGCACTTACTAGTATTTTGCGTCAATACTTTAATGGCTTAGATAACCCCGGACCAATACTTGCATCAACACAAAGACGACCCGCAATTGGGTCTACGCCTGCTGTAGTAATCTCAGCTTTAAGTTGTACCGAGCCAAACAACGCTGGAGTCTCTGTTATTAGTTTGCCGACAGACGCAGATTTTGCTCTTTTGCGCTCAGGTGATATTTACTACGATACGTCTGGTGGTGTAGCAACAAGTTACCCATTAAGGATTAAGGCATGATAAACTCGATTAACCCCCCATCTACGAGGCAAAAATGAGCCTACAACTTGCTGCCAAACATTTAGCATCCCACGGTCGTGGCAAAGACAAGATGCTCGTCCATATGGACAAAGGCGAAGTAGCCAGCCTTCAAAAAATTGCTATGGCTCATGGTGGGTCTTTAACTATCAATCCGCAAACTGGACTTCCTGAAGCGGGATTCCTTTCCGCTATTTTGCCTATGGTTGCTGGCGCGGGCCTAATGATGATTCCCGGTATGCAAGCATGGGGAGCCGCTGGTATTGTTGGCGCACTGCAAACAGCGCGTACAGGTAGTTTGAAGCAAGGCATTATGGCTGGCCTCGGCGCTTATGGTGGCGCTGGTCTGGCTGGTTCGGCTGGTGCTGCCGGTGCTTCGCAAGTGGGAGTAAATGCAACAAACGCAGGGGCATCGGCTGCTCAGGGGCTAGAGGCTACAGAAGCCGCACGTTCCGCCGCTAATATTGCCGCTCAACAAAGTGCTGTACCTTCTATAGCAGCAACAACTGGAAACGTGGCGGCGGGGGCAACGCCTCTTGCAAGTTCTACTCAAGCTTTTAATGCTGCTACGCAAGGTGGGGTCAATGGGCTTACGATGACTCCCGCAGAATCATTTGGGGCAACAAACCCGACAGCAGGTATCCAACCGGCTCAAGCAGTACAAGCAGCGGGTGGGCCACAATATAACATTGATGGCATGGGGTTAAGTTCTCCCACACCGACACCGACGGCAACACCATCATCTTTTGCAGACATGAACGCCGCCGATCGTGCTTCAGCTATTAGAAGCGGTGCATCGTTTAGTAACGCAGGTGATTTTATTTCTGCAAACCCCAAAACTTCCGTTGCTGCTCTTGGAAGCGTAGCCTACGGTATGAAAAAAGATCCCGCAGCGCCAGCCGCACCAGACAAAGATATGGGTCAGCGGTATTCATACAGCGCGGACAAAACAAACCCATTACCTGCCCCTGACGTACCTTCGTACGATCAAATGTTATACGGAAGTGGTAATTACGGTCGTCAACAAAAGTATTTCAGCCCTTCGTACTCCCCAATTTCTGCTTCTGCGGCTAAAGACCTCTACCATTTTGCTGGTGGTGGACCTGTTGAGCAGATGTCTAACCAAGCCACGTTAGGTGCAAATACCATGTACCCAATGGCAAACATGACTACATCGTCTTTTGCTACGCCCTATCAAGACCCCCGCTCTACTAATATGATGCAAAGCATGGCTCCGTCTGGTGGCGGCACTGTGGACGCTATGTCTGGTGAACCTAACATGCAGGGCACTCGGTTGGCTGGGGGTGGTATTGGACGTTCAGATTTTGACGTACCTGATGATCAACCTGTTGGTCCTTTAGGCTCGTTGCTTCGCGGGTTAAGAACAAAACAACAAGACGCAAACCCCGGGCTTAAATACGCTTACAACCCTGACGATCAGCAGTATGTTCAACAGCAGGCAACAGGAGGACTCTCCGATGCGCACTATAACTTGGGTGGTTATTCTGATGGCGGGCGCTTACTTCGCGGGCCGGGGGATGGCGTATCTGATTCGATACCTGCTGTGATTGGCAAAAAGCAACCCGCTCGTTTAGCCGACGGTGAATTCGTAGTTCCAGCCCGTATTGTTTCTGAGTTGGGCAATGGCTCCACTGAAGCTGGTGCTCGTAAGCTATACGCAATGATGGACAGAATCCAGTCAGCACGTAAGAAGACAGTAGGTAAAGATAAGGTTGCACATAACAGCCGTTCTTCTAAATATTTACCTGCATGAGCGACAACCGCTTAGCCCCAGAATGGGTGGAGAAACGAAACGAGCTACGTGAAAGAGCTTGTTGCGGGGATAGCAACGCTTTGGTATTCCTAAGCACCGTTATGGATGCGGTTGAGATTTGGGACGATCTTGTAGATAAGGACAAAGATGTTAAGGGTGACGACATAAATCGAGTGTTCCTAAACCTAATGTTCTTTATGCCTCAGAATCCGTTCTTTGAACGTAACAAAGGGTACTTGTTGCCCATAATGATGACTTGTATAAACGCTTGGTTAGACTCAAACGACTTGCAGAAATCTCCTGTCAAACGTGATCTTCAAGCTGCGTGGTGGTTAAAACAAATGGGCGTTGAGCTATATGGCTCAGTCGCATTCTTAATGGGTGGCTTTAGCCACATGCGTGAAATCTCACTAGAAGCCCGTACTGTACTGGCGCACGAAGATTTCGCGGATTTCTTACAGGAGCATAACCATGCCTGATTTAGGTAACAGCCAACAACCAGCCGCAGAACAAAAGGCTAGTACAGAACTGCCCGAATGGGCGAAACCGTATGCTAAAGACATACTGGCTAAAGGTCAGGCGTTAACCGACGTCACCCAAAACCCCTATCAACAATACGACCAAGCACGTATTGCAGGGTTTTCCCCAATGCAGCAGCAGGCTATGCAGAACGCCCAAGGCATGACAGTTGCCCCACAAACAGGTGAGGCTACTGCTGGCGCGACTATGGCTGGCATTGGTGGTTTAGGTGTTGCAGGTCAGGCTAACCCTTACGGATTCCAAAACCAAGTCGGTGGGTACATGAACCCCTACTTGCAAATGTCCTTGGCTCCTCAGTTAGCGGAGGCTAATCGTGCGTATGATATTGGTGCTACTAAACAGCAGAGCGCAGCTACGCAAGCCGGTGCGTTTGGCGGTTCCCGTGAAGCAATCATGGCTGCGGAGAATGAACGTAATCGTAATACGGGTCTAAACCAAATTGTCGGTCAAGGCTACAACACTGCATTCAATAACGCTCAACAGCAATACAACCAGAATTTGCAGAATCAACTTGCAGGTTTTGGTTTGATGAACCAAGCATCGTCCAATTTAGGCCAATTAGGTCAAAACCAGTACGGTCAAGAAATGGGTATCAATCAGTTGCAAGCTGGATACGGCGCGCAACAACAAGCCCAAGCACAAAAAGGTTTGGATACTGCGTACCAAGATTTTACCAACCAACAGAACTATCCATACAAACAGTTGGGCTTCATGTCCGACATGATTCGTGGTTTACCACTGGGTCAGCAATCTACTACGCAGATGTATCAGGCTCCTCCTACTGGGCTGCAAGCTGCGGGTTCTTTGGGCTTGACTGCGTATGGACTTAACCAATTAAACAAAGCTGACGGCGGTTCAGTTTACGGGTACGCCGATGGTGGAGAAGTTAAACGCTATAACGGCGCTCATGATGACTCAGTAACAAGTTCGGATAACACCGAAGATATTATTGGTACGCTCAGCTTGAAACAACTACAAGACGCATTTCAAAATGCACAAGCGCGTGGTGACAAGCAAATGGCCATGTTGATTGCTCAACAGATAGAAAAAGTACAAGGGCAAGAAACAAACAAATCTATACAAAATGGTATCGCTGGCGCTATGCCACAGCAAATGGCCGATGGTGTTGTGAACGCTGCTAAGGGTGGCATATTGGCTTTTGATGGTGAAGAAGGCTCACTTGTTGATTCTTCCCAAGGGCTCGGTGCGTTGTTGCCATCTAGAGGTAATCCAACTCAGTACGCTGCACTTACTAACATATACCCACAACTCCTTGCAAATGTGGCTGGGCAAAGACCCAAATACATGACTGATGACGAATACGATACCCGTACAAAAAAAGAAATGGCGTTGTATAGAGAAGCCGCAGGGCCAAGTTCCTACGGCAACATTGGTGATTTAGTTACCAAACTGGGTGAGCAAGGTAAAGAAAACTTATCACAAGGTAAAGGTCTAAGCGCTTTAAGGGCGGCACGTGGTATGTTAAAAGGTAACAATTTCTTGCGTGGCGTAGGCGAAGCCAGCGGAGAGTTTGCCGATGCTTATGCACCTATCCTTAAAGCCGACCAAGACCTCCAACGCTCAATGATTGGCATGAGAATTAACTTGGCCGACGCAGAGCGCAAAGAAAACATTGGCGCATTTACTCAAGCCCGTACCGCAGCAGACGCAGCACGCAAATCTAATGATGCCGCAGAAGCCGCTCGCGGTAAGAAGGCTATGGACGTCGCTAACTTGGCGGCTCGTATGGCGTCTACTGTTAAACCGACTGGCACAGGTGGGGCTGGCGGGGCTGGCAAAGAACCTAAGTTCAACGAAGCTGCGCTTAAATTCAACATTGAAGACATGTTGAACAGAGAGAAACCAAAAGAAGGCGAATCACCGAAAGCGTTTGAGGCTCGTATTAAAGCTGCTGCTGTTGCCAAAACTGCAACACAAATTAAGAACGATCCGCAACTTAAAGCTGCGGTTGATACATTCCGTACCTCTGCAACTTCGGACACTGAGGTTGAGAAAGTAGTTAAGAGTTCTAAGTTTTCTGATCCAGATTGGACAAGGGCGTACGAAAACGGAGATACTCAAGGCATGGCTAAAGCAGAAGACGCACTTGCTGCTAATATACGGAGTCGTCAAACTGCTACAAACCCAACAAAACCGGGTGGTGGCGGTGGAGGTTCTAACATAATCAATCTCGATAACCAACGATAAGGCGCGCCATGCCTATTTATGAGTACAAAGGCCAGCAGTATGAAATGGCTACCGAAGACCCTGCTGCGGCTAAAGCCAAGATATTAGGTTATCTAGAAAAACAATCTGCCCCTGCTGAGGAAAAACCAGCGCCCGCCGAAAGAAAATTAGGGCTTTCATCTGCGTTGGCTAAGGATGATTCGTTTTCATCAATGCTATCCCGCGACAATAGCGGTATTCGTGCGCCTATTACTGCCGAAGATTACCTAAAAATTAAAAAAGAAAAAGAACAAAGTGTCTTAGAAAAAACGCCGCTTCCACCTATTGCCTCTACGGAAGATAAACTTTTAAACCCTCAGTTTGTTAGCGCAGTAGAAGCACACCTTAATGCACTGCCCGCAGAAGAACGCGCTGGAGCATTAGCAAAACTAGCCGAATCTCCCACTGTTTATGGCCGCGCGGCTAAAGTAGTCGCTGGTAGGTATGAAGCGCTTGATAAAAATGTAAGCCCTACTCTGTCTAAATTTGATCCTCGACTTGAAGCGCAGAAACAGCGCTTTATGGAGCAAGGTAGATCGGAAGAAGACGCCACCCGCGATGCTATGGGGCAGTCTACAGGAAATTTAAAGCGCGATTACCAGCAAATGACACGCGATGTGGTTGGAGAAAAAGCTGGGTTTTATGCTGCGGAACGCGCTAAAGAACTTGAAAACGCCGACTTCTTGGACCGAGTTGGTGCTGGAGTTCGTTCACAATATACAAAATCGGGTCTAGGTTTATTAAGTGCTTACGCTGACTTAACTGGCGACAAACAGTTCAGTAAAGACTTGATGGGTGCACGCCGCATTGAGGATGCTCGTGAAGGTGCTATCCCACAGGGTAAGAGTATTTTTGAGAAGTCGGCTCAGGGAGCGATGACTAGTTTGGCTTCCCAAGCGCCATTCATAGCCATGACTGCAATGACTGGAGGCTCAGCGCCTTTATTAGCCCAAGCAGCCATCCAACAATTTGGCGACTCTTATAGCGAAGGCCGTTCCGCTGGTTTATCTGGTCAAGCTGCCGCTACGCGAGCAGTGGCTATGGCTACTGCCGAGGTGTTCTTTGAGCGTTTCGGTATGACTAAAGCCCTTGCAGGGTTGAAAGCGCACATTGCTAAGTATGGTGTAGATAGTGTTCCAAAGTATTTAGCCAGAGCTATTGCTACAGAAATTCCACCTGAATTAGCTACCACTGCTACGCAATACCTTACTGATATGGCCCCCAAGATTGGCCTCAATAAGAACCCAAGCCTTGCCGACTTCTACAAACAGATGGAAGAAACTGTACGCCAAACAGTGTTACAGGCGGGTGTTACTGCTGGCGGAACTGTTGCCCTTACTAAAGGCGCTCAAAAAGCAGGTGAAGCACTATCTAAGATTGGTGCCCCCCGTGAAGGCGCATATCAACGTGACTCAAGTTACGAAGGCTTGTCTGAACTAATTGCTAGGCAAAAAGGATTCTTGACTCCGCAAGATCAGCAACAGCGCCAGCGACAACAAGAAGAACAGCAACAAGAACAAGCCGCGCCACCTGATACTAGCCTAGGTGAATTAGGAGAAGTGCGCCCAAGCACAGACTTACAACAGCCAGCACCACTTGCCGTAGCACCAGAAGCAAGGGAAGCTACGATTGCTCAGTTAGCCACAGAGATTGCCGAGACACAAGGCGTCCCTGATGAAGACGCACGTCGTATGGCTGAGGCTAGGATTACTGCGCAAGAGCAACAACAAAAGCGCGACACCGCCAAACTTGCAGCTAAACCACAAGACGACAGAATCAGAGCCAGAGCGCAGGAGTTACTGTCAGAAGGCTATGTGCAAGACGCTCAAGAAGCTATTGATACAGCAAAAACTCAAATACAAGACGAAGATGAAGCCGATGCGCTTGCCGAAAGTGAAGCTAAAGGAGAAACAAATGTTGGACAACCTAACGCAGCCCCAAGTGGAACAAGCGCTAAAGTGGCTGGCGCAACCAATAAAGAACCCACCGCCACAGGAGTTGGAGGAGGTGAACGACCTAGAGTGGTTCCTACTAAACCGGATGCTACTAGCGCTAATGGAAGAGAAACTCCAAAGCCCGCTACAGTAAGTTACGAAGGGCAAGATTACCTAGATACACCCCGTATTCGTTCGCTGATTAAAAAAGCCGACAACATTAACAAGGCTGTGCCGTCTGTACCTGAGGGTATGACTCGTTTGTGGCGTGGTAACCGTCCCGGTGAAGTTGGTCAAAACCCATCGTTTACTAATTCTTTAGTCGGTATTGCGCTCCCATTTAATGAGTCATATGGCGGCGATCTATCCTATGTGGATGTGCCAACTGCAGACTTAAGTAAGTACGAATCTGTTGGGGCAGTAGCAAAAGGCGCTGAGTTTAGAGTTACTCCAGAGATTGCCGCCACTGCGCAAGTAGTCCCAGCTAAAAAGCGTGGGCCAAAAGGTCCTCGGTTAGCCGCAGAAGAAAAAGAAAAGAAGGCGGTAGAGAAGAAAGCCACCGATGCTTTGATTGGCAGAGCACGCCGTGCGCTTACTAGTATTACAAAACTATTTGAGGAACTGCCTAAGCAGTTAGCCGAAGGTAAAACTAATGAGGCTGCTGCGCGTGCAAAGATAACTACTGAAGTTACAAAGCTACTTAAAAACCAACAAGAGCTACGCGATGCTGGGTTGGCCGGTTCAGCAGAAGGCAAGCGCATCAAAAAGTTTTTAGAAGCCAACGCACGCGAAGTTTCAGCCGTACAAGCCAACTTAGCCGCTCAAGAAGAAAGCTTAACCGCTCAAGAATCTGGTGAAGAGGAAACTGGTGCATCTTCAACAATCAACAAAGAACCCGCCGACGAAAGAATAAGTAAGTTCACAACTGGCGCTCAAGCTGTAACGCATGTCATCAAGACAGGCTCGCCATTCCAAGCTCGGTTGGCTAAGCGCCTTCGCAGTTTTGTGCAGGGTGTTAAGTTTGTTGTACTGGAAGAAGGTCAAGAAATACCTGAGCAACTCAAGACTCCTAGAAATGCTAAGGCATGGGATCGTTCGATTGCGCTCTATATTGAGAACTACAAGACAGGTGACCGCGTTATCTATGTGCGTGGCGCGTCATTTGGCAATTCTCAAGGTATCAACAACATCACTATCTTGCATGAACTCTTGCACGCTGCGACTAACCGCAAGTTGGCTATTGCATTTGAGTACATCAAAAAGGGTGTCTACCTAAACACTCCGGCAGTTAGAGCAGCGCAAGATTTAATCCGCATCATGAACAGTGCGGCTCGTACATACGAAGACCTAGCTAAGCAGAAGAAGTTGTCGATGGATATGGTTGCGCTTCGCTATGACGGAGACATCTTCAACGACCCCCGTGAGTTTGTGTCCTATGGTTTAACCGACCCACAGATGCAGAACTTCTTGATGCAAGCGCACGGCTACGAGGCAGACATGCCATTCTTTACTCGGTTTGTTTCTGCACTGCGTGATCTGCTTGGTATGAAAGATACCGACATCAACGCACTGACCGACCTCATTGTCGCAACCGACAACATTTTGAAAGCGCGTGTCCCCGGAGTTCAAATAAACGGCCAGTCCGTCAGTAGCATGTTTGGATTTGGCAAAGGTAAGGATACGGAAGCTGACAGTACGTTTTCTATCAGTGGAGAAACAGTAAGTGCTAAACCAAGTGCTAACGTCCAACGTCTTGCAAAAATGCTTGGTACTAAGTTATATGGCACACCCGAAGACATTACTACGGTATCGGTCAAAGAGCTGTTTCAAAACTCTTTTGATGCTATTAAAGAAGCTATTGAAAACGGTCAGGTTAAAAACGGTAAGGTTGCAATTAAGTTAGATAAAGATAAACGGACTATCAACATTACTGACAACGGCCTCGGTATGCCCACTAGTGTGATGGGTAATCAGTTCTTGCAGATTGCTGGTACTGTAAAAGGTACATCCCGTGCGTCAGGTGGTCTTGGTGTTGCCAAGATGTTGTTCTTGTTTGAGAACAAAAAATTAGAAGTTGTTTCTTTACGCGATGGCAAACTGTCTCGATTGATTACTACGGGCGACGAATTAAAAGCTGCTATGGCGGCAAACCCAGCTACTCTTTTAGAACAACTAAAAGATTTTCTTTCCCCGGAAGACATTCAAATTATTGCGCCCGCAATACAGGCAGCTATTACTCGTATGCGGGAAAATGGAGAAGTTGTACCCGAAATAAAAATTGAAACTTCTTCTGATTCAAAAGAGATTGAAAAATACAAAAACATATTCCCTGATGGGCATGGCACGTCTGTAACTGTTCAGATTCCTGAGACGTATGTTGACTCTTCCAGTGGCGACGAAAAGGATATTAAATTCCCCATTTCAGCTCATTACTATCCTGTGTTGGGGAAAAGCCCTTTATTTGACGACATAGAAGTTACGTTTGATAGAGGCTATGGTCCAGATAAATTATCTCTTGGTAAAAATTTTCCAATTGATGATTTCACACCTTTTGCAAATGTAAATTTTGCTTGGGGCACTGCGCGTGTCTATGTATCTAAAAAGATAGAAAGAAATTATGGTGATAACACCCATGTACTATCTAATGGTTTATGGCAGTTTGATAGAACTATTTCAGATCGTCCCGGATTTGGTGGTAAGGCAATTCAACGCGATTTTTATATTGATGTATCTCCTTCTCCAGACGTTAAGCCTGAAGATGCTGGCTATCCGTTTGAATTAAACCGCCAAGGATTTTCAAAACAAGCCAATTCCGACTTTGAAAAAATCTTTAATTACATCACTGCAATCTATAGCCAACTAGATTTGGCCGCAGGTATTAAAAACTTTGGCACAGTTCAGTATGTCAATCTAGACGGTAGCCTGACTACCGCAGAAATCCTTGAACCTAAAACGCCAGTATCTGATAACGCTTTTACTCTGATTAAACCCGGAGATAGCGTAGAAGTTCGTGAAGGAATTTTGTATGTCAACAATAGAAAGTTGCCGGAGCTTACTGCCGATGACTTGAAGAATACTGCGGTGCGCATTGATGAGTTGACTATTCCACAGAAAGATATCAACCCAAAGAAGGTCATGATTCATGACAACACTCGGTTCGAGATAGACGATAAAGTTTTAACGCAGCAGGGCTGGGATGTAGTAGTAATAGACAACGCATGGGTCGCTGTTAAAAACGGTAAAAAATACACTGAACCCGGTACGATGGAAGAGTTAGTAGCTCAGATGGAAGCTGACGGGGCAATAAAAACCGAATCTCTTTCTGACCGTGCTCGTGAAAAGTTTGGCGCTCGGTACGACAAATATCTTGCTGAGATAGGCCAAACATTCCAATTACTTCGTGGTGCTCTAGTAGCCGGTGGCCGTGGCGAATATGGTGATTTAGCAAGCCAAGCAATCGGTACAAGTATTGACAACGAGTATTACGGTGTTAGTATCATGGTCCCATTCAAGGGTATGTTCATCAATCCGACGACGACCGACATGCGCGGCAGTCCTGAGGAAATTGCCATATCAATGATTGGTACAATGATCCACGAATTGGCTCACTTTAAAGCACGCAATCACGGTGCCGAGTTTGCTAGTGAGATGCAGAGGGTAATGACCTTATTGAAGGTCTACCCTGCTATTGATTTAGACCAAGTCGAGAAAAACTTAACTAAGCATGTCGCTAAGAACAAAGACATTTTTGACTTTTTAGATAAGGAGTTCCGTAGTGGAAATCTCAAACCTCGTGGAAACCGCTTCAAAGACGCTGGTGGGTACCAGCAAATTGAAAATGAAGGCTCTACTGAGTCAGTGGAAGGCACTAGCGGAGCAAGAGAAGGGTGGCGACCCAGCCTATCCCAAATCGCTGGGCCTAGCGATCAGAACGCTGGACAAATCGGCATCGGTGAAGGACTTGATAACGAAGCTCAAGAAGTCGGAGAGGTAGTAAGAAGTCAAAAGGCTATTGAGCGTGAGGCTCAGGTAGTCGGTGAAAAGTTCAATGAGTCCGTAAAGGGCTACGAGTTTGGCAAAGCTGCAACGGCTTTGCAGATGGCACAGGACCCCCGTAAAGTTATACCTGCTTTAGCAGCGTTATGGAAGAGAGCAAACGCGGCGCAACGTAGAGCTTTGGTAGCTGCACCTACTACGGAATTCTTAGCTGATTGGGCTGGCAACAACGTCCCGCAATTAAAGACGGTTTCTAATCTGCTTCAACGCATGAACGGCATGACGCTGCAACTGTTGAGGTCAGCTGGTGAATTAACAAACGAAATTGAGCGGGCATTCCGCGCAGACAAAACTTTGCGGGCTAAGCTCGACAAGATTGCGTTCATGTCTACTTTGATGGAGATTGATCCGTCCAACCCCAACGCAAAAGAACGTAGTCTTAACTTAGACAAGATGTACGCTGAACTTGGCACAGACGGTCAACGCGTATACAAGCGCATCAAGAATCATTTTGAAGTCCTGTCTGAGTACATGTCCCGTTTGTTGGACGATCAGATTACAAACTCCAAGTTGCCGATTGCTGAGCAAGCTAACCTGATGAAAAAAATCAGGGCAATTTACGAGACGGGGTCAAAGATTAGCCCATACTTTCCGTTGGTACGTGAAGGTGATTACTGGCTGTCTATCGGCTCAGGGAAAACCCGTAAGTTTTTTATGTACGAAACGGAAGCTCAGCGCGATGAGGCGATGCAGCAATTTGCAGACGAGCGCGTTAAAAAGAAACCCAACGAAACTACTGAAGAGTTTGAAAAGCGTAGGGCTGAAAACTTAGAAGAACTAATCGGCGACCAAGAGTACAACTTTGGTAACGATATCAGCACTCTGCGCAGAGCCTCTGGTAATACAAGCGTGTTACTTCGTGACATCTTTGTAACGATTGACGGTGCAAGTTTAGGTGACAGTGAGGCCAAAGAACGCTTGAAAGACGCTGTGTATCAGGTGTACCTACAGTCCATGCCTGAGCAAAGTTTCCGTCGGCAGTTTATCCACCGCAAGGGAACAACTGGATTCCGTCCTGACCTCCTGCGTAACGTAGCACACACATCTACAAAGATGGCTACTCAGCTTGCCCGTATTAAGTATGCTCCGCTGTTGCGTAATGCTATATCTGCTGCGCAGGATTCGATTGCTAACCGACCAAGTATGCAACCGTTCGTGACTGAGATGCGGGGCCGGGTTGACTCTTCTCTTTCTCCTGTTAAAGAAGGCGTAGCAGCCAGCATAGTTGGCGGTATCACTAAAGCTTCCTACATCTACTATTTGGGTGGCGCATCTTCTGCTTTGCTACAACCCTTAAGTATTTTCCAGACTGGTCTGCCTGTACTGTCTCGCTACGGCGCGTTCAATGCTACCCGTGAATTGGGTACTATGCTAAAGGTATGGCAGCAGTACGGCGTGTACAAAACCAACAAAGACGGAACTCAATCATGGGTCGCACCTTCCATTGAACACGCTAAGGATTTAACTCCGTTAGAGCGCAAGGCTATACGCGAGATGCTGGCGCGTGATGTGACTACTTCCACTTATGCGAGCGCAGTGTTTGACTATAAGAAGACGCCTACCGAGAACCTAAGCTCGCCTATCACAAACTTTGGCAAAGGTACCGTGGACTTGTTAGTGCTTGGTGGCCTGATGCACTCGACCGAGCGCTTGTCTCGTGAGATCATGTTCATGAGCTCGTTCCGCTTAAACATAAAAGAAGGCAAATCTTTTGAAGAGGCGGTAGACCAAGCAACCTACGATACCAACGAAGCTCTGGGCAACTATGGCGAGTACAACCGACCTACATTCATGAAGGGTTTGGGCGGCAAGTTACTGACGCAGTTCATGATGTATCCGTTGCATGTAACGCTATTCTTGCTCAAAAACTTTAAAGAGATGATTAAGCCGATGGACGGACGCACCCGTGTTGAGGCAGTGCAGAAGTTCTTTGGTACTCTAGGTACGACTTACATCCTCGGCGGCTATGTCGCTTTACCAATGTTTAGCACTATCATGGGCTTGCTTGGCTGGGCATGGGAAGCATTGAAAGATAAAGATTGGCCTGAGGATTTACGGTCTATGAGCTTTGAGTTCTGGTTCCGTACTGTTTGGATGCCTAAGCAACTTGGCGAAACTGAAATTGGTGGTAAGAAGCTGTCCGACATCCTTGAGCGCGGTCCTGTTAACGCATTGACTGGGCTTGATATTTCTGGCCGTACCAGCCTCAACAACTTATGGTTGCGAGACACTAAAGAAGCCAAGACAATCAAAGAAGAGGTCATGAACATGATGCTCGAGAAGTCTGGTGCTGGCGTGAATATGATGGTGTCTATGGCTGAAGGGCTTTCTGCTCTGGCGCATGGGGACACGGCCAAAGGTGTGAAAAAACTATTGCCCGCTGGCTTTAGAAACTTTGTCACTGCAAATGAGTATTGGAAAGAAGGCGCTAAGGACAACAAAGGCACTCGGATTCTGTCCAAGGATGCGTTTACTACTGGTCAAATAATTGGTCAAGCTGTCGGCTTCCGTTCTGATTTACTGGCTAACACGCAATACGTAAACTTCAAGGCGATCGGTATTCAGCAACGCATCCTCAATGAACGTCAGGCATTGCTAAACAATCTTGATCGTGAGTTTAGAAACAAAAACATGAAGAAGTTTGGCACCTACATGAAGGACATGAACGAGTTCAATCGCAAGTTCCCAACGTACCAAATCAGTGGTGACAACCTTTCAGATGCGCTCGAAGGTAATGCCGAGAAACGCGCAAAGGCTTTACGTGGGTTTGAACTCAACGAGAAGAACATGCCTCTACTTGGTAATGCACTTGCTCCGTCTCGTAAAGCGGCTAGGACGGCAGAAGCTAAAGGTCGCGTAGAAAATACAAGAGAAGTCTCTGGCCGACTAGAACGCCCATAAAAAATCCCCGCACTAGGCGGGGACAAAGGAGGGATGGAGCTAACATCCTAGACAACTGATAAGTGGATTTTACATTAGGTTCGCCAGACTCGAAGCCCTTTGATACCATCTAGCAACACTACTTTCGTAACAATATCCATCTTTAATCTTTTAGCCACACGGTTTAGTTCTTCCCGTGCGGCCTTCTCGTCTATGCAGGGTACAAAGAAGCTGTACCCTTTGCGGAACTTCTTCCACTCAATCTGATACGACACTGTCTCGATTTGCATCTGCGGTCAATGTATCAAGTTGTAGATATTCAGACTTACCCGCGTCAAACTTTAATGTCCGTACGACTGGTGACGACAACTTCATACCCTTAGACATACGCTTGTTGACGGTTTCCAATAGGATTTGCTGGTCGGTCATGGTTTTAAGCAGGCTCTTGTAGTTGATCTGCTGTTTAACGCAGAACTCTTTGAACTGCTTTGCAGCTACATATAGATGTTTGGTATCTGGCTCGTAGCGTATTAGTAACTCTCCACGCGGTTCCATACCCGGCATTGCCTGCATGTTTGTCCGTGCATCAACTTCACCGTTAACCACCAATGTGTTCATTGCTAAGTGAGCGTTCACAAACTCGCCAAGGGCTGTAACTGGAGAATCTGTCGGTGGCTTAACGTCAAGGCGCATCTCAGACAACATGCTTTTCATCCACTTATAGATTTCTTTCATGTCATAGTTATGCAGACCAAGTTCTTTGGCTATTAAACCGCCAGTAATGATGGTGGCGCATACGGCTGACCAAAAACGTTCGCGTGATGTGAACTGGACTTCTTTGTCAATCTTGGCTTGAATCTGTTTATATGTATTCTTGGCTTCTTCAAGGTTGTTAACTAACCAAGTAATGTAGATTTCCCCTGCGTGGCCGTAGTTCTCGTTGAGTTGATGGTCAAACATCTCCTTGCCGTAAGCCATACCAATCACGTCGTTAGGCTCAATCTTGTACTCTAGTAGACGCACTGACTCACCATCCGGAGCGTTCTTTAACATCAGTAGCTTTTCATGGAAGCTGGCGTTAGCCGATGCCAGAGTCATGTTCTGCCAAGAAGTATTGTTAACGCGCAGTGCATTCTCTGAACCTTTAACTCGGTGTTTGCCTCGACCTTGACTGATGCCGTATGCCAAGTCGGAAAACTCCTTGGGTAGCATGTTGGTAATCTCGTCAATCGTGTTGGGCAGGTTGTTCATCACACCCAGTTGTTGCATCTTGGCGTTGAGCGTATCTTTCTCAATCGCCATCATTTCGTACGGCATTCCGTACACGCTGTTGCACATGCGCAGAATCGTTGATTTTCCTGATCCAGCCTGCTCGTAGATTACGTTAATGATTGCACCCTTTAAGCCAGTGAACTTGAACAATGGGGCACCGAATGCCGTAAGAGCGGCAAACGCATGGGGCTCCATGCCCGGTTTTGCATACAGATTAAATACTTCTTTCCACTTCTCCATGTCGCCTTTGGTGTGAATCTTTTCTGCGAAGAAGTCTGTTGTTGATGACGGCGGGCTATAGAACGTCCCGTCTTTGGTGATCTCTTTGTCACCCATAATAAATTTGCTGTCTCCATCTACCCATCCGAATTGTGTTCTCATTAGCTCTGCTTTCTTTGTGTACTGTAAGTTTTTGACTGATGTAACGACATACGTAGCAAGGTTTTCATACTGCTTGTGGTGTGCCATCACTCCCTGTTGTGCAAGATGCTTGCGCAGCTCGTCTTTAGAAGATATAGCTGCTGTCGTAATAGCAAACTCTTTCATACCGTCGTGCGGTAGGTGATGCCTAAACAGCGCCATCTCTCCTAACTCTTTGTCCCGCATCCGCTTAATCACATACAGATCATGTTCATAGACTAGCTTTGGCTCGCCCTCTTCATCATCTTGTTGTGGTCTGACGTAGATGCCACCTTTTTTCCCACGAAAAAATGGGAATGGGTACTCAGGTATTTGGTGCTTGACTACACCTTGTTTGGTTTCAACTTCAACTTCGTTATCTTCTTCGGTGGCTTGCTCAATCTCCACACCTAAAACAATAGGTGACTTGAACTTACCTCGGTGTGGGCAACCCTCACAACCTCCGGGATTTCGCTCCTCAAATGTGTCGCAGTGGTGTGGCCCACCGTTCTTTCTTATATTCTTTAGTTTCTGGTTAACCTCTGCGGGGTCATACTCGGGATGCTTCTCTGACATTTTGTGGGCGGCTTTGTCTCCATCTACGCAGAAAGCGGGAATAGATAACGCAGACATCCACAGTGGTTCGCTAAGTTCTTCTTGATTCTCATAGCAGTAATTGAGTTGGGCGCAACCCTTCTCGCCTAGCATCATGATTGTCTTGAACTTCTTAACCTTGTTACCCAGTAATGCTTCCATCATTGGGCTCATCGCTCTCGGTACAAAGTCAGGCTGTTCTTGCTCAGGCGCATCTGCACCGAGTAATTCTTTGTAGGCTTCGTACGATAGAGGCTTCGTGTGCTCGTTCCAAACTGTGACGGATTTAGGGTCATCTTTGTTCTTGAAATTAGCCGAGTGCATCGGGCGCAAGATACGTGAGGCTTCGAAGACGTGTGGGTCAACGATTAGTCCATGCTCTTTACACAATGCTTTTAGTCGCTTAGCTAACGGCGTCCACTCTTGACGAGTAACCGTGCGGTCGAGCAACCAGTAGGCGTGAATTCCGTTGCCAGAGTTCACCAGTATGGGTCTATGCAGTCCAGCGGTTTTGCAAAACTTTTGTAATTCTGCTAGTCCAGTCTGTTGATCTAGATAGCCCTCAATAATCCCTTTGGAGTTAGGTACGCCCTTGGTGGGGCCGCAATCAATATCCATCCACAATGCGCGGAAGTATTGAGCGTTACCGTGAGTCCTGTCGTTCGCTGGTCCAAATTTAGCGCATCCGAAAAACGCGTCAATCTTCTTACCTACAAACTCTTGAATTATTTCTTCAGCTTCTTCTCTAGTATCTACAAATCTTTGATCTGGAAACGTGCCACCCCCGAATACACAGTACCGTCCCTCCGTTGGGAGCACTGCATTGAGTAGGTCAAACATTATTGGTGCTTCAAAATCGTGATGTATTCTTTGATGGGCTCAACCATTCGACTGTTTGGAATTACCCGCCCTTCGAACCAGTTGTAAACCGTCTGACGACTGACGTCGAATCTCTCCGCAATAGAAGAAACGCTAACGCCAGTCTTTATACAAATACGTCCCAAAGCTACACCTATATGTTTTCCGTCAGCGGATTTATTCGCCAACATCAAATTTAAGCTGTAGCCTGACACGCTTATTCCTCGTCAGTCCAAGCGGCAACTACAGAGTCCAAACTTTTCTTGACTGTAGGTGCGGGTGCTTCGGCTTTCTTAGACTCGCGCTTCTTTGGTTCCTCGACTGCATCGTCATCAGTCACAGGAATTGCTTTGACCACGGGTTTAGGAGCAGGTGCTTCTAACTTAGGTCTGCCAGCAACGTCGGCTTGGTATGGTGTCATAACTACCATCTTCTGCACTTCGGGCTTGGCCGCAACTTTGCTAGTCACTGCGTACTCACCCTTGTTGATGAAGCGAGTCGGCGTGAACAGAATAGACTGGTTGTCGTTGTCTTCGTTGAAGCTCAACTGTGTAACGACGTAGTCCAAGCTCTTGCCGTTGTTAGCCAAATACTTGGTGTAGCTCTCGAATGGGTGGGTGTTGTCGCCAACGCTTTCACCAAACAAAGATTTAGATGCCAAGTTCATTTGATAAACCTCACCCTCGAGTGAAGAACCAAAGTCCTCTTCTAACACTACGGCAATACGACGTGAGTAACGGCAAGCCTTAGAGTTACCTTGGCCTGAGCCCTTGATGTTTTGTTGGCATGAATCGCAACGCTCTGCTTGTGGACTCGCTGAACTTTCATCAGGTGACTGACCATTGTTTGAGAAACAGTCTGGTGCAGATGGCTCTACCTCGGGTGTCCACTGCTTAGCGTAGAAGATACGACCAACTTTAGGAGATGCACTCACAACGATAACATTAAGGTTACCCTTGACCTTGCCCATCTCTTCACCACCAACCGTCTTACGGAAGATTCCGTTCTTCGGTACGATGCGCTTGACGCCAGCGGTTTTACGGCCAGCTAATTGTTTTGTAAGCTCGCTGACTCCTGCTGTTTGCAAAAAGTCTGGGAGGTCTTGGTTTAAAAGTGTTAAGTCACTCATCTCATTTTTCCTTTGAACGTCTAACTACCACGGTAAATTCGTTTTCGACATTAAGTCCTTTCGGGTAAATGTCTGGATTCTCTGCAAGAAACTCTTTCATGTGTGTCTGATGAAGTCTCTTCTCTAACAGGCCATAGTCGCCAACTTCTTCAATGAAGGCGTACATAGAATCCCAATCGTTAGTCCAGTACCGTGACTTAACTGTACGAACGATCGTGCCATGTGGGGTGCGTATGCTATCAGCGCCTTGCTCTTTGCAAGTGTCTAGCATCTGTTGTTCGAGCACTTCGAGTTGTTCTTCTAACTCTGCGTGGTCGGCTTTGTATTTTGCGGTGAGGTTGTCACGCGCATCACGAATCTTTATGTAGATCATCGTAAGTTTGTCTAGGGATATGTCGGGTCGGACGGGGGTGACTTCGTCCTGAACTTCTGCGTCCATCGTTAGCTCCATTTTGTTTTTGGTTGGTCAGTATATCACAACATTTGACATTGTCAAGTACTTTCAGAAATAATTTCTTGTTTGTACAGGTCAATGATCTCGCTGTGGTTTGCTACGTTACCCCGTAGTAGGGAATACATCCTTCGCTCAACTTGACTACCACTGAGGTGGACGATAGTCATTGCATTAACTTGACCGGGTCTGTCAATGCGAGCGTTGGCTTGGAGGTATGTTTCTACACTAGTACACGGAGCGTACCAGATGATTGTGTCGGCGGCAGTTAGGGTTAGTCCGTGAGATGCGGCCTGAGGCTGGATGATTAGAACCTTTGGTTGCGAGTTGTTTTGGAAGTGCGTAACTATGTCGGAACGTCTATTGACAGAGACATTCCCATTGATAATTTCATTGGTTATGCCGTGCTTAGTTAGATACTTTTGTAGCAATTCAATCGTATGCGTAAAGGGTACGAACACCAATACTTTATTGCTAGTCTCATCTATAACCTCATGCACCACCTTGAGTCGGCTTGATACATCAAACTCTAAGACTTCACCCGTGTCGGTATAGACCGCGCCGCCTGAGATTTGTAATAGCTTGTTGATTTTTACGGCAGCATTGACTGCGGAGATTTCTTCCCCGTCGGCCTCAATCAGCATCTCTTGCTTTAGCTTTTTGTAATACACCAACTGTTGCGGGGTTAGTGGGGCATCACGGTCAATGAATGTCACAGGCGGTAGGTCTAGGCAATCCTTCTTCTCAAACCTGATCGCGGGTTGTAGAGCTTTATGCACGATTTGCTTAGCCACGGGGCGTGGTATCCACCGATACTCGCTAACCTTCTCCATAACTAAATCTTTAAACTGCGATACAAATATAGGCACAGCCGTTGGGTTGACTAGCTTTGCCAATCCGAAAGCATCCACAGGAGATTGAGCCGCTGGTGTTCCGGTCAACATCCATAAACCCTTGACGACTTTCATTACGTCACGCAGGTCTTTCCACCGCACAGTCTTATTGTTCTTGTAGGCTGACGCCTCGTCTACGACAACTAAGTCAAAGCCACCATCCATAACTTCTTTTTTAACTATGCCTACACCGTCGAAGTTGATGATGACGAACTCGTTGCCCGCATTAACAATCTCTTTACGCTTTTTGGCTGAGCCATAAGCAATCGACACGGTGCGATGAATGGCAAACTTGAACAAGTCTTGTTGCCATGCGGACTTCATGATTGACAGCGGGCAAATCACTAACACTCGCTTCACTAACCCTAACTGCATGAGGTAATCAACTGCCCATATAACTGATGCCGTTTTACCTGTGCCCTGCTCGTTGAAGCAGAACGCTTTGCGGTTATTAACTAAAAACTCTGATGTTGTCTTCTGATGATCGAACGGGGTGAACCCGTGAGGACGGGGCCACTCATACTCTGATAATTTCATTTTTTCTTTCGCTCTCTCGTGCTTACTTCTGATACAACTTTGTGGTTTGACCCACGCTTGAATGAGCGGTTAACAGATGCGCTCTCTAAGCGCACACCGTTTTTGTTTGACCCACCTTTTGATAGTGCCATACGATGCGCGACATCTTTACCTTCTCTAACATCTGCACGACCATCTTTATCACGGTCAGGGTTCTTCTTGTCAATGTTTTCTCTAGCACGCTGACGCTCTAAGCGTTCGTCGGATTCGCCTCGAGCAACTTGTTGTTGGTATTCTTTTTTATATGGACGGGGTTTGTTCACGTATGGCATGGTTAGTTCCTGTTGTATTCGCATGATTTCACTGCACAGAACTTGCACAGCGGGCCTTGTATGGGGTTCCATACTCCATTGTCCAACGCCGCCTCAATTCTTGCAACGTCTCGTGCTGGTTTCTCTATGTACTTATCTAGCATCTCTCTGTGGTGCTCGGCACGAACGAACTCTTTAGATACGGTGAAGATCAAAGCAGACTTCACTCGCCCGATCTCCGGAAACTTGGCGAAAAGCCCACAGGCCACCAAATCCAATTGCTTTACGTCCGCATATCTCGCACTCTTGCTTGTCTTGTAGTCCGCTGAGTGCGCTAGACCCTTCTTCCGATTGATAACTACCAAGTCGGCTATCCCATGCCACCAAACATTCGGTGCATTGAATTCGCAAGACTCCAAGTTCTTGGTCAGTCCCAGTTTCACTTCGCATAACTTCTCTCCTTCAATTCTGTTGAGGGCATCCAGTGTGTCCTTCATATACTCGAACGCGGGCGGTATAGGTTTACCGTCCTTGATGTATTCCTCTGCCACAGTATGTGCAGTTTTGCCGTACAACGTAGCTGTTGTGTCAGGCTCAACAATGTCTTTAAGTATCTTGGTGTGGTGATACTTGCGCGGGCACTGCTGAAATGTCTTTAAGCTACTGAACGACCAAACAATATTCATCTTTTATCCTTGTATCTATCCCACAACTCTAACGCTAACTTGCGCCATAGGGCTCGAGCTTCTTTGTGTTCAGCACATCTTGGGCAGTCATGTGGCTCGTACATAGCACGCACCATCTCTTGCTTTACTTTACTTCTACGCTCAATCTCGTTGAAGGCTTCGTCTTCGGGTGTCATCGATTGCTCCTAAAAAATAAATCAATACGTGACTTAGCCATGTCGTACAGCACAGGAAGCGTTATGCTCTTCAACCTTTTCTTTACCGAAACACATGAATTAACCATGTGTTGCACATCCTTGCTAAACGCAACGCGCTCTAACTCAACGCGGTCTTGGCATTTAAACCTAACAAAGTACAAAGGGTCACCTCGGGTTATTGTTATCGGTTTCCTGTAGTCTTTGGGCACGAAAGAAAAATCAACAGGGCGAATCCATTTACCAATATCAAAAGATGCGGGTAGAAGATGTGTATTTTCTATGGAGGGTGAATTCAACAAGAAGACAGGTAATACTTCCATCTCCAAAGATTCTTTTGCGTAGAACAAATAAGTTGGGGGTAGCCCTACTGTTTTATCTTCTCTGATATGGCTAAATGCTTCGTAATAAGTTTGGTCCCATCCGTAACCAGTAAGAGTAATACTAGCTGAACCATCTTTGTTTTCACCGATATCAATTACTCCACTCATAGGGGCAGTGATAACAAATGTATTTCTGTAAAACGCTTGTGTAGCGGGGCACTGCAAAAACACATGGTCTTTGTATGCCGTGGCTATTTCTTTGGCTAGAGACTTTGGTTCACCAAACAAAATATCTGCTTCAAACAACTCTTCTCCTTCTTTGCTTTGAGTTGTTGTTGGAGTCCAATAAACAGTAGTCATGTGTTCTTATCCTTTAATTTGGCTTCAACTTCAAGAATCAAATCCCAACTACCTAATTTCATTTCTGAAAGTTCTATCATTTCTCCGTTTGACAACCCAACCCAAGGCTTCTTGTAGTCTTGGATGTCATCATCTTCTTCTGCTTTTAATTCGTACTCTATTTCTATGCGACTAGTCATGCTTGTCCCCTTGCTCTGATTGCTTTGGCGTATCCATCAAGTATTGTTGCTGTGTAATTTTGAAGCCATACATCGCTTTTAAGTCCGCTCAAATCTGTTAACTCAAACAACTTTGCACACGCCTCACGCTCAAGAGCAACTGCTACATCAACTGCTTTCTCAGCCGCTTTCATTGCGGCATCAGTTAATCGCTCACGCTCTTTCTCTGCTACCAGTTTGGCAAAAGTTTCAAGTTCTTTTTTATGAAAGTCAATTACAGGACCACGAATACCCACTTGTTTAGCCATCTCAATGATTTCATCTTCTTTAGTCATCTTCTGTTTCTCCCCACATTGCTTCGTCAATTAACTGACGCTTTACTAACTCTAATACGCCAATCACAGTAGATGTGTATAGCGTCTCGTCATACTTGTGTAGCACTTCTAGCAGTTCCTCTGCCAAACCACCCGCAATTTGTCCTTGGTTAAGAATCATGTTTACCCTCCGTGCGCTACTGCGCTATCTGCGTAGTCGGCTTTCTTCTGATACTTCGGCTCGTGTACCGACAAGAAGAAACATGTGTCACCTTCAAATCGTACTGTGTCGCCACGATAAGTCCATGCCCACTTTGGTATCCCTATACCTTGCGTAATAAATGCAAAGCCCTTAGCAGTTAGTGTCCACTCACCATCTACCCTAGTTCTACTAGCCAAACCCCAGTAGCGTAGCTTTTGAAAGTTAGTCCATTGTGTTCTTGTGATACGCAAAGCACGCAAACTAACAGGGCCACCGCCCGCAGAGAATAGTTCGTACAACCCATGCGCCAAACCTTTGTTGAACACATGCCGATACTCAACCATCTTCGCGTCGCAATGAGGGCAACGCTTCTTAACACTCGCCGTAGCTTTTTCCATATCCCGCCTCACAGTTTAAAGGTAACTCTTGTGCCCACTTGGGGCGTAGCCGCATACATAACTCTACGTATTCCACAGCAGTCGCAACTTCCTGCTCCGGGACAATCAGTGCAATCGCATCATGCACTGTCATTACTACTTTATATTTCTTAGCAACCATGAGCATTTGCTCACCGATGATGATTCGGGCTAGTGCTTGGCAGACGTTCTCGATTAACTTACCGCCATAGATTCGGTTGGGTATAACTGCTTTGCCCTTCTTGGTGTCGTATACAAGTTCGGCCTTCTCGCTGTCCTCAGCCTGATACATACGTAAGTTGGGGTATCGAATATATAACTCGTTGGGTAGGTATACGCCTTGCTTGCCGTGAATCTGCAAAACACCGCCCCGACCTAGCTGAGTCATTTGCCCTTGGAGTATGGCTTTGAGCGCATAGCCCGCATCTTTCCATAGTTGAGTAATTTTCGGATATGTATTTCGGTACGTATTGATAATTCGCTGTGCTTCTTCAGCCTCAACCGTAACACCAAAATTTTTAAGTTGCGCTTGAAACTTTGTCGCCCCCATGCCGTAGCCCGCTCCAAGAATCGTCGTTTTACCGACAAAGCGCTCGTCCTTTGTAATCTCTTCGATTCTCTTGCCATAAATAGCCGATGCCATGATTTTGTATACGTCTTCGCCATCTTCAAATGCCTTTACTAAGTCGTCTTGCCCCGCTAACCATGCGAGTGTGCGGGCTTCAATCTGTGATGAATCTGAGTCAATCATCATGTAGCCTTGTGGGGCTCTGATCGCCCTCTTGAGCATTGACCCCCTCGGCAGGTTTTGTAGGTTTAGTTTGTCGTCTCCGCCCCATCGTCCAGTATGTGCCGCGTAATATCTAAGCGGGACGGGCATTGTGCCTCTGTCAGCAATACCAATGAATCGTTCTGTCCGTGTCTCTTCAATCGTAGACTTCATGCCTAGCCTTGCGGTAGCTAATGTTTGTACAACTGGGTTCACATGGTCAAGTAACTCTTTGAACCCCTCGTCCGTCTTAGCGAAGGCATAGGTTTCTTTGCCAGTAGTAGGGCTCTTTTTCATCGGGGGCACAACGCCATTCGCAAAAAGTAACTGGGCAAACTTTGGGTTGCTCATCAAGTCATCTTTATCGTAATGGGCAAGCAACTTAATCTTTGTGGACTGAATCAGGAGTAGGTGCTCGTCAAGCAAGTCCCCATCCAACTCGAGCGTAGGTTCAGTGAACATACGGATGGTTAGGTCAATTAAACGTAACTCCGCTGCGGGGAAGTCGTTACTCATAAGCAAGAATATGGAGTAGGTCAGCTTAACGTCGTTCTTGCAATACTCCCCATAAGTGGCTAGATGCGTAGGAGTAAAGTCCTCACGGCGCAGGCCCTTGGCATCCTCTACCTCTGTGCCCTTTATGCCAACATCGTAGTGCGTAGCTAATACTTTGAGGCTACCGCCCACCTCAGTACCGTGCAATGCACGCCCCATCGAGAGAGTGTCAAGCCAACCCTTGGGTTTGATGCCGTAGACCCAGTTCAAAATTGCCCCATCAAACATTGCGTTGTGGGCTAGGGCAAGAGAATTGTCCCAATCAAATTGGTCTAGGAACTGGTGCATGTCCTCACGGCTTCCGCTAAACCATGCTGGTTCACCATCGTTTACTTGTATTGAAACACCGATAACTTCAAAACGCTGATCCCGCACATACTCCTCAGTGGTCTGCTTGGCGAAACCTAGGTCGGCAGAGTAGTAGGTTTCAAAGTCGATTGTGAGGATGTTCATTTGTATCTGCCGTCCTTGCCTATTGGGGGTTGTATTTGTTGTGGGTCGTATTCGGACTCTTCCCCCATGTTTGCTAATATCGCTTCCAGAATCTTGTTCTCTAAGGATTCTTCGTTAATCACAAGCGTCCAACCGCCAGCTTTGTCGATTTCTCGTAGGTTCTTTTCTTGTAGCGCAGTAGGAACACCCCTACCCGCCTTGGCTTCAACGCCTAAGAAATATCCGTTGTGACACACAAGGAAGTCGGGCACACCGCTATTGCCTAACCCTGTGCCAATCGGCATAGCGTAGTAAGCCCCGTGTGCTTTAAGGATTGCTTTGATTTTGGCCTTGACCTTGGCCTCAGGAGTTTGTGCCATCTAACCCTCGAATTTGTTTTCAAGCGGTCAGTCTAACACAGTGATTTGACTTTGTCAACTACGGACAATAAAAAAGCCACCGATAGGTAGCTAGGATATACCCTAACAATGTTAGGGGGGTTGGGGGGTTGATAGATTACGTGCCCCCCGTCACGCTAAAGGTTCAAGCAGAGTGAAATCTCAAGGGGGACTCTGCTTGAGAAAGACACCGTCACATCTATCGGCTAGGTCATCCTCCAATTTACGATACCCCCTTAGATTAGTTCAGTTTCTCAATGGCTCGGCTGAGATACCACTGTGCCTTCTTCAAGTCTTCCAACTTGTTGCCCTTGTGGTCAGCGCGTGTTATGTATTTCACAACATTGCCAAGGTGATAGCCTAATTCTTTCGCCTCAATGAAGTCGATAGTCTCTATTCCACCTGCTTTGTAATGCGGAGGATGGTTGACCATGTCGGTGTGATGCGTAGAAACAATGTCTCTAGGTGTAGCACTCTGCATACGCTTTTTAGGTTTCGTGTGTTGATGCACTAACTCTTTCATGCGCTCGGGTGTTATCTGCGTGACTGTATCTACTGCGGTAGGTATCTTGGCATCACCCTTCATTTTGTGGACTACCTGATGCACATACTGCGGTATCAGCTTCAGTGCGTCTGCTACCTCTCGTGCTTTCGCAGTCGGGTGCTTAGCAATGTAGGCACGGATTTGTTGTGACTTGTTTGGTTTTGTGGCTGTAGCCATGTGTTAACTCCTGTTGGTTTGTTGTTTAACGAATTCAGTAAGAACTTCTCTCATCTTGGCTTGCTTTGTATACGCATAGTTTGTGTTGAAGTAATCCATCACATCCTTTGGTAGACGCAAGCTCGTGCAATAGAGTGCGGGCTTCTTACCAAGACCCCTACCCTTGCGTTTTGTTATTGGTTTTAACTCTTCAATTCCTGTTGTCATAGCAGTGCATCCTTAAAATCATTCTTAGTAAATTTTCGCTTTATTTTTTCTAACACTTTTGGGTCGGCTCGCTCGAATGGATTCCAGTCGTTTTTTATTATTAGCGAGATGGTTTCGTCTCTCTTCGTCGATTTCCTCTTGCGGGATAGCGACTTCTTTGGTTGTAAATCTGTGTTCGTTTGCACATTCTCTCCTTCGTATATGCCCAAATGTGGGCGATGTTGTTGTTTGCTTTACTAGTGTCCATGCACCGCATGTCGGGCACTTCATCTCCTTCTTATCCTCACTGCGCCCTTAGTCACTCCCCAATCTGTCGCTTGGTTTCTAACTGAGCGTTGCAAAGAATTCATAGCCATTCGCTTTCTGTTGGTCAAGGTTCTATTTCTCTCGTTGTTCATCTCTTTGTCAGGATTAGTGGCTTGCTCGGTTGTTGTGTATTTAGAGGTTTGCAACTTCTTCAGTAGGGCTACGTCATGCTCAGGTGCGTAGTCCCACAGTCGTCTGCTTATCTTCTCTAAATGTTGTGCAACATACGGACGCACTCGTATTTTTAGGGGGACGCCTTCTAGAGGGGTGCGCAGTAGTGGTTCTTCTCTACCAAACACTAAACGCCCCGTAATGCTTTTAAACATTTGCAATGCGTCCAAAAAGCATCCATCATTGCGCCATGTCTTTATCAGACACGCATCCCAGTATTCTTGGTCGGTGCTCATTCTTCCCTCGCTTTTAACATTGCGTCTGCTACCTTGTAAGCAAAATCTACAAGTTCATCAGTTGGATATCTGATGCCTGAGTTTTCTGACAACATCCCTTGCATAGCATGAGTAGCAAAGAAATCACGCAGGGTAATCGCAGAAATCATTTCATGGTCTTTCATCATCACTCCCCAACATAAATATTGCTACACCCACAATCACTACGATTGCACCACCAAGGCACATCAGCATTACCGCCCATGCAATTGTTTCTAGCATAGCCAACTCCATAACCCCACGGCTGTGAGACAAACTATTACTGCTATCCCTGCTAGGGTAGGCAAATCACTCTCTGCTCTATACGGGCCCTCTACTGTTAAGTAAGAGTCCGTGCGCCTGAGTGTTCGTGAATAGATTTCTGTTGTTTGGTTGTTATCTAACATTGTTATGCCCCTTCTGTTAATACTACAAAGATTTCGTCGTTGATACGACACCCTATGTCCGATACAAAGTGCTCGGCTTCAACTAACTTCAACATACCTAGCTTTCCTCGCATCTCTACGGGGAGCGTATTATCATCGTAAAGTTGCACATCTTGTCCAATCTTTACCAAGTATTTACCCTCATCCTTGATAACAAGTGCGGCTTTGTTATCACCAAACCTTTCACGGATTGATTCAATAGTCAACATGTCATCTTTGAACTTCTTGGTCTGCTCCATCTTCTTTAGCATGGGCTTCTTCTCTGCTTCAGGTAGTCCGTTTACATGCGCTAAGAACAAGTGAAAGCCACTACCCATGATGAATTCTTGCGCAGAGTTTTGCGTATCCCTCTCGGAGTAGCGATGCTCTCTACTTTTCTCGTGCGCTTGGTTGTTCATCACTTGCTTCGCCTTGTCATACGCCTTGTCGATACGCTCGTTGGGCTTGAGACGAAAGAACATCTTCTTCGCCATGAGCACCGCCTTGTCCACATCTCCTGTGCGGTATGACTCTGTGCGTTCTCTCTTATCACTAATGCGGTCGTTGGTAAGCGATAGTTTGAAGTCACCTCGGTAATACTGTCTACCAATCTTGCCAATAGTCTCACCACTATCAATCACACTGAACCCCACGGGCTTGTGCCCACTCAGGGTATCGGTAACGACGAACCGCCACAATGGATTCGCCATCGCTAGATTCATTACCAGTCTGCACATATCCGTAGGTGGGTCACCTATCGACTCCTGACCCAACTTCTTAGATACATCGGGATGCAACTCCACATTGCTCAATGCAAATAGATTCATACTTACTCCTAGTGATTCACTCATATCATTTCCTTTGTTTAATTACCAATCGAACTTACCTAAGATAGCATCTACCTTAGACTTCAATGCGCTCCGTGAGTCTGCATCTTCTTTGATACTCTCTATGTCTGCCCCTAACATTGTTAGTTCTAGTTGGCGTCGTGCTTCCTCTAACTTCGGGTCGTTGGTCACATTCAGTTTAGTTAGCAGTCCACACAACTCTATGGGGTTAGAGATAAGTGTGTCGTGGTAACGCTTCTTGGAATCATCACCCTCAATATCAGTCAACTTCTCCGACATTCCTACTAGCGTCTTATGCAGACGCTCCCACGGCTCACGCATAGCCTCGGCTAACCTGTCGCTGTATTGTTTCTCGTAGTCGTTCTTCATCTCCACTAAGTCATGCGCAGGTATATCTAAGCGGAAGTCACCAGACTCAGGTATTGGTTTAACTGCTCGTCTAAACCCGAACTTCAATCGCACCTCTTCAATCTCGGGATAGTCCTCTGCCTTATACATACTGCCTAGGTTGTTAGGTGCATCTGCAACAAGACGCGGATACTCAACAAAGAAGTTGGTGCACATCATGTTGAATGTCTGCTCGAACCCATTCATGGTCTGTTTGTATTCCATGAACAACTTGGTCGGTAACATACGCTCACCCTTGTCTGCCCAAGGCAATGTATGCTTGTTGTGATACAGACGAACACGCGCGGCGAAGTCTGATATGTCTTTGCGTAGGCTAGTCCCCGCAAATAGATTCTTCTTGGTCTGACTCGCACCTCTGACTGCTGACGCATCTGTATTGACCTTATCAGTTACCTCTCGGTCTAACTTAGACGCAGGCCATACGCTGATATTCAATTCCACTAATAACGCTGATGAACTAATACTCATTTGATTTCTCCTTTGTTGCCTAACATTGTTAGTTGCTGTCGATATGAATAGTTTTGCCGTTGTCGGCATCACCGTCATACCCACCCACGATGCACCACATTACAGGTGCAGTCCACTCACTACCCCAGTCACCACCTACATAACCATCGGTCAAGACAATCACGCACTCGGGCTGGATGTTCTTCTCTTTCAGATACGCTGATACACAAGACGGGCTCGTGCCACCACCACCCTTGGGCTTGGTAGAGTTAGGAATATCAGACGCGGTAGAACCTGAGTAAGTCTCATGCCCCGCTACCTCGCTATCCCAATACAACAAGTCCACGCACTCAGGGTTTACCTCTTCTGCGATACCCTTAACCTCGGATAAGAACTCTGTCAACTCATCACCACCAATCGAACCTGATGTGTCGATAGCAATAACCAAGTGACCTACCTTCTCACCTATCAGCGTAGGCATGTAGACACCAGTAGATAAGAATCTACGATTGACCTTGCGCCATGATGACTTGTCCTTTGCATTGCATGTTGACTTAACAAAGTCACGCAATACCTCACGCCAATTCACCTTGGGTTCAAGCAGTCCTTCCAACTCACGGTCTAGTCCACCACCACCAGTTCCCGCAATTTTGTTGCGTGCCATGATGCCTTGACGAATCGCTTGGTCAATCTCACGGGCTAGGTCTTTCTGTTCTTCGGCAGTCATCTCCTTCGCACCATCCCAATCGTGGTCATCGAACTCAGGGTCACCATCGCTAGGGTTACCCGCACCACCGCTACCACCAGAACCACCTTGACCTTTCTCCTTGATTAGTATGTCGAACACTTCCTTGGCGTTCATTCCACGGAATCGCTCATCAACTAAGCCCATTGGTTTGCCACCTAGTTTGTGTCCTTGTGGGTAGCGTGGCATGGCTATGACTGTCTCGTTAGGGTCTAGGTCTTTCAACTGGATGTTGATTACATAGTCACATGCACTGTTCGCTATCCTGTGGTCAATGTCGTGCAACTTGCGCCATGTAGTCAAGTGTCGATACATCTTGTGATAGTTCTCATGCGCCACCACAAAGTTCAACTCTTGGTCACGCAGTTCTTTGACGAACTTGCGACCATACGATTCATCTCTACCATTGGTGCACGCAGTAGGGATGTTGTCCACTACCTTGGTCTTACCAACCATCAAGATACCCGATAGCAATGCGAACTTGGGGTTACGCATCAAGCTAATCTTGGATTTCTGAACTCTTCTTTCCTCTAACATTGTTATGCTCCTTCTTAAAAATTTAATTCAATATCACGGGTCACATGCAAGATGAAGTCGGCGTTGTCTGAACGCTCTTCTTCTATATCATTCGCTTCTTCACCTAGACGCACGAACTCATACGCCCAAGATAACTGCTTGGCATCCGCCCCTTCCTTAGATTCAGCAAACCCTACGAACGCATGTGCAAACTCATTGAACTCTTGCACAAAGGTATAACTCTCATACCATTTCACGTCATCACACATAAAGTGGTAGCCCCACGCATTGTTTGCTTTGATAGGGGTAAGACACTCCCGCAACTCTTCGTTCTTCGGGAAGTTCTCATCCACATACAGTTTCAGCAAGGGTGCTTGCTCCTTCTCTCGTGTGTAGAACACGGCTTCAACTACGCTTCGATAGCCCATTACCTACTCCCTTCGTTAAGTAGTCCTGCAATCTTCTCGCACACAATCTTGCTCTCATGTCGAAAGACTGTGTCCCCATTGAATGTGTCCATATCACGAACACAGTAACCAATCACCTTCAAGTCGCTTTGGTTTTGGTCTGTCACCCACTGCACCCAATACCTGTGCTTGCCTTGGAGTCTTACTCCGTTACTCTGTGATGTAGATAACATTGTTAGAGCAAGTCCTGATTCTTAGCAACCCAAGCGGTGAACGCCTTGGCACTGAACGCTATGCTCTGCTTGGCTTGTGACTTCGCAATGTTGATAGCGAACACGGCTTGCCACTCAGCGTCGAACCGCTCGAGGTATTCCATGAACGCATCAATGGTGTCCTTCTCCACACGGGCAATCGCACCGAACACCACAATCGCACAAGCACCCGCACTTGTAGGTATCTTGGTATTCTTAGGGTCTTTGATAGTCGCTTCCCATGTTGGGAGTTGGTCTGAGAATTCGATATACGCTTGCATGTCTCGCGCACCTGATTCACCAATAGCACCAGTCAAAGCCGCGATTACTGAGTCGGCATCATTCTCTTTGCGTGACCTAACAATGTTAGAGGCTGTCTCCAATGAGCGTGGTGATACGAACGCAGTCATAGGCTTCTTAGGATTAAAGATATACGGGTTATCCGCCTGTCCACCATCCGTGTAACTTGCCAATACTTGTGGGAATCGGTTAACCCAAGCAATCACCTCGGGCTCGATACCCTTGCCGATAGCCCATTCAATCCACTGTTCTGCATCAGGCTTTTGTATTGTTACGGATACCAAGCGATTCATAGAGTGCGCCTTGAGTGAGTCACCCACCCCGTCTGTCGATTGATTACCCGTGAGGAATACGATTGTTTTCTTCTCGCCTTTCTTGGGGATAGGAATGTCACCAAGTCGGGGATTTGCCTTCTCGAACATGGGGTGAAGCATGTTCTTAACTGGGTCTGCGCCTTTCGTATACTCGTCTAGCATGATGACCAACGGCTTGCCTTCATGCAATTTGAATCGTGCATTAGGGTAATACCTAGTTGTCTTGGTATCGTGGTCGATGACGGGCATTGCAATATCACCGAGGTCTAGGTTGGGCACATCAATGTATGCGTAGTCATAACCTAGTCCGTTAGCGATACTCTCCAATAGGGAAGACTTTCCAATTCCAGGTTCGCCACGCAATAAGAACACAGTATCGGGGTTGGTTCTGATTAGGTTTGATGCTTGCTTCAAGGTAATGGTCTTACCAAAATTAACTTCTGACATATCTAACTCTCCTGATTTGCCATAACAATGTTATGGGCTTGGTTGATGAAACTAACACACAAAAATTTCTAACATGCGTATATTATACCACATTGTTACACCAATGTCAACTACTCTAGTTTGACTAGGGACTAGCGCGATGCTGACTCGGGCAACCATCTGTCGTATGCCCCTTTGGATACCGAACCAATCGGTAACTCTTTGCGCACCAATACCTCTTGGGCGTGGGCTTTGAGTAACACAGTGTCGAGAGCTTTGACTATCGGCTTAGCCTTAACGATGTAGGTGTTCTCGTCTTGCCCTCGCTGATAGATGCGGTCGCCACTCAGTAGCACCGCCAACGCACCCTTGTAGAAGTTCAAGTGCTTGGTGTCCTCGGGTTGGTCACTCTTGATTAGTTCCAAGAACTGCGACATACCTTCCTTGTATTCACTCGCCCTCTGCGTGCCGTAGTTGAAATGGCGTTGTGGCAAGTCGTGCATCCACCGCATGTGCCCAATTACCTTGTCGGGGTCGTTTCCCATCTCATCTAACTGCTTCTCCACACCGAACGCCACTTGCACCTCGTGCCAAGATATGCGGATACCACTAAGGCTGTTGTTGTAGTATTGAATTTGAATCTCCTCGGTGCGTAGGTTCACCACCCCTTTGAAGTAGGTTCTGAATTCCTTGTAGCGTGCCCTAACATTGTTAGCCTCCTGTCGGTTGAGATGCCATGCGTATTGCGTCTTAGCACCATCTACCACGCACCAGTTCCCCGCCCCGTCCAGTTTGAGCGTGAGTTTGTCCTTGCCCCGCACTGTGTAGCGTTTGTCCCCCAGTGTGATTACTGAAGTATTCCTAGATGCTTGCGCACCTACGCCAAGAACCCTGTGAAAGAATTGATGTGTGGATACTGTGCTGTATGCGTCAGGTGTGAGCACCACCCCACCATCGGGCTTGTATGTAATCACGGGTGATTTGTATAGCATGAACACTACATCATCCCCATCCATCTTGACCCAATAGGAGTCGGCATCACGCCTGTTACCCAAGGGTCGAATCTCGGGGTCTCGCCCACGAATGGGCTTGGTGCTGTCGTGTAGATTCTTTGCTAGTGCGTAGGTCTGAACCCGTGGCACACTCATTACTGTTGCATATCCCATTTCATTTCTCCCTTAGTGGATAAACTTTTATCTGCTTGAGCGTGGGGTAACTCGCCAAGAATCTCTTCTTCGCAAACTCCATACTCTTGCACTCGAATACTTCGGCGTGCCAATTACCGAATCGGGCACTCCACCCTGTTACATAGTATCTAGTCATCTTTCTGCCCTTTCCACATGGCGAGCCAATCGGCTTCGCTTCCTTGTTGATGCGACTCGAGCTGGTCTTCAATCGCTTGCAACTTCTCTAAGAACTCTAGATACTTGTTGCGTGTTGTTACGATTTGCTTGGTTGTCATGTCAGGGTTGCGTAGTGCTTTGAGCACTTGCTCTTCTAGGTTTCGCTTGGTATCCATTAGTTTTACTAATGCTTCCTGTGCTTCTCTATCTAACATTGTTATGCTCCAATCGTTTGTTGCTTGACCTTCACCTCATACCCTAGCATCTGTATGCGCTTTATGTCTTGAGGTAGTAGCGTCTTTGTTCCCGCTATCTCCGCAAAGATTTGCGCTTCCCCGCAGACTGGGTATATCTTGGATTGTCCGTATACATCTCTGACTTCCACAATAATGGTATTGTTTTGGTTTTCATTCATCTTCGCTCTCCTCAGGGGTGTTATCTTCCTCGACCCTAGTCAACCACGCATCCACCTCTGTGGCTACATAGTCGGGTATGTCGGTCAAAACTTCCTCAGTTCCGTCACTCCATACCACATTGATACTCCATGCGGAGATACGCTTTATGTTGCGGTTACTTTCGTGTATCCACTTGCCTTTGCTTTTATCTAACATTTCTTACCCTTTCATTTCTTGGTAAAGTGATTCGTCTTTGATGCCTTGCTCATACGCTTGCATCCATACTTCTTCAGCGAACGCAATCAGGGATACGCTCAGGGCTTCGTCGCTTTTGAGCACTCCTGTTTTCTCGGCTAGTTCTTGGAGCATATCCATTACTTCGCTCAGGGGTTGGTCTTGTATCGTCATGTGCGTAACTCCTTTTGGTTGGTTTGTTTGAGTGTTGTGGTTGCGCTGTTAGTAGTAACAAATTGGTAGTTGCCTTTGCCGTATTCTTGCACAATGCACCACGAACTACGCTCTGCTTTGGCTCTGTCCTCACCGCAAAACAAACACACTTTGTATCCTAGTTGCCAACGCGAGATGTGAACATCATCACCGCAGTCGGTGCATTCTCTCCAGTCTAGGTCTAACATTGTTATGCCTCCTCAGTTTCGTTGTAGTTGAGGGCTTCGGTCAGGACATTGCCGAGGTATAAACCTCCGAACAAAATGGATGCTTTGTGCAGATAGCCGTCATCAGTAAAACCGAACACAATAAAAAGAACACCAATGATGGTGAAGAAGATGAGATGAATCGGTCGAGCAGAGCGCATAGATACCTTTCTGTGGTTGTTGTGTTACCCATAACAATGTTAGGGGTGCTTTGGTTGGGTGTTGTTACACTTTCCCTTCCAATATATATTATACCACGAAGTTATACCAATGTCAAGTAAACGGGTCTTGGGTCAGACTAAAGAGCAGGGTTGAATGTTATGGATGTGATGTTATGGAAATGGTGCTTTGTTACGGGTTTGGGGAATAGTGTGTAACATTAGAAATGGCTTAACCACGCGGAAAAATGGCTAATTGTTATATTGTTATAATGTTATGAGTATATGTATATATCCCACCAAAATGAGTTTGCGTAGTATGAATTGCACTTGCTGTCCTTGACGCTCTTTTTCATTTTGGTGGACTTCCATATATGTCGTGTAACATTGTAACATATAACAATGTAGCATCCATGCGGGTTAGCGGGGAGGTGTCGTGTAACATTGCATAACATTAGGCTGAATTGCATAACATTGTTAGGGCTACCCCCGCACAGAGAACTGGTTCACCGAATTGTCGTCAGGGTATGCTGTGCGATGACAATTAGACTCAGGGCTACCCCCGCACAGAGAACTGGTGCAGTGGTTATTGGCGTAAGCGCAAAAAAGCCCTAACAATGTTAGGGCAGGTGTAGACGCAAAAAAGCCCCGACGAATCGGGGCTTGGGTTAAGTTAGTGGATACTTACTTAACTATTGCGGATAGGTCAACACCCATTGCAGTTAGTGCGGATGCCATGTGCGTCATGGCTTGCTGTTGTTGCGTGCTCAGAGATTCCTCACGCTTACCCGCACGATACAGAGCGGTCAAGTCCTCGATTAAGCGCAACTGAAAACTGCGGGTTGATTTCTTTTTACCCGCTTCGTCAGTCGCACCTACTGCGTGAGCACGACCTTCGGCACGCACCCGTGTCCATACTACGCTAGGGTTTTTATGTCCCGCTTTGCGTAACACATCACGGAATTTTGTGGCTTCCGCAAGTGTAGGCTTTGCTTCCTCTGACAAGTCGGTATGTTCTACTTCGTGCCAGTCCTCAGGTAGTTCAGAGCACAACTTGACCGCATACATTTTGACCGCACCATACTGGCGTTTGTGTGCGTCACCGACTGCGTCACGCAGTTCGTCAAGTGTAGGGTTGCTAGGGCTAACAATGTTATGTGTGAGATTAGTCATTTTAAATACCTTTTAAAACAATGTGCGTCAAAGTGATTTTTGATTGGCACATATATATTATACCACAAAGTTATATATAAAGCGTAAACAATAATTAAATGTGGGGTATGGCTAACATTGTTAGGCGGGACACGCTACAGCGACCCCCACCACCCCAAAATTGAGCGCAGGGGAGGTAGGGCCCCATACACAGTGTGTTGCACAATCAATTCACATTTTTGTATTTTGTATAACAATACCCCCTCCCCCCTTTGCTTTTGGTGGGATAAGTCTGAGTTACCCAACCATAGAAACACCCCCCGTCACTTTTTATTTCGCTGCACCCCCACCCCTATATTTTTTCTGTTACAGTTCGGCCATTCCCAATTCACTTTGGTGCCTATGTTAAATATTGAGCCAACTGCGGAGCATCCAATTCCGTTTGATCTATCCGATGAGCAGCCTAAGACTCATGCGGATAGCGTAGCTATTGCTATTAACACAGCAGACCTAATCGAGCAACTCGACGGTTGTTTAGACTACGACGACAAATCGCTCGCGCAAGCGGGTAAGCTAATAGTAGGAACAGAGAAGTCAGCTACTCCCAAGACAGTATCTATATCAGGACAGGCCAAAGCTGCGTCGGTGCTGATAAAACAATTTGATTTTCAGGCATTCAGTGACCAGCTGCAAGCCCGCAACTTCATAACAAACAAACTTATAACATTAGCGGACAGTGGCGACCCTAAGGTGGAGTTGAAAGCATTGGAGTTGCTGGGTAAGCACTCCGATATTGGTCTATTTACTGAGCGCAGCGAGATAACAATCCACCATACAACGTCCGGTTCGTTAGAAAACAGTATTAAAGAGCGTATAAAACGCTTGATGAATGCGGATGTTACAGATATTAAGCCAAATTTGGTCGATACACTGGACGAACTGGATGAATATGTACAGAAAACGCCAGAAAATGAACATGTGGACAACGACGTGTCTACAAAAGAGCAAGAATGAGCACAAATATCTCGCTCAAAGACGTCGAAGCCCTAATAAATAGCGGCAAACTGACCGATACAGACCTGCGGGTGTTAGAAGCCCAGCTCACAAAGCTAGAAAAGCTCAAAGATAGGGAGCTTTCACAGCAAAAGTTCATTAAATTTACCGAGAGGGTGTGGCCTACGTTCATTTCTGGCGCACACCACAAGCGAATGGCCGAAGCCTTTGAAAGGGTAGCGAATGGAAAATGTAAGCGCCTTATTATCAACATGCCCCCTCGTCATACCAAGTCTGAGTTCGCTTCATATCTACTTCCAGCGTGGTTTCTGGGGAAGTTTCCGCACAAAAAGGTTATTCAAGCATCACATACTGCTGAGTTAGCCGTTGGTTTTGGTCGTAAGGTGCGTAACTTAGTAGATTCCGAGGTTTACAACGAGATATTCCCTGATCTGCACTTACAAGCGGACTCAAAAGCTGCGGGGCGGTGGAATACATCCAAGGGCGGTGACTATTTTGCGATCGGTGTGGGTGGTGCTGTTACAGGTAAGGGTGCTGACGTACTAATAATAGACGACCCGCATTCAGAACAAGAAGCTGCGATGGCGGCGGGCAACCCAGATGTATACGATAAGGTGTACGAGTGGTATACGTCCGGTCCGCGCCAGCGTCTTCAGCCGGGCGGTGCTATTGTTATAGTTATGACTCGGTGGAGCCAGCGGGATTTGACTGGTCAGGTGATTAAAGCCGCCGCTGCACGTAACGGGGAAGAGTGGGAGGTCATTGAGTTCCCTGCAATTCTGCCAAGTGGTAACCCGTTGTGGCCTCAGTTCTGGAGTCTTGAGGAGTTGTCCGCACTCCAGCGGGAATTGCCAAATGCCAAGTGGCAGGCGCAGTACCAGCAGAACCCGGTTGGTAACGAGAGCGCGATCGTCAAGCGAGACTGGTGGAAAATATGGGACAAGCCAACACCACCGCCATGCGAGTACATACTTCAGACATGGGACACCGCGTTTGAAAAAAACAATCGGGCTGACTATTCAGCGGGCACGACGTGGGGGATTTTTAATTACGACGAAGACCACGGGATGCCAAACATCATCTTGCTCAACACTTATAAGAAGCGAGTTGAGTACCCAGACTTGAAGCGCGATGTGTTGGCGGAGTATCACGAGTTTGAACCGGACGGGGTGCTTATAGAGAAGAAAGCATCCGGAGCTCCGTTGATCTACGACCTTAGAGCGATGGGTATACCTGTGCAGGAGTACACGCCTAGCAAGGGGCAAGACAAAATTGCCCGTCTCAACGCAGTATCAGACATAATCGCGTCTGGGAAAGTGTGGGTGCCTGAGACGCGTTGGGCAGAAGAGTTAGTAGATGAGATCGCCGAGTTCCCCTCAGGCGCTCATGATGACTTGGTTGACGCGACAACATTAGCACTGATGAGATTCAGACAGGGTGGGTTCTTACGCTTACCGAGCGATGAGCCCGAAGATGTAAAGTACTTCAAAGGGTACTCTCGTGACAAATACTACACCGTTTAAGGATTGATATGGCAACAGGAATGATGGACAAGGGTTTATATCAGGCACCTATGGGTCTCTCCGACCTAAGCGAGCAGCCAGACTTGGAGATCGAGATTGAAGACCCAGAAGCTATGGCTATTCACGCAGGTGATATAGAGATTCAACTCAAGCCCGAGAAAGAAACAGCGGAAGACTTTGATGCCAATCTTGCCGAGTACATGGACGACGGAGAGTTGTCTGGTCTAGCGGAGGAGTTAGTAGGTGACTTTGATAAAGATCAGATGGACCGCAGAGATTGGATCAAGACGTATGTTGATGGTCTGAAGTTACTGGGTTTGAACTACGAAGAAAGAACTGAACCTTGGCAGGGCGCGTGTGGTGTGTTCCACCCCATGTTGACTGAGTCTGTTGTTAGATTCCAGAGTGAAGCAATGATGGAGACGTTCCCAGCGATGGGTCCAGTCAAGACGCAGATTATTGGCGCTATTGATTTGCTCCGTGAAGAAGCAGCCGCGCGCGTGCGCGAGGACATGAATTACCAACTCACCGACGTAATGACTGAGTACAGGCCAGAGCACGAGAAGATGTTGTGGTCTCTGCCCTTGGCAGGTAGTGCGTTCAAGAAAGTTTACTTCGATCCGGGTAAGGGTCGTCAAGTAGCAGTGTTCATTCCAGCAGAAGATATTGTTGTGCCGTTTGGTGCGTCCAGTATTGAGGATGCCGAGCGGGTTACGCACGTTATGCGTAAGACTGAGAACGAGGTTATCAAGTTACAAGAAGCGGGCTTTTACTGCGATGTAGATTTAGGTGAGCCCGGTTATGAGTTAGATGATATTGAGAAGCAGAAAGCTGAAGAGACAGGCATGTCTGCGACGCAGGATGATCGCTTTCGCATCCTCGAGATGCACGTCAACATTGATCTAGTAGGCTTTGAGCACACTGATAAAAAAGGTCGTGAGACAGGTATCGCTCTGCCGTATGTTGTTACCATAGAGAAGACCTCACGCACTATTCTTGCTATTAGAAGGAATTGGTATGAAGATGACGTACTCCACACGAAGCGCCAGCATTTTGTGCACTATCAGTACATCCCCGGTTTTGGATTCTACGGATATGGGCTTATCCATCTCATTGGAGGTTACGCCAAATCAGCAACCATGCTCATCCGTCAATTGGTTGACGCTGGCACTCTCTCAAACCTGCCCGGAGGACTTAAATCACGGGGTCTTCGCATTAAGGGTGATGACACACCGATTCAGCCCGGAGAATTTAGGGACGTAGATGTCCCTTCCGGAAGTATCCGTGACAACATCTTACCGCTTCCGTACAAGGAGCCGTCACAAGTATTGATGGCGTTGTTCCAGCAGATCGTGCAGGAAGGCCGTGCCTTCGCATCGAGTGGAGATATGAACGTGTCTGACATGAGCACAAACGCTCCTGTTGGTACAACACTAGCTCTACTAGAGCGCACACTAAAAGTGATGACGGCTGTGCAGGCTCGCTTGCACTATGCGATGAAACAAGAGTTCAAGTTACTCAAGGTAATCATTGCTGACTACACACCAGATGAGTATGACTACAAGCCTGAAGAGGGTAACCGCAAGGCTAAGAAGTCTGACTACGACTCTACAGAAGTTATTCCTGTTAGCGATCCAAACGCCGCAACGATGGCGCAGAAGATTGTTCAGTACCAAGCTGTTTTGCAACTAGCACAACAAGCACCGCAACTATATAACTTACCGTTACTGCACCGCCAGATGATAGAGGTGTTAGGTATCAAGAACGCTAATAAGTTAGTGCCTGTTGAAGAAGACGCAGTGCCGACAGATCCAGTGCAGGAGAACCAGAATCTGCTCATGGGTAAACCTGTTAAAGCGTTCATTGAACAGAATCACGAGGCACACATCCAAGCGCACATGTCTGCTATACAGAATCCGAAGATTCAGCAGTTGATGCAGATGAACCCACAAGCGCCAGCAATCATGGCAGCAGCTATGGCGCACATCAATGAGCACATTGCGTTTGAGTATCGCAAGCAGGTGGAGATGCAGATTGGTCACCCACTTCCCGGCGAAGAACAAAACAAGCACATGCCTCCAGAGTTGGCAGATCAAATTGCTATGGCCACAGCCCAAGCGTCACAACAGTTGTTACAGCGCGATCAACAACAAGCGCAACAGAAACAAAACCAGCAACAAATGCAAGACCCAATCATTCAGATGCAGCAACAAGAGTTGCAGTTGAAACAGCAAGAATTCCAGTTGAAGCAACAGAAGCAGCAGATTGACGCCGCAGCTAAAGCCGATCAGTTGGAGATTGAGAAGTCACGGATTGAAGCACAGATGCAGATTGCAGCGATGCAGGTCAGTGCTACAGCAGCAGGTAAGAAAGACCAGCTTGCTAGACAACAAGAAACTGAAGGTGTACGCATGGGCCTTGATGCTGCTAAACACAAAGCGCAAATGGCTAATCAGCGTCTACAGACGCATATGCAGAGTAAACAGAGACAACAATCCCCTAAGAAGGAGAGTAAATGAGTTCACAAGCGTTTCAGTATTTAGCCAAGGAGATTGACAAGCTCCGTGGCGATCAAGTTTCCTTCCTCGCTGGAGGAGGTGCAAAAGACTTTGCCGAGTATCGGCATGTCTGCGGGGTCATCCGGGGTCTGACTCATGCAGAGCAACTTGTCAAAGACCTCGTGCAAAAAATGGAGTATTCCGATGAGTGAGTTTGATGTTTCCGCTGTAGACCTGTCTGGCATTCTCAATACGAGTAATGAAGACAAGGCGAAACAGTTGCCCGACCCATCCACCTATTACATGCTGACAGTCGTTCCCGAAGCGATCGAAGAATATGCAGATAGTGATGTGGGTATCGTCAAGTCCAGTCAATCTATGTATTACGAAGAAGTGCTGACCCCAGTACTGTTTGTAGTAAAGATGGGACCTGATTGCTATAACGACGCTACCCGCTTTCCAAGTGGACCTAGCTGCAAAGTTGGCGACTTCGTTGTTGTCCGCCCCAATTCAGGCACCCGCCTGAAGATTCACGGTCGTGAGTTCCGCTTGATTGCGGATACCTCAGTAGAGGCTGTTGTGGAAGACCCGCGCGGTATCACCCGTGCTGCATAAGGAGTAAATCATGGCATTACCTGAGTTTGAGTTACCCGATCCTGATAAAGAGGATATTGCTGCTGAAGACGACAAGTTTGAAGTAGAAATTGAAGACGATACCCCCAAGGAAGATAGACGTCGCCGTCCAGACCCCGAAGGCCCACCTGAAGACCCAACAGAAGACGAACTTAGTTCGTACGACGAAAAGGTACAGGCGCGTATCAAGAAGTTCACCCGTGGTTACCACGATGAACGCCGAGCAAAAGAGGAAGCCCTGCGGGAACGCGAAGCGGCAGAATCTTTTGCCAAACAAGTGTTTGAAGAAAACAAACGTCTTCAACAGCAGCTATCAACTGGTAGTAAAGCATACATTGAGCAGTCTCAAACTTCTGCGGACATGGCTTTGGTAAATGCCAAGAAAAAGTACAAGGAAGCATATGAGAACGGTGATGTAGACGCTATCACTGATGCCCAAGCAGAAATTGCACAAGCTACTTTAAAATTAGACAAAGCCCAAGGGTTGCGTCCAATAGAAGTAGAAGAAAAGGAGTACACTCCTCCAAAATCAGAGACATCTCAGCTTAACCCCCGCACTCAAAAGTGGGTAAATTCCAACAATGATTGGTGGGGAATTGATGATGAGATGACTATGGCTGCGATGGGTATTGACAGGAAGTTACAAAAGCTGTATGGTCCTGACTATGTAGGTACTGAGAAGTACTTCGAAACCATCGACAAAACGATGCGCAAAAGATTTCCTGAACATTTTGAAGATGTTCAGAGCGAAGAGGAAGATACACCGCCTCCAAAGAAAAGAGTATCAGAACCGGTTGATGAGGATGATGAACCCCCACGCCGTGCACAAAAAATCACTACAGTTGTAGGCGCAGCCTCACGTAGTACTCCGCCTAATCGTATTAGATTAAAGGCATCCGAAGCAGCGATCGCTCGCCGTCTTGGGGTTCCGATTGAAGAATATGCGAAACAGGTTGCACAACTTAAAAGAGGTTAAAAATGGAACAGGTAAAAACTGAAAAGGCTGAAAAAGCACAGAATCGTATGACTCGTGAGTTAGATGCTGTAGAAACGCGTGTAGCAATGCAACGTCCTACATCATGGCAGGCTCCCGAAACATTACCTTCACCTAATCCGCGTCCGGGAATTACACACCGCTGGGTAAGAACCAGCATGATGGGACAGCCCGACGTACAAAACATCTCTGGCAAGTTGAGAGAAGGATATGAACCCTGTAAAGCAGAAGATTATCCTGAAATGATGATGCACGCTTCTACCGAAGGTCGCTTTATAGGCAACATTGAGGTGGGAGGTTTGGTTCTCTGTAGTATTCCAACGGAGTTCTTGAAGCAACGAGAGTCACACTTCTCGAAGATTAACAAGGCGACAATGGAGTCTGTAGATAACAATTTCATGAAAGACAACGATCCACGGATGTCGAAGTTCTCTGAAAAATCGACAAAAGTGACGTTCGGTTCTGGCACTTAAACTTTTATAGGAGTCTTAAATGGCTTATCCCACGGTCTCGGCCCCCTACGGCCTAAAACCGGTCAATCTGATCGGGGGACAGGTATTTGCGGGTGGTACTCGCTCTTTACCTATCCAATACAGCTATGCGACAAACATCTTCTATGGTGATTTCGTTGTGCTGTCTCGCGGTTTTATCACCCGTGCTTCTGTTTCGACAGGTACAGGCGTTAACCAAGTTACAGGTATTTTCTTAGGATGTTCATATACGAACCCTTTGACCAAGCAAAAGACTTTCAGTCAATACTGGCCCGCTTCAACGCTGGCTGGCGACTGTATGGCTGTTGTTTGTGATGATCCTGACACCGTGTTCAAAGCGGTTGTTACTTCATCTGGAACTACCTTGGCTTCTGGTGCTTTGGCTTTGGTGGGTACTAACCTGTCAATGGTCAACAATACAGGTAGCACTACTACTGGTAACTCCGCAAACGCAGTTTTGGCCCCTTCTGCCACTCCTGTGACTACCATTCTTCCAATACGTTGTGTGGGCTTAGTGCCTGATACTTCATACTCTGGTACAGCTACTGGTTCTTCCAGTTCGACCACTATTACCTTGACTGGTACTGGTGCGCCGTTTGCTTTGCCTGTTGGTACTGATGTGTCTTACTTAGCCGCAAATGGTCAACTGATTGAGACTGGCTCCTTCGTAGCTACTGCCGCAGCAGCAGGTGCGACTTCTGTAACAATTGACTCTGCAATTGCAGTGCCCGGTAGCGTAACAGCTATCCCTTCAAGTTCTACTGTAGTTTTCACTGTTTACAATGAAATCTTAGTTAAAGTTAACTTGTTAGTGCACGGCTATTACAGCAGCGCAACGGCTTAATAAGGAGTAACTTAAAATGGCTATTTCACGCGCACAACTACTTAAAGAACTTCTTCCCGGCTTGAACGCATTGTTCGGTCTTGAGTACGCCCGTTATGGTGAGGAACATAAAGAGATTTATGAAACCGAAACCTCTGAGCGTTCTTTTGAAGAGGAAACCAAACTGTCTGGCTTCTCTGCCGCTCCCGTCAAGAATGAAGGCTCTGCCATTCAGTACGACAATGCACAAGAGGCATGGACAACTCGCTATAACCACGAAACCATTGCTTTGGGTTTCTCAATCACTGAAGAAGCGATTGAAGATAACTTGTACGACAGCTTGTCTGCTCGCTACACCAAAGGTTTGGCTCGCGCTATGGCTTACACCAAGCAGATCAAGGCTGCTGCTGTTTTGAATAACGGTTATTCCGCTCAATACGTTGGCGGCGATGGCGTTCCTCTCTTCAGCACTTCGCACCCCTTGGTTAACGGTGGCACCAACGGCAACACCCCATCTACCCAAACCGACCTTAACGAGACTTCTTTAGAAGCCGCCGTTATTGCTATCGCGGCTTGGACTGATGAGCGTGGCTTGTTGATCGCTGCTAAGCCTAAGAAGTTGATCATCCCACCAGCACTGCAATTCGTTGCTACTCGTCTGTTAGAAACCAGCCTCCGCGTTGGAACTAACAACAACGACATCAACGCGTTGAAGAACAATGGTTCGATCCCAGAAGGTTACACAATTAACCACTATCTGACCGACACCAGCGCTTGGTTCTTGACAACTGACGTACCTAACGGTTTGAAACACTTCGTTCGTACACCGCTGCAAAACAGCATGGACGGCGACTTTGATACCGGCAACGTGCGTTACAAGGCTCGTGAGCGTTACAGCTTCGGCTGGTCTGATCCTTTGGGCATTTTTGGCTCATCTGGTTCATACTAAAAGAAAGGGGGTCACAAGCCCCCTTTTTTCTTGACACCGTTTAAATATGGTGTATATTTCAAACATCTGGGTGATCGACTCTACCGCACTGCCCCAGCAGACGATGCAACGATTGGTAGAGTTACTTTTGCATAAGGACTAATTGTCATGGCACGTTCCACATTTGAAGGCCCAATTCTTGCGGGCACACAGCGTTTCGGTAACTTCCGCAACGTAGGCTACGCAGTTTTAGCGCAATCTGCGACTTTAAACATTGCTAATACCACAGCAAACACTGCTGGTTATGGCGGTTCTTCTGGTACTTTTGTCGATTCAAACGGTATTCCAAACGGTCAACAAATTGTTTACACACCCAATTCTGCTTCCACTACACTGACCGCAACCAGCATCCCTGCTGACGCCGCTACTGTGTATCGTGGTTTTGTTGCTTACCTCCCTGCAGGTAGCCGCATTAACGACATCTTTGTTGATATTGGAGTTGTAACCACTTTCACTAGCGGTACTTTGACCTCTGTTCAAGTTCTTGTTAGCAATAACTACACTGCCGCTGCTGGTACAGCAACATATGCAGACACAGGTGTGTTGACTTCTCCTGCCGTTGGTCGTCAATCTTTTTCTGCATTCACTGCTACCCAATTAGCTAACCAGCAGTCCACTTCTACTGACATCGTTCAGTTAAATGGCGAGCCAAACTTGTCGCAAATTGTGTTTACAGTTGCGTCTATCAACGGAACTAACGTAGCGATTACAGGTGGTACTTACTACTTCACAATCCGCTATACACAGCCTGATGGCAACATCGGTACTGCTACAACTTACCCATACGGTAACTTTGACTAATCAGTCCTAGGGGCTTCGGCCCCTTGTTTTTAAAACTTAAAGGAGATTAGTTATGGCAGTCGTATCCTCAATCACCCGCATGGGTACTATTGAGCCTTGGGATTTGCAGGTTGGTCGTGGACAAATATCCATGCACCAATACGTGTTCCAATTTGGTCAAGCAGCAACAGTAACAACAAACCAATCTGTTTGGGCAACTACTGGTGTTTATGCGTTCCCAGCATCTGCAACAGTGATGAAAATTTCTAGCGGCAGTGCAAATGACACATCCGCTGGTTCTGGCGCACGCACAGTACGTATTGTTGGTTTGGATGCTAACTACAACGTAATTTCTGAAGTTGTTGCTCTGAACGGGCAGACAGCGGTTAACACCGTCAATAGTTATCTACGCATCAACGATTTTTATGTGCTTACTGCGGGAAGCGGTAACACCGCCGCTGGCATCATTTACGCTGGTACAGGCACAGTGACAACTGGCGTTCCTGCAACCATCTATTCATTGATGCCTGTCGCATACAACGCCCAAACTCAGGCAATCTACACAGTGCCTGTTGGCTATACAGCATATGTTTCAAGTTACACCTTTTCGTCAAACAACGCAACGGCTAACACCATTTGTTCTGGGTTTTTGTATGTGTACTTGTATGGCAACAACTTCCCAACAATTGAAGCATCTGCTCGTTTTAACGGCGGTAACACTTTTGATCGTCATTTTGACTACCCATTAGCGTTTGCTGAAAAAACAGACCTTGACATGCACGTTAGTTCAAGCAATTCCGGGCAAATGACTGGCGAAATGCACATTCTTTTGATTAAGAACGATTCACAAGGATAATGAGTTATGGCATCCCCAGCTTGGCAACGCAAGGAAGGCAAGAACCCCAACGGCGGGCTGAACGCCAAGGGCCGAGCCTCTGCGAAGAAAGAAGGGCACAACTTGAAACCACCTCAACCCGAGGGCGGCTCAAGGCGAGACTCTTTCTGTGCCCGAATGAAGGGCATGAAAAGCAAATTGACATCCGCAAAAACAGCGAACGACCCGAACTCTAGGATTAACAAAAGTCTTAGAGCATGGAACTGCGCTGAAGGCGGGTACGTAAACTCAGCAGACGGTATAGCCCAGAAGGGCAAGACCAAAGGAAGGATGTGTTGATATGAATCCAGAAATTAAAGCAATAACTGATGGGGCGGCTCTGACAGTCACGCTCTCTAGTGTGATGGGCTGGATGACTCCAGTAGCCACGCTAGTTGGTAGCCTTTTGGGTATTGTGTGGATGTGTATCCGCATATACGAGACTGATACTGTGCAAAAGTTGGTGCATAAGAATGCCGTCAACAAGTAAAAAACAGCACAATTTCATGGAAGCGGTGGCTAACAACCCATCGTTTGCCAAGAAAGCTGGTGTCCCTCAGTCTGTTGGCAAAGACTTTGCTACAGCTGATAAAGGCATTAGTTTTAAAGGTGGGCCGCGTACGCGTCCTGATTTGCAGAAGGTAAACAAGCCCGAAACTTTTCAGGGCAAAACCGAACTTTTTAAACAAGGTGGAAATACTATGGCTACAAAAATGGGCAAACCAACAATGAAGGCTGGCATGAGCACTGCTAAGGACGGCATGAAAAAGCCTACTCCTATGGCTAAAACCGACATGGCAGGCAGCATGATGGGTATGAAAAAAGGCGGCATGCCTATGAAAATGAAAGACGGTAAAAAAGTACCTATTTTTGCAGCTAAAGGTGGTGGCATCGAGTCCAAGGGTAAAACCAAAGGCAAAATGATTACTATGAGTAAGGGCGGCAAGAGCGGTAGAGCCTGCTAAGGAATGGTCATGGCTGATATTAAATACCCCGACTCCACTCCTGTGGATGACCCCGTCGTCAAAGACTATAAGCCTCCAGTTGCCGGTAGCGGCATTAAAGTAGCGCCAGAAGATAAATTTTCTGAGCATGAAAAGCGCTTAAAAGAGGAGTCTAGACGCGAAAAACCATCAAAAGGTGAGATGCTTTTAAAAGCAGCCGGTGCAATGATGGGCGGTATGCCTAAGCCGGAAAGCAAAGCCAAAGGCGGTATGACCGCTTCTTCTCGTGCAGATGGATGTTGCACTAAGGGTAAGACCAAAGGAAGGATGTACTAAATGATGTCAAGTCGCGGTATGGGCGCTATACGCCCTTCCAAGATGCCCAAAGGCAAGAAGACTGCCCGAAGGGATAACACTGACTTCACACAGTACGCTGAAGGCGGCAAAGCAAAATCAAAAGTGAATGAGGCTGGTAACTACACCAAGCCTGATTTACGCAAGCGGATTTTTAACAGCGTCAAAGCTGCGGCAATCGTAGGTACTGACGCAGGTCAGTGGTCAGCACGTAAAGCTCAAGTCATGGCTAAACGCTATAAGGCTGCGGGCGGGGGTTATAGAGATTGAAAGCGCCACAACAGTCCTTAAAAAACTGGGGTGACCAAAAATGGAGAACCAAAAGTGGAAAACCGTCTAGTAAAACAGGTGAGCGCTACCTTCCAGAAGCTGCTATCAAAAGTCTCAGCCCTGCTGAGTACGCTGCTACAACTCGTGCGAAGCGTGCTGGCAAAAAAGCCGGGAAGCAATTCGTAGCGCAACCAAAAACTATTGCAAAGAAAACAGCGGGGTTTAGATAATGGCTGAACAGTGGATACAGAAAGCAATCAAGAAGCCCGGAGCTTTGCGGAAGTCTTTAGGTATTAACCCAAAGAATCCGAAGAACCCGATCTCTCCAAAGTTGTTAGCAAAAGCCGCCAAAGCCCCCGGCAAGATGGGTCAAAGAGCTCGTCTAGCCCAGACCCTTAAAAGTTTTAAAAAGTAAGGAAAACTATGTTTAACGATGACGAATTGGCACTAATCAAAGCAGCGCTTAACTGTTTGGGCGAAGTTCAATCAACTAATCAAGGACACATCACCGATGAAGTCCAAGCATTGATTGACAAGATGAATGCCCCCGTAGAAGTCCCCAAAGCTAAAAAAGCTAAAACCTCTGACGAGTAATCATGGCAAAAACCTCCGGCGAATTTGGATTTAACCTTGACCTTTCTGAGTTGGTCGAGGAGGCGTTCGAACGCGCTGGTAGTGAGATGCGTACGGGCTATGATTTGCGTACCGCACGTCGTAGTCTTAATATCATGTTTGCTGATTGGGCAAACCGTGGTATCAACCTATGGACTATCGAGCCGGGCACTATTACGTTAGTTCAGGGTCAGAATACCTACCCGCTACCAAACGACACTATTGACCTCCTTGAGCACCTAATCCGCACAGGAGCCAACAATACGGCTACTCAAGCGGACTTAACAATTACCCGTATTAGCGTCTCTACCTACGCTACGATACCAAATAAGATTCAGCAAGCCAGACCTATTCAGGTTTGGATTCAGCGCTACAACGGGCAGACTTCGCCTGTAGCCTCTACGCTAACCACAACAATCACAAGTACATCCACCTCAATCGTGTTAAATGATGTTACGGGTTTACCCGCATCTGGGTTTGTAAAGATTGATAACGAGATTATCAATTACAGCTATATCACGCAAGATACAAATGCTGTTACAGGCACGCTGTATAACTGCTTCCGTGGACAACAAAACACGATTGCCGCAAGTCATACTGGTGGTAACACTATCCCTGTGTACTGGCAACAAGTCCCAGCCATAACAGTTTGGCCTACTCCCGATAGTGCACAGCAATATACGTTTGCTTACTGGCGTTTGCGTCGCACTCAAGATGCAGGTGGCGGTGTGAACATCATGGACGTGCCGTTTAGATTTATTCCTTGTATGGCGGCTGGCCTGTCGTACTACATTGCTGGCAAAGTACCGCAAGGTATGGAGCGTATTGGTATGTTGAAACAGCAATATGACGAGGCATGGGAACTTGCCGCGTACGAAGATCATGAGAAAGCAGCATTACGTTTGGTTCCTAGACAGACCTACATTGGGAGGTAGTCGTGGGTAATCGTTTTGCTTCTGGCAAGAATGCGATTTCGGAATGTGACCGTTGCGGTCAACGGTTCAAGTTAAAGGTTCTAAAGACTGAGATCATCAAGACTAAGAACTACAACTTGTTGGTGTGCCCAG
>Ga0304728_1000170_pt1 | contig 52226 bp, 63 predicted proteins | sample C_130625_MF_Meta_FD_190476 | JGI IMG/M metagenome (GOLD analysis project Ga0304728, IMG submission 190476) | Freshwater microbial communities from Lake Croche, Canada to study carbon cycling - C_130625_MF_MetaG (v2) (version 2) | ecosystem: Environmental > Aquatic > Freshwater > Lake | place... | reverse complement strand
TCTTGCTTATTGAAAGATTTCGATAAGCATTTTGCTGACCAACCCTATGATTGGCAGTACGATTTACTACCCGAGTTGTACAAAGAATTCGAAGACAGCAAATTCAACCTCGAGTGGAGAAGTGCCTACGATTGTATGATTGATTATCTGAACTATAAAATTATCCCAAAGCCATGAACCTAATAGAACTATTCCAAATCCGAGTTAATTCTTGGGAAGAAGAAGACTTGACCATTCTTTCTGATGCCTCAGCCGAACAAATCGAAGCCGTATTGCAACCAATGGTTGACGAAGAACGCAACGATACCGATGTATTCTATGACCACGATGACTATGTCAATGCTCTCAAAAAGGCTCTACGTGGTTATACCATTCAATATGTACCTCAACCCTACTTCATCGAGTTATGAAACCCTACAAAATCTACCGCAATCTGCACCGAAACTGCTTCAGCGTACTGGCCTATGACTTCAAAAAGCAAGGCTATCGTCTCCTAGAACACATTCATTGTGCCCTTTTGATGAATGTACGACCTTGGGTTTCAGAACCAGGAAGACAAAGAGTGCTGAAAGCCCAGCAAAAAAATGTACATGCCTTCCTATTGGTTGACTCTTATATCAAGATCGACAAAGACCACAACGATTGGGCATCTGAGAACCCCGAAATGTACTACAACCCCTACACCACAACGTCCTTTATAAATAAAGAGACTGACGAAACAATCGTGAGGGAAAACTACATCGGCCTCAGCAGACAAAAAGCCTACATTCTCAAAAATAATTAAACTTTATTTGTAATTTTCGAAAAGAAGTATTTTATTTGCATTCTAACCAACACAAAACACACACTCTAAACCTAAAAACTATGACACCTAACAACTTTATCAACAACGAATCAACAAACATGAGCACTCCAAACCTAACCATCGAAAACTTCGAGAAGACAATGAACTTACTCGAGAAAACAAACCTCAATTGGGAAGTCCGCAAGGAACAATTTGTACACCCATCGAACCTTCCTACAGGTCACTTCGGTATCTTCAGATACAATCCCGGAGAAGAGACCCCCGTATCATGTTTAGGTTCAGTCAAAGACCGCTATCGTACATTCCAAAACTGGGAACTTGCCGACACAATTGTCAGAGCAACAGAAGGTATTGGCATCGAAACTACCAAGGGTGGTATGCTAGACCAAGGTCGTAAGGTATTCTTACAAGCCTCTCTTCCCGATGAATATGTAGGCAAATCAAACATCAAGAGATGGGTGACTTGTATGAACTCTCACGATGGTAGCAGTTCAATCGGATTTGGTTCTACCAACACAGTTGTAGTTTGTGCCAATACGTTCCACAGAGCGTTAAGAGAAACCGACAAGTTCAGACACACCGAGTCAGCCAAAGGTCGTATCGAAAATGCTATCAAGCAGTTTCAAGAGACAATCAATGCAGACAAGCAGTTGTTTGACAACTTCAAACGTATGGCTGAATTACCGCCATCTGAGAACATTGTTCAAGCCGTCCTCAATAACATGTTCAAGATCGATGTCAAGAAGACCAATCGTGAAGAAATCAGCACCCGTAAGGTCAATCAGATGCATGACTTTGCTCAAGCCTACAACATCGAACGTGACTTGGAAGGTGATAATTTGTGGGGATTGTTCAATGCCGTAACTCGTTACACCAACCACATGTCGGCACCTGTTGACAAAGACCGCAAGTTAGATTATCTAATGACAGGTACTGGGTACAACATCAACAATGTTGCCTACGAAACCATCATGGCTTGGATTGAAAACAACACCGCTCAGAAGGTTTACACCCTTGCTTAATTCACCTCACCCCCTCTTCGGAGGGGGTTTATTTTAAAACTATGACACCTAAAATCAAAAAAATTAAAATTGAAATGCCTGTGGATGATGTTTCATTCCGTGACTTGAGAGAACATGAACGTCGGATATTCCTTGCCTATGTTTCAGAACACATCTTGTATGACAAGAACAAATTCCAACAACTCGTCGAACTCTTAAGCCAATGGCAACTAGACCAACCTGTCTCAAGTCTTGAATACGAACTCACCACCATCCTAACAACTACACACTAAAATGAAAACACTTGTAATCCATCCTAAGGATGCCTCAACTGACTTTTTAAGTCGTATCTACCAAGGTAAAAATTGGAACGTCGTTACTGACTATGTAAGCAACGATGACCTCATAGATTTAATCGACGAACACGATCGTATCATCATGCTAGGACATGGTTATCAAGGGGGGCTTTATGGTCACCACAGAATTATGATTAATGCATCTCACGTATCAAAGATAGCCTCCAAAGAATTGGTCGCTGTATGGTGCCATGCCAATGCGTTCTTTGATCAGCACGCCCTTCCTGGATTTTATACTGGGATGATTATCAGCGAACCTGCCGAAGCGGAATTCTACGGAGTACCATACACCCAATCAGAGATTGATGAATCAAACCAACTTTTGGCAGAAACCATCCGCGAAACTATCTTTGATGAAAACATGCTCAGTAAAACTCGATACCACTACGACACCACATCTAACAGAATCATAAAATATAACAAACGAAACCTATACAAAGCACACAACCTATGTCACAACTAAATTTATTCGAAGGAATCGATAACAAGGAGTTTATCGAGTACCACAAAACCAATCCTCATTTGTATGAGGCATTCAAAGAAATTGCTTTAAAGTCTAAAGCAATGGGATTTGCTCACTATGGTGCCAACGGCATATTTGAAATCATTCGATGGAAGACCGCTGAAAAAGGCGATGGTGAATTCAAAATCAATAACAACTTTGCTCCCTTGTTTGCTAGGTTGTTTGACAATGAGTTTCCAGAACACAAAGGCTTCTTCAGAATGCGTAGATCAAAGTTTAGTCAATACACTGAGGCCCTACCGAAGAAAAAGTATTTTCAAGACTATGAACTTGTGTTTCCCTATGCCGGCAATCTTGTTATTCTAAAAATTACTCCTGGGGAGTCAGATTGGTGGACAACATTAAATGTAACTGACGGCAACGGCAATCAGATTTACTTTGACGTACACTACTGCGAAAATTACAATCAGATTTGTGTTTACCGCCATAGCAAACAAAGTACAAATGAATTAGTTTTTCAAACCCCGATAAAACCAAAGCAATGACAAACAATAAACAACAAACAATGTCACCAAAAGAAAAAGCCCAAGAACTATTTGACAAATTTGCTCTTGGAGGTTGGGGTAAAGAACACGCAAATAGTTGTGTTGATGAAATACTTGATGTAATTAAATTGATGTCTTATGGTATTCGATATTTAAGCGCAAGAGATTATTTTCAAGAAGTAAAACAAGAAATAGAAAACTTATGAAAAACAATAAACAACAAACGGCAGTGGACAAAGCCAAAGAACTAATTAAAAAAATGACTAAGCAATACGCCTTAATTGCGGTTGATGAGATATTAAGTATCAACTCCGTTGACAAGGATGAGTATTTATCAAACTATTGGGAAGAAGTAAAACAAGAAATTGAAAACTATGGAAAATAATAAACAAACGGCAGTAAATTATTTGTTAAGCCATATATGGACAACAGATTGGGTAAACTATACCCGTGAACAAAAATTAGCAGTAATTGAACAAGCCAAAGAAATGGAAAAGCAAAGAATGATTGAATTTGCAAAGCAATTTATCGATGTTGTAAATATCGAAGATAAAGACGTTGAAATTATCTACGAACAAACCTACGGAGGAGGTGATCAATGAAACTATACACACAACATCAATTGCTAAACACTGCTGAGGCAATCAAAAATTACTACGAGAATAATCCAGATACTGCACAAGAAATGGTAAAAAAACATCTTATGAATTTAGCACCAATCACCACAAAAAGAACTCTCATCATCTACAATACTAAAGAAACAACGGAAGAAGAAGCAAATCATCTATTAGAGATTCTAAATTGTGATGATTCAACTTTCTGGGATAACGCAGACCATTGCGGAGTGCAAGTAATCGAAGTTCCATTAACATACGGAGGAGGTGAGCAATGACAAACAATAAACAACAAAGAATCAAAGCAAAGTTATTATGGACGATTGAATTAGTAATTGAATTTGTAATTTATTTAATTATATGGGGTTTAATTATTGAAAAATTATGAGCAAGAATAAACAACAAGACCCAATAGATTGGCTTATACAAAATTTAAGTGGACATGGATTTTATTTAAAAAAAGATGAAATTGTAATTAAACAGGCCAAAAAAATGTTTGCTAAAGCAATTATTGAAGCCATTAATAAAGGTTGGAAATACAACGAAGATGGTTTTGTGAGTTGGATGGGTGAACAATACTACAACGAAACCTACGGAGGAGGTGAGCAATGACAAACAATAAACAACAGACGGCAGTTGAGTGGTTTGCTCAACAACTATATGATAGGTTTACAATGAAAGGAGATGGTAAATTGTACCAACTATTATTTGAACAAGCCAAAGAAATGGAGAAGGAACAAATTCAAGATGCCTACAAAGCGGATACGTATCCTATTGGTGATGATGAAGCAGAACAATACTACGAACAAACCTACGGAGGAGGTAACAAATGAGCAACAATAAACAACAGACAGCAGTAGAGTGGTTTGCACAAAAACTATATGAAACTTTAGAAATCAAAGGTGATGGATATGTAATTGACTCACTACTCGATTTAGCCAAAGACAGGGAGAACATCGCAAAGCAAGAAGCGTATAACCAAGGCTTTGCCAAGGCCAAATCACTTTATCTCGATGCAGAATGAAAAGTCTTATCTCTCGTTGGAAAAAATGGAATAGAATCGTATCTTACCATCTGTACCAAATGAAAAAACAAGGTTACATCAATAAATTCTAAACTGAAATGAAAAAAATAATTTTTACCTACATTGGAATCATCGTTCTATTGGGATTGACGTATGGTTGGTTGATTGTAAAATACCCTATCGTAGCGCAGATCATCGCGGGAGGAATGGGTTTGTCCTTTCTATTTGTCTTGGGGTTGGCTCTTTTTCCTTTAAGCAAGATCAAATGAATCATCAACTGCCTCTCATGACCACTGCGCTTGTCAATTCGGTGCCAGAATATCGCATCTACTTCGAAGGAGTCATCATTCGACGATTTGTATCTGAGACCGAAGCCAAAATATGTTTGGCAAAACTTATTGATACCCTTTTAAAACAATAAATTTGTATATGATTACTCAAAAATTTATATCGACACTACTACAATCTAGAGATGCTATGCATCTGGCTCACTGGAGTACCACCTCGTATTCTCAGCACCAAACTTTAGGCGAATACTACGATGGTATCCTTGGTCTAACAGACGAATTCACCGAGAATTACTTTGGCCAAAGCAGAAGAATACCTATCGAAGTCATGGCTATCGATCCTCTGAAGCCCGAAAACCCGCTTGAACACTTGACTAAACTGAAAAAAATCATCACCCAGGAGCGAAGCAAGTACTCTTCGGATCTACAGAACATCATGGATGAAATGCTGGGTCTAATCAACAAAACCCTGTACAAACTAACCCTTGTCTAATGGGTGCCAGTTTTAGGATTTATCAAGGTGGCGTCGTTTACTACGGTAACACCACTCTCAGAATTAATTTTAGACTTATCTATGTTACATCACAGGGGATATACGATTGGGACTAAAAGAGACAAGGCATTGCAGGGAGCCAAAAAATGTTTTTGGTTTAATGTCGCATTAGTCATTCTCGTTTACTTAATACACTACACAATAAGATATGGACAGGAAATATAAAATCAATGAGCATAGTTTGAAAATGACATTGAACCAAAAACAATTGGAAAAACTAAAAGAAATCGCTGATGCCAATGGCTACACCAATTTTTACTCTTTGGCTGATGACCTCTTGCATGCTTACATCAGCAAGAACAGGAGTTCGCTTCTTCGTAGCGCGGTAGAGTATCAAAAGACAAGTTATGCCTACGTACAACTATCAACGAAGAACTACAAAGCCATAGACACTTTTTGCAAAGCCAACGAGATTGGCAAGAAATTGTATTTACAACTCATCATGAAGGAAATTTTATCAAACGTCAAGAAAAATGAAATCGAAACAATACCCGAGCGAAAGACTACACCCGAAGGACCATTTACAGAAGAAGAGAGCCGTTTATTATACGAGAGTCTCTCATGAAAATCAAGTAGAAGATGGATCATCTCTGGACAACCAAGAAGACCGCATCGAAGCGTTCTGCAAACTAAACAACTACGAAATCGTAGCCACATTTTCAGATCCTGGGGTCTCCGGCCGAAAGTTCGAAAACCGACCAGACTTCATGAAAATGATCGAGATGGTTAAACGCAAGGAAGTCGACGTCGTTGTTGTTTACAGCCTGTCTCGTTTCGGTAGAAACACCAAGGACACTCTGAAATGGGTGGCATTCTTAGAAAACTTTGGTGTATCGTTTTACACGCTGGACTTTCAGTTCGACACTTCTACGAGCCATGGCAAGTTGATGCTACAGATGATCGCAGCGTTTGCTGAGTTTGAATCAAATCAAAGAGGGGAACTGATCTCCTCGGTGATGAAGTATTTGAAGAAGGAAAACAAAGTGTATTGTGGTCCGACACCGCTTGGCTTCGATAAGAATGACGGCAACCTAGTAGTGAACGAAACTGAAATGAAAGTGGTTCGGCAGATATTCACTTGGGAAAAGCACATTAATTACAGCGAGATTGCCAGGCTCTTAAATAAAGATGGCTTTGCCACAAAGAACGGCAAGCAGTTTCACCACTCCACTATCATCAAAATTGTAAACAATAACATCTATGAGCAATTCATATGAAGCTCCAAAGAATTTTAGAATTTATACACAGAACGGGTTTGTCTTTGACATATCGGTGAAACATGTGTACGAACATCGTAACAGATTCTTATTCAACACAGAGAAGCCATACCCAAGTAAAATTTATCGCGTTGACTTGATCTCACTTATCGATTATATCAAGAAATTAAATTGGTCTGACATTGTGGATAATTTAGAATTTGTTGGCATAATTGAATCTCCGCACTTAGATTTGCTGACTTCTTCAGAAATTGACATTGTGGAAAGTCCATTGAATTACAAACCCCTTTTAAAACAAAAGTTAAAACTAAATATCATAAAATGAGCAACTCAGACAACTTACTTCACATCATTGCAAACATCCTACTTGAGGTTAATATACCAGAAGAAAAGAAGCAACTCATTAGAGATGCTATGAAATCTGACACCCCCACCTCCAAGAAATTTATCCCTCCTACAATCCAAGATGTATTCGCTCACTTCACCGAATTGAATGTTACTGAGTCAATGAAGCATGCCCAGGAGTTCGTTTACTTCTACGACAGTAAAGGTTGGATGATCGGCAAGAATAAAATGAAAATCTGGAAGTCCGCTGCCGGTCGGTGGGCTATTAACTTACCCAAAGGACAACAGAAGCCACTAATCGTATGAGTTATCAGAGCGATTTAATGAAACTTGGTATTGATACCAAAGGTAAGTTCAGCGGAGTAATCAAAACTGTATGTCCCCGGTGCTCTGCCACTCGCAAAAAGACATCTGATCCCTCTCTTTCGGTTAATATCGACGAAGGGTTGTACAAATGCCACCATTGTCAGTGGAAAGGAACGGTGGTTATTCAGAAGTACAACCGACCCGAGGCTAAAGAAACTGCTCCCGACGATTTGTTGCTTCAGCATTTTCAAAAGCGGGGCCTCAGTGCCGAAACAGTGAAGCATTTTAAGGTCACTCAGAGCATTGAAACAATGCCACAGGATGGAAAGCCCCACAAGACCATTTGTTTTAACTACTTCGAAGGCTATGAACTTGTAAACATCAAGTTTAAGACTAGAGAAAAGATGTTCAAGATGGTATCTGGCGCCAAAAAGATCCCTTACAACTTAAACGGCATCAAAGATTCTGACACCGTCATCATCTGCGAAGGCGAAGAAGAAGCAATGGTATGGTTTGAGTGTGGCTTTCCTTACGCCATCAGTTGCCCAGCAGGTGCCAACGCAGGCAATAATAATCTTGAGTGGCTCGATAACACCTATTCATACTTCCAAGACAAACTGATTTACATTGCAACCGACAACGATGCTCCTGGCAAAAAGTTATCTGACGATTTATCTCGAAGGTTTGAGCCTAGCAACGTATTCATTATTGACTTTGGTAAGCACAAGGACGCCAACGATACGCTGATAGCCGAAGGCAAGCAAGCCTTGATCGATATCAAAGACAAAGCAAAGCCATTACCTATCCCCGAGATCAGTAGTGTCGAGGATTACTACAAAGAATTAAACTTCATCTACGAGAATGGCTATCCCAAAGGAGACAATTTGGATTATCTGGAACTTGACCAACTGATTTCTTGGAAGCGCGGACAGTTCGTAGTGGCCTCGGGCATCCCTGGTAGCGGTAAGAGTACGTTTGTAGACCAAGTTTGTATTCGATTGGCCTGTCGTAAGAACTGGAAGTTCGGAATGTTTAGTCCAGAAAACGATAACAAACTAAAATCGATTCGTATGGCAGAACAGATCGCAGGTAAACCCGTGCATGGCAATAACCGAATGACCAAAGAGTTATTTGAAAGAGCCTTGGAAATAATTAACAGTAAGTTTTATTTCTATGACACCAACAACCTTGATGATTACAAAATTGACAACCTTCTACGTATCGCTAAGAATCTGATACGCCAGCGCGGAGTGGACTGCATAGTCTTTGACCCATTCAACTACATCGAAAGTGATTCTAAGGAAGAAATCATGAACGAAAAGATCGGTAAGATGCTCGTCAAAATGAAAAAGTTCGCTCTGACCAACGATGTGTTAATCGTTTTGATAGCCCACCCGCGCAAGATGGGTAAGAATGCGCAGACAAACGAGTACGATGTGCCTCGTCTCTATGATATTTCTGGCTCCCACCACTTCTTTAACGTCTGTGACAACGGATTTGTGGTGCACCGGCAATACCAAACTGGCCTTGTAGAAATACACGTACAGAAAATCAAACACTACTTCATGGGCAAAGTAGGTAACGTAACAATGGACTTTGATCTGCCCAGCGGTAGATACAAGGAACAAACTGAAATATGGACAAACGAAATCGACTACAATGACACCAACAACCTCTTTGATCAGTTCTCTCAGATACATTTCTAGAAGGAAAATAGACGTTGAATATATCAATGTCAACCCCAATACCTACATCCGAATGCAAAGTGCAGCAAAAGCCCTTAAGAATTTGGAATGTTCTCTGCACCCCAACCACTTCATTCTGACAATGAATGATTGTAAATTTCTAATCTACAGTCGTAACTGGCGACGTTCTCACAACATTCACAGTTACTACTTGATTGAAAATGGCATGTACTTCTTTGACTATCTAATCAAACTGAAAGATGAAGACAGTAGTCTATGACATTGAGATATTTCCGAACTTCTTCTGTTACATGGATATTGACATCGAGACAGGAGAAGAAAAACTGTTCGTGATTCACGAGTCGCGCAACGATTTGGAAGCAATGATTCACTACAACTGTCTGCCTAAACTACGAATTGGATTCAATAACTTATACTTTGATGCCCCGGTGCTTGAAATGGTAATGAATAATTACTCGTTATTTCAAAAACTGAGCCCCGAGCAGTTACTGAATTCTCTTTACCATCAAGTTCAAGTCTACATTCAAAACGAAAAGAAGGAAAAGTTCCAGGGAAAGTATGAGATTGACCTATTTCTGATCAATCACTACAATAACAAGGCTCGTAGCACGTCATTAAAAGCCCTCCAGTGCAGTATTTATTGGGAGAATGTACAAGACATGCCTTTGAAGTTTAATGAGCCTGTACCCGATTCTTTGATTGACGAGGTGATTAAGTACAACCGCAACGACGTTCTCTCTACCAAGGCATTCTATGAACTGAACCTTGACAAGATAGAATTCCGCAAAGAGTTAAGCCGGGTGTATAAAAAGAACATGATCAACTTCCCAGACATCACCATTGGGGAGGAGATATTTCTTCAGTACATCAAGAAGGAAAGCGGAGTGAGTCGCAATGATCTGAAGGCTAAAATCAAGTTTGACAAGGAAGTCGATTTGAACAAATGTATTCTGCCCTATGTTAAATTCAACAGCGATGAGTTGAACGACCTGCTGAAGAAGGTGCGGTGGACGGTGGTCAACGATAACAACAAACTGAAATACAACGTCACCTACCGGGGCTTTCGCTACGACTTTGGCGTAGGTGGAATTCACGGATGCATTACGCCCGGGGTCTATGACTCTGACGATGAGAAAATCATCATCGACTATGATGTAAAATCCTATTATCCTAACCTTGCCATTCAAAACGGCTTACACCCAAAGCACATCCCCAAAGATGTATTCATCAATGTGTATCGCAAGTTATTCGAGGAAAGGGTCGAGGCTCAAAGAAAGAAGGACACAGTAAAGGATGACGGCTTGAAACTCAGTTTGAACGGGGTGTTTGGAAAGACAGGAGAATCAACCAGTGCCTTCTTTGACCGGTATTATTTCTACAGCATCACCTTAAATGGTCAGTTGACTCTGGCGATGCTTGCTGAGTGGTATGCGGATGGGGTGCCAGACATTGAAATCCTACAAATCAACACCGATGGTATCACCATACGATGCAATCGATCAAGCGTAAAGACTCTGGAAGCCATCAATAACAGATTCATGAAACTCACTGGCTTAATCCTTGAGAGCAGCGACTACAAAAAGATGGTTATTTTTAACGTAAATAATTATTTAGCCGTTTCGATGAGTGGAAAAATTAAACGAAAGGGTATCTTTGAAACGGTAAAAGACTTTCACAAAGACAATTCATTTTTAGTAGTAGCCAAAGCATTAGAACAATACTTTTTAAACAACATACCAATAGAAACAACTGTAAAACAAAACACCAACATATATGATTTTTGTGGAAGATATAAAGCGACTAAAGGCTGGCATGCCGAGTACAACTACTCGAAGGAAAACACAGTTATTACGGAGAATCACGGCAAAGTTCTTCGGTTTTACTCGACAACGAAAGACGGGGGCACTTCGTTCAAAGTATGCGAAGACGGACGAGTACACCACCTTCTAGCCAACCAAAAAACTGTCTTGTTCAACCGGTACTTTAGCGTACCCAAGTTCGAAGATTACAATCTGCATTACGAATTTTACTTTCGGGAATGCTACAAAATCATTGATGAAATCGAACCCAAACAATTAACCTTATTTTAAATGCCTACCGTAGCAGAATTTACCGCTGAGATATTGGAGTTAGTAGTTCACCAACTGGAACTCGACTCCTTAGAAACGAATCGCATCATTCGCGCGATCAATAGAAATGCCTTTTACCTAAAGTATAAAAATCGTACGCTGAATCCTATCACTACCAAACCCCAACGACCGAGCATGATCATCGTCTACAACGTGCTGAAGACGATCGATAGGCAGGTCATTGATTGTGCGTGCATAGTACACACGATTTCCATATTGGATTTCTGTGGCAACAGAAGAAAGGAAGAGTTTGTAGATTGTCGAAGGCAGGTCATGTATTATATGAGGAACGAACTACACTACACCTACGAAAAGATTGGCACGATCTTCCGCAAAGACCACAGCACAGTGATTCATTCGGTAAAGCAACATGAAAATTTCATGCAGTCTTCGAAGCACTATGCCAAAGTCTACGAGAAGGTAAAAGAAGACATCCTTGTTACCGTCGTTCCACACGAATCTCTTTCCACACCCTAACGGCTCGGCCGTCTACCATCTCAATGAACGGGATTTTCTTGACCTCTAACTCGGGTCCAGTATCCCGTTTACCTTTTTCGATGATCTGTCGGTGGTAAATTTCTGCTGAGACCATAGCATCCACGATATCCGTGTTGTCTACTAGGTAAAGTTTGGCCTCTTCAATGATTTCCATAAAATAAACTGAGTCCCAGTACTTTCTTAAGTAATCGATGATGTATGAGTTGGCTCTCTCTCCTGTATGATCGTTCTTATACCATCCAAAGGAGCGTTCTCCGCTAACGAAAACCTTTCCCAGTAGCGATGGTCGCTGTGCCAAGAGATCGAGTCTGTTACGCTGTTTATAGTGATCGAGGATTACACCTCCTCGGTTTACTTCAATCATCACCTTTGCCTTGCCATAATAATCTTGAAGCAGGATGTTGTTGTGCATGATGATATCTGGGTCCAGCGCGCGCTCTTTGTAAATAGCAACGTAGCGGTTGGTGTCTAAATTCTTCACCACAATACAATTGTCAGAGCCATCATTCAACTTCGACGAGACGAATGGAATCGGGTCCATGCCACAGATGTATTTGTGAAGCGGGTTGAAGCGTTCCAAAATCAGAATCTTGCCGTTTTGTACTGGACTCACCTGCAACTTTTCGTTTACATCGCGCGACAGGTTACACTTTTCTATTGGCGGGGGGCTTCCGAGAATAATCCTTTCTTGCTCGTTTAATTTAGCCATCACATCCGCAGGTAAAGCACCCTTTGCATTGGCACTAAATACTTCCTGGATATCCAATGGATACTGTTTGATGAAAGAATCCAAGAAACTCTTATCCTCAAGTTTATTTAAGTTGTCGCGGGTTCTCAGAATCCACTCAGTAGCAATCTTTTCATCACTCCATCCATTAGGACAGAAGTTAATTATCTTTCCTGTTTCCTTACCTCTTGCATCAAGTTCTGGCGCCGCCGTAATACCCATCCATCCCGGCAAGAAAACTGTAAGCATCTTGATCGTTTCCGCATTCCGCCAAAGTTCTGCTCCTTTCTTCTGACCTATCACCGAAGATTCCCCGGCACTTCCTCCCATAACAATAGGAGCCACCTTCATGAAACCTTTCTTTGTTGACGCCTGTGCCGAACGATACACTACATCTGCCTTAGGATGAAGAAAGAACTCATCCAAAAAGATATGCATCGCACGAAACGCTTCCAATGACTGAGGGCTATCCACCGTGTCACGGGTAATAATCTTTGAGTCAAGTCCAGAGATTGCTCCTGTCTTTTGATCCAACTGACCCATATGCAGGTAACCGCTCTGACGTGTACTAATAACCGAAGGTCGGATGTAATCGTCCAAGCCATCATAGATTACACGAGTCTTGTCCTTGAACATTTCCTCGAGTCGCGTTTTATCCGCGGAGGTGAGCAGAGAAGTAGATCCGGGATTGGTCAATGATATCCATACAGGAATCACTCCCCCAAAGGTCAGAGACAAACCTGCCTCACGTCGTTTGGTAACCATCAAATCCCAATATGTATTTCGGGCTTCGTCGTAAGATTGGTAGATCAAATCGTCCAAGTCACGCCAAATAGGTTTGATTCTGAGACCCGTGGCTTCCTTGATTGTAGCCTGACTCAGAAAGAAATACTGAGCCCCCGTCAATCCAAATCGGCCGGTGCGCCAGAATTCCATCTCGGTGTTCCACCAGATATCCTTTTCTTTGCGAGTGGCGTTGGGGTTAATGAGGTATTTAGCCGCCCAATCCTCGTAGACGAACTTTGAACTCTTCTGTTTAGTTAGGATTTCCATTATTTTTTCTTACCTGCCATGCGATCGATAAACGATACTTCGCTATCGACTACTTCCTCGGAAGGATATGCCTCTAGTTGGGCGAGTTTCAGACTCTTATTGATTTTATCCCCTGCCTGTAGCAACTGGAATAAAGCCTTGTAGTAAGGGTCATCTAAATCAATCTCTTTGCTTTTTACTGCATCCATCAACTGACGGGATGCGGATACCAAAGTTCCATAGAAATCTTTGGCTGGGTCAAACATCTGAACTTGAATGCGTTCAATCGCTTCGTCCTCAGTTATGTTGACCTTTTTGAGAAACGCTTTTAGTTTGTCCATTTTTTATTTCAGTAATTGTTTTCTTTAACTGTTCAATTTGTTTTTGAACTTTGTTTGCTTCGATAGGATTTTGCTGTTGGTTATAGTAATCATGCCACGCTACCAATTCCTCTAGTTTTTTAAATAGTGATTCTAAGTTATTCATTTTTATTCATCTGATCGTATAGTTTATCCAAATACCACTTGGCTTTAGCAATGTCTTCTAAACCATTCTTTTCCTCGCATCTCCAAAGATACTTAATAATATTGCCTGTGCAATAGGCTTCTAAGCCTGTTTTGTTAATTGTAGCCGCCTCGATCGCATCAATGCACTCTACCTTCCCGTTCTTGTAATAAGCGGGATTTACCTTTTCTTCAAAACTCATGTCAAATAATTAACTTTAAAATAAAAAGTACGGTGGTTCCAATAAACCCGTACTTGTAAAACTTCATTGCCTGGTCCTTGCGATCAATGACCCCGTTTAAACGAACGATCTCGTACTTGCAGGTGTCCAGTGCCTTTTTGTAATTTGGAACGATTGTGTCCTTGTACAAACTCAATTGCTGACTGTCTAATAGAATGATGGTCTTCAGACTTACCACTCTCTCTCGAGCCTTTATTCCTTTGAGGAATTCATTATTCAACTCCTTTAAGGGTAAGCTGTCTACTGATTGTGAGTAGATATTTTGTGCCATCAATGTCAGGCATAGTGTCAATAGCAATTTGAATTGTGTCATATTTTAAATTGAGTTGTTCGTAGACTTTGTATTCCTCGTGCTTCAGCCGGTCTAGTGAATCTATTTTGCTGAATACGACTTCGTTGTGCTTTTCAATTGAATCCAAATAATGTAGGATTTCACTTTTAGTATCTGGCTCCTTCTGAAAGAACATCTGATAACCCAGCAAACCGATTAAGATCGCCAGTAAAATTGGTGTAAGAAACTTCATGATTTGTGCTTATAACTGGCAACGGCATAGCCCAATAGCCATAGAACTATACAGAAAATTACTCCAAATAAAAACCCTTGCGTCATTTTTTCTTTGCTGTTTTTGCAGACTGGATGAATGCTTTGTTTGTCGGAGCACCTTTTGTCCCCGGTTTTCTCATCTTCTCGCCACTCCCGGCTGCAATACGCTTTTTCTTAGCGTTTATGTTGGCGTACAAACCCTTTTTCATCCTTGACCTTTGTACGCCTTACGATAGTTTTTACTTGACTTGAGTTTGCTGTTTTTCTTTTTAGAAACCACACCCGGGCGACTACGCTTGGCTTTTGGTTTCCACTTCGCTAACTCTTTTGAGGGTTTTGCCTTGCCTGCCATTACTTTTTCTTTGGTCTTTTAGAAGCACTTATTGCTATAGCAATTATTTGTTTTTTGCTCCGTGGATTTTTCCCTCCAGGTTTTGCATAAGCCTTGTTCTTTTTCATCAGTTCTCTGACGTTTTGTGAAACATTTTTCCCGAGTGGCATTACTTTTTCTTTTTAACTTTTGCTACGGTAATCGCTTTCACTTTTGCCGCATCGGATTTCTTTTTGTAAACCGCAATTGCAGCGGCTGCTTTTACTTTATCCGCCTTTGCTTTTGCAATCCCTGGGTGTTTCTTAGGATCTCCGCTATAAATATTTTGATAGTCGAACATACTTGATCCCGTATTCTTCACTGGCTTTGGTTGTGCTTTCTTGATAGCCATTACTTTGTTGATTTAGCCGTTGATTTCTTAACGGGCATGCTTTTGCTTTTTGTTTTAGCCATTGGCTTTTTTGGAGCAGCCTTGGTTGATTTAGCAGAACCAGACTGATATGCTTTCATTATGGCTTGCTTTTTAATATCTCTTTCGATAGGAGACATTCTTTTTTTCATGTTAATTTTATTAACGCCTTTCTTAACTGCCTTGGCATGATCCCCCATATGGGCAGCATAAACATCCATTCCTTCGCCAGACATACTTGTTGGAACTGCACCAAAGTGACTATCTGGAAATTCAGTCATTGGTTTTGCAGATATACCTTTTGGTTTTATTTTACTTGTTTCACTAGCGGCATTTTTTTTCGCTACTGATTTGTCAGTAGGTGCTAAACCCCTAGATGGGATTTTTTTTACATCGGCCATTCTAGCCTTAGCGGCTTTTTTCTTTGCTCCGATAATTGGTTTCTCGATAGCCATTATTTTTTCTTTTTAGTAAACATCATTTTTTCTTTCTTCTCAACCTTTTTGCCTTCCACTTTCTCGTGCTTTTTCATAGCGGCTTTAGAAGCATATTTTTCCATTCCTCCGTACTCAGAAATCTTCTTAGCAGCGGCTTTCTTTATTGGTTTTTTCATTTCTTTGGTTTGTTTTTCTTAACTTTTACTTTGCCACCTTGTTTGGGAGTCTTGGCATTCATCTCCATTAACTTTTGCTGAACAAAATTACAGTTAAACATTAGCACTTCCATCTTTTACGGGCCTGTCTCAGTCTTGAATTAGGATCTGAGGCCGCCTTGGGAAAATCTTTCATCTGCCCTGCACTACGAGCACAATAAGACTTGCGTCTTTTTGCATCTTTACTCCCTGCCTTTACCTCGCCAGTCACTGCGGTTTTTAATTTAGAGCCAGGATTTGCTTTTTTATAGGCTGCTACGCCCTTTGCCGTCATACCCGCCCCCTTTTTAGTAGGTAGGTAGTTGGCACTTTTGCCTTTTGTAGTCTTCGGTATGGGATTATCCTTCGCCATCAGACTTCTTTCCGAAGAATTTGTCAGCACTAGCCAAACCCAAACAGCCGAATGCTAAAGCAGCAACAGCGTTCACCAATGATTCAGCAGGAGCAAAGTGAGCCTCAGTAAATGAGTTTTCATACATGGTGATGCACAACATCAAACCAGCAACGATTCCTACGAATCTTTTAGACGATGGTTTACCCTTTTCGTCAGTAAACATTCCGCTAATAAATCCAATTAATTTTTTCATATATCAAAAATATAACTTTGAATTCAATTTACAAATTATTTTTTGTACAAACGGTAGTACTCAAAATCTGATTTTCCACCATTTTTTCTGTACGCTAACCACTCATCATAGATCGGTCCCGCTAACTTGGCCTCTTCTGAAGGGGCAGTAGTTGTATCTAAGCCAATTTCCACCATGCGCTGTACGAAAACTTCGTTCTTTTTTTCCATGACTTCTACTTTAGCCTCAGCGTTTACTACCGCTTCTTTTAACTCTGCCTTTTCTACAACTTTTGTTTCTACCAATTTCTCCCCTTGCTTCTTAGCGACAGATGTAACTTCAGAGGCCATTTTCATGTTGCTCTCGACATTTTTCAACATCTCCTCAATCTCATCGACATTGGGAGAGTTTAAAGCCTTTACCGGGAAAATTAATTCTCCTAGCAAAAATAAGGCGCAGAATATAATTAGTACGTGTTTCATAATTTTTTGACTGTATTAATGATTCTCAATTCAGTAATGGCGGCAGCGAGGGCGGAGTCAGATTTCTTTAATGCTGAACTCATCCTGTCTACCTTTATTTCCAATGCTGTGATCTTTGCATTCGCATTATCAATCTGTGCTGAATAACTGGTTTTTACATCGTAGTACAAATACGAAACAGCAACTAACATACAAAATGCTACAGCAGCAATCGGGTTCTTTTTGAAATCCGAAAACGAAATCGGCAAAGGATTGGTCGATATTTTTTTAGGAGCAGTCATTATTCAGTAGGGGGAAATGGTGGTGGTGTTGGTGGTACGTACTCTGCCTCTGGAAGAGAAAGGATCCAAGCCCACTGCGTGTTCACAAGGGCGATCTTGTCCTCAGTAGAGAGAAATAAGAAGTAAATACCTTCTGCATCTACTACGCAATTAAAAAATTGGTATTCGGTGTAATACTGCCCCTGTACTTGGTTGTATTCTGATTCTGATAATTTATAGCCTATTGACATAATTTAAGATTATTGATTATTTCTTTGAATGTATTGCTGTCATAACTGCCTCTCGCTTTGTTTGCCCATACACAAACAAATTGAACGTTGCCTTCTTCATAACCCAAGTCATTCTGTATTCTGTCCAAAGATACTAAATAAGGGTTAGATGTCATTTGACGCTTTTCATTGTATGTTTTCGGGCATAACAAATTGCTGCCAGTTAATGTACATTTATAATTTTGAGATTCCAAAACGCTTTGCAAGTATTCGATACTCACAGTGAATGGGTAATTTCTTGATTTAGCATTTGATTTCCATCTACCAAACAAGGCGTTGTGAATGTCTTGAGTTCCACCCTTATTGCAATTTCTTGGTTGGCGTTTTCCATTTGCCCAAACTTTTGTCATAAAAGCACCTTTGCCTTTTAACCTATCAACGCCATTTCTATCCAACAAAAACTTTACTTTGTCTGCACCAATCTTGTATTTTTTTACTAAACCATTTTGTGAAAGACCATTTTTATAATCCTCGCACAAAGCATCCTCGTAATCAAACTTTAATTGCTTGATGTTGGCATACATTTCAGATTTGCCCATCATTGGTACGCCTTGCATTTTTAACACCCTGCGAACTCTGTCTGTGGTTGCGTTTAAATCAGTTGCAATTTGCTGTACGGTTTTCTTACCATAGTTGCTAACAATGTAGTTAGCATCTAATGGTTTCATTGTTGACCATTGTCTTCCCATATCACAAATATACAACAGTGTAGACATATTTGTTAAACTACTTGGCGAGAAAGGGTTGTATTAAATGTTTGTACGCATGTGTAAAAGTTGGATGCTTGGGTGTTGTCTAATCCGTCACCGATTGATGAAAATGCACATTCACGATTTGAGAATCTTTGTGCAGTTCCACCCAAATTTGATGCACCAATATAAAGAGGATTTGTATCATTAGTTAAAACATTAGTGGTTGTATTTGTATTTAATAAACTTCCGTTACGAAATAAAGTTTGTACACTTGATGAAGTTCTATTAATATTTCCAAATCCATTATATATTCCCACAAATAAAGATGCTGGTTGATTATAATTCCCAAGTGACCCCCACATCTTATTTGATTCAAAAGAATTTGCAAATGTTAATGAAAATTCTGGATTATTTGTTGAGTCACTTGACAAACTACCAATATCCCATCTTGTACCTGTTGCTAAATTAGTACGAGAATAAAATGACAAATGTGCATTGTTTGTGCTAAAAGTATTAGGCACAAAAGTAGTGTCCATATAAGCACTCGTTCCATTCGGCGTAACCCCCGTACTAGCAAAAGTCCACCCACTACTAAATGTACCCGTAAAACTTGATGATTTTAAGTTCTGAGCACAAGCAGCAGCCGAACTACCGACCATAGGATAAACTGCTTTCATCGCTGTCCATATACCTGCCGCTTTCATGTCAATCGTTAATTGATTGACTGCATTGGCTTCTGTATTGGTCAAAGTTCCACCTGCTGTATAAACTCTATCAATGTATGCCTGTGCATCTGCATCGCTTACGATTTGTGCACCTACTTGGCGAGATAAGGTTTGGTTGAAAGTTTGTACTGCGGTGTAAAAGTTAGCATTTTGTGTAGGCGATAAACCCGTTGAAATACTTGCAAATGCGTTTTCTTTATTACTATATGTTGCAAAACCGCCTACATCGTTTGCGGCCATTACCCACAAATTGTTACTTTGAAAACCTTGTTGTGCGGAAGTGCCACTTAATACATTAGTTCCATTCTTGTATAAAATTTGCGTAGAACTACCATTTGTCCCACCCGAATAAAATCCACGAGAATCAGTAGAAGCGTTCGAGGTGCCGTATGGGTCGGCAACACCGATATATTGCGTATTTGATACATACCTTGTGATTATTCCTGTAAACTTTGTACCCGATGAAGCCAATAAAGCATTACCAATATCGTAAGGATTACCCGCATTACTATTTGTTCTAATGTAAACGCTCATATAAAAACTTGTTTGTGAGTCCGATTGTGTTACGGGATTATATGCAGTATTAAAATACGCACTCGTTCCGTTTCCCGTTACGCCTGTACTCGCAAAGGTTACGCCACTTGTAAAAGTACCTGTAAAACTTGACGATTTTAAATTCTGAGCACACGCCGCAGCACTTGCCCCCACCATTGGATAAATGGCTTTCATAGGTGTCCAAATACTTGCCGACTTCATATCTAACACCAATTGATTGGTTGCGTTCTTTTCGGTGGTGGTTAATGTTCCACCCGCAGCCGTCACTCTATCAAAGAATGCTTGAGCGTCGGCGTCGAAGGCCGAACCACCACCAGCACCAAAGACTCCCCGATTACCAATATTTAGGCCGAACCCGATCATTTCAGATAAGCAACAATACTACCGCTAGTCAATGTGATTGAAGAGAAGAATGTGCCAGTAGCAGCCGTGATCAACATGCCCTGTTTAAGAGTTACTCCAGTGAGTCCAAGAGCAGAAGTAATATCTGTCCCCGCAGGATTCAAAACCGCTGCAATAACAGCGTCTGCGTTAACTACGAAACCTTGGAATCCTCCAGTATTTGCTGATGTACCAGAGATAACTTTACAGCCGGTTAAACCGCTCTGAAAGTCTAATGTGCGTGAGAATATATCTTGCATACTACAAATATAAATAATTTCTATTTTGATTGATCTTCATCATCTAAAAAATCCAAAACTTTTAACTTATGCTTATTCTTACTTGCCTTGCGAGTATCGAATAAAGTCATCGCGCCAAATATAAATAACGTAAGCATAATAACAAAAAATGCTGGTACCAAGTAACTCTGAGCATTCATGTACCAGTTAGCATCCGTATCCAAAGGTTCAACAGTTGACGATTGCAAAGCGTTTGCATCATCGACCTTGTTCATGTCCTTAAGAAATTTCTGGTGCATCATTTCCGCGAGGCTGTCGCAGATGTGATTCATGCTGTCCATCCACTCTTGATCACCCCTTTTCACCCGATGCGTATTTAACTCCCATGATTGTTCCTATGATAGAAAATGAATTCGTTAGCAATATACCAAAAAGGTTCGACCAAGTGCTCTCTATGATCTTGGCATCCAACCCTTTAGATATGACGTAAAAGTATAAAATAGATGTGAGAAATGCAACAGTACCGATAATACCTAATGCAACTTTAACAATCAAGCCTACCAATTCGAACTGTGTTCTTTTTTGATGTGTCTCTAGATCCTCTACAGCGGCGTCTTTTAGTTTTTCGGCATCTGACAGCGCCACCTGTAATTCTGCCATCAGTTTGTCCCTGTCAACCTGGCTCTCAACTAACTCTCTGTTCTGCTGTTGAACCTGCTTGGTGATCTCTAAGCGTTTTCGTCTAGTGTCGTTGTCCCTCTGCTTGGCGTCCTCGACGTACTTTAAGAACTCAGCATCCCCACCCTTAATGACTTTTAAGATGTTACCCTCTAGCGATATCTTTTTGGTTCTGTATAACGCTATCAGTTCATTGCAGGTATCCTTGCTGAATGATATCACTTATACACTTTAAATGGAGCAGTCTTGTCTTTATAACCTTCGTAGTCCTTACGGAATGCCTCTAGACGGGGTTCGATTTCGTCTGACTTGATGATCCAGAACTGAGCCCCCACCTTCTTCGCCTTTTCAATCTCCTGTTTGTCGTCAGAAGAAGAGATGATTCCTATCACCACACCATTGCCGTACTCGGTGTTGATCTTTCTGATTAACTCAATTCCGTCAAAAGATGAACCGATGATATTGAGGTCGACAAATACACACTCGGGTCTTTCATCTACCGGGCCTTCGTTGAACCACTTTTTAAATAAGCGGTCTGCTTCATCTGATGAAGTTAAACTTTGAAGAGAAAGCGTGATGTCCAATAATGAACATGAATCTTCAAACACCAAATGGAACAAGTCCTCGTCGTCAACCAGTAATATAGAATCGATCATATCTTTAATTTTATTTTTGTGCCTATTTCTAACTTTTCAACTTCTATCTTGAAGCCATGTTCTTCCATGATTGCAGTACAGATGTTAAGTCCTAAACCCGATCCCGCTTCTTCCTGTCCTTCTTTTCGGGTGTAGGGCTGAGACCACAGCGCAAAATCTTGCTGTGACATGCCTCGACCATTGTCCTGTATCACAAAATAATCATTATCCACAAAGATACGAACGATCTTTGTTGACGAATCGTTATATTTCAGGCCGTTTCGAATCAAGTTATCCACGGCAGTGCAGAATAAACTTTCATTGACCAATTTAATGGGCATCTCATCTATAACTACTTGCTTTTCATAGGAAGTAGATGACAGATAAGACTGCAAAATATCTTTCAAGTTGCACTCTGTCTTCTCCAGTTGTGCATCTTTCTTAACCAAATTTGTGAATTCTTTAACGCCCTTGTAAACCTTTTGAGTGTGAGTCAAACCCTCTTCGATAAGTTTTAACGGGCCTTCAATACGCAACTCTTTCACTTGGGCGTCTGTCAAACGACGCTTCAACGACGATAACCCCCTTGGGATGTAGGTATTGATTCCAGAATGCATGTCGTGGCGTAGAATCTTGGCGGCATGCTCCAAGTAACTGTTCTTTTTGGCGATCTCCCCTTCAATTTTCTTTTTGTCGGTGATGTCCGAAGCAATCTTAATCACGCGATACACCTCACCGTACGGATCTTTGATTGGGTTGTAGTTACCGTATATCCAAACGATTTCTCCGCTCTTGCTGATTTTTTTGAATTCCCCGGTGTTTGATTTTCCTAGTTTAAGGTTGCGCCAGAAGTTTCGGTATTCATCGTCTGTCATCGGCTCACTCAGTTGCCGGTGCTTGATTGTTTTAAGTTCTGAGGCCGAATACCCCATAATGGCGCAAAACACTTTGTTGGCACTCAGAATATTGCCTTCCAAATCCAACTCCACTAAAGCGTTTGATATGTTGATCGCCTTCAATGTATCGTCAACAGACTGCGATTTGTATTTCGCTTTGCGCACAAACTCAATCAGCGCAAAAAAGAAAAGGGGTATGAACGCAATGATACATCCATACCCGAACTCTATAATTAATAAGGTTGGTTCAAAATATCCAAATACAACAGCACTCTGTACCCCAAAGAACACCATCATTATCAGAATGGCCACACCCAGTGATATTGATGCTCTAAGGGAGAGTTTCATCTTAGCCGATGTTATTCAAAACATTCTAACGCTTGTGCTTTGGTAAGGATAGTCAAACCTTCTGACTCCTTAATAAAGTTTTTGAGTGTTTCGGTGTCGCTTTTGTCCAAGTCTAATTCTTCGCCAGCATTCATTTTAGTTGCCCAGCCCCAGTACTTTAAAGCGTCTCCTTTAGTGGCTCCTACAAGGGCATTGCCGATAATTTTGCCGATGTGTGCTTTTTCGATTTCTTTGCCATCGAGGTCCAATAAGTTTTTGTTGAAGTTTATCATGTTTTAAATTTTAGTAAATCCGAGTTGTGCGATAGCCCAATCAATGACATAAGTGTCATCGTTGTTCCATAAATTGTAAGTTGTTTGATCCATTGTTAAGTTTCCGTCCATCAAAGATACGCCAGGTACTAGTGTTGGCTGCTCGTCCGATTGATCTGCGGGCTCAGATACCTCAGAAAAAATCTGCCAGTAAAAAGTAACAGAAGAAGGGTTCATTGGGAAATTCAAAGCAATAACATTGAAGTATTTTGCAGTCCCTTTGGTTGGTACGATTACATCTTGAATCTTGATCATAACACAAATTTAGAAAACATTTACGATAATTCCACCACGTATGTCAACATTTTGCTGACCCGGGGGATTCGTTACGATAACTAGAGTACCCGTGTACCCTGCTGTATTGTTTATCTTGTATCCAGTTGAGTTTATATTTCCATTTACCTCTAGTTTATTTCCTAGGTCGGTTGTGGTTGCAATGAGAATGTTACCTGTTGAGTCTACGATACGCATCTTCTCTGCGTTACCTGTACCCATTATAAAGTTTGTTGCTGAGTATGTACCTAGTAAGAAAGATCCTGCTCCTCCGAGGTTTGCTATAAGAGATGCTGTACGGGCTAGTGATATTCCCATTTGAGTGCCTGAGGCCCCAGAACCAAAAACACGATAAACCACGTTATCGCTCTGGTCGTTAAAGGCTACCCACGCTGCTGTACCACTTGCATTGGTAGACTGAACTGTTCCGTATATGTTAGCAGCCGCAGCAGATGAGATGTGAAACTTGTAAGCAGGTGATATAGTTCCAACACCTACGTTACCTCTTTCGCCTGTAAAGTCTGATTGAAGTACTACATGAGCATAAGTTCCACTTGTAGTGTTTTGACCACCAAAAATGTATATTGGAGATGGAACAGTAGTATTTCCACCATAAGTACTATCTAAAGTTCTTATTGCTATGTTCGTAGGAACATGGTTTACTTGCGGTTGAAAACTTAATTCATAACCATAACCAGAAGGGGATGTTTGAGTAGTAGATGTCCTTAATCTTATGCCAATGTTATAGTTTAAATCATTAGTGATGTAAAGTTCTGACTTAATTCCAACCTTGGAATTATCTGCAAAAAGATTATAACCAGTTGAATTAGAAGATAAAAATCCAATAGTCCCATTAGGTGATTGAATGTATCTTGTTCCACCACCATTAGAAACTAAAATGTCTCCTGCTAAATATGTGTTGCCACTAAATCTTGCTGTCCCATTCACGTCCAACTTATACCCAGCATCAGTAGTGGTATTAATGAGGACGTTACCCGTACTTGAGGCAATCGTCATTTGGGCGACATTACTCACTAAGAATCTTAATCCTAAAGATCCATAGTTTCCATAATAAACACCACTTGAATCATTACCAAACCATAAAAGAGAGTTTGCAGATGGAGCTGACTGCTGTCCAAAGTTGATACCCCCACCAGAAGCCATTATTCTTAACGAAGTTGGGAGTTGAACAATTCCATCTAAAAAAGCACCAGTGCTAACATATAATTTTGGAACTTGCCCATAATTCATGTTTACAACAGTATTGCCGCCTGCTACCACGGTGCCACTAGTTGTTGCTAATAACACATCACCACTAGTTGTCTCTATTGCTCTGTGATAAGTAAAAGTTCCAGCACCACTAATTGTTGGGTTGTAATAAAATCCCGTTAATGATCTTGTACCAAATGTAACCGAGTTTGTATATGTAGGAGATACATTGAATACTCGTTGGGTTTTATCACCGCCTCCATTATCTATTGAAACAGATGGTGAAATTGCAAAAATATCAATTGCTCCATTTGCTTGTGAAACATAAGCACCACTTAACGATATAGCATTTGTTGTTCCACCAACAGAATTAACATCTGCTATTAAATTAAACGAACTTGCTCCTCCGCCCGCTAACTTTCCATAAATAAAAGAGTTTTTAAGTCTCAGTGTTGTACTTTCTATATTTGTAATAGTAGTTACTATACTTAGTGTGTCGTTACTTACAATGTTAAATATATTTGTTCCCGACTCAACAGCAGCAATTGTAGATCCAGCACTATAATATGTTGTACCCCTAAATCTTGTTGTACCATTCACATCTAGTTTGTATCCTGCGTCTGTGCTTGTTCCAATAAGGACGTTACCGTTGTCAAATATGAATTTATTTGCACTCAGAGACAATGGAATCTGAGCAGTTTGTGTAGAATTATGGGTACCAATATAAGTACCATAAAGAGAGGAAAGCCTTGGAACTATGTACAAACTTCCGCTAGTAGATACAAATCTGGCGGCAACAGCATTGTCTTGAGAATTTACTCTAAGACTCATGTTCTGTACCCCCGTAAACGCACCATTAGTAAAGGTAGGATTGATGTCTAGTCCTACTAATACGTCATTGTTTGCTGCTGCTACAAGTGTATTGTTGAAGTATACTCCTTGTGCAAGTAGTGAGGCCGCAGTGATTGAGCCATTAGTAGTAATCTTTGCTACAGTAATCGCATTGGTGGTAGTGTTTCCTGCTGTGGTTACTTGTGCTAGGGTAGGGGTAGAAACAACAGCGGGGTTTTGGTTTTCCCATTGACTTGTAGTTGAGTTGTACGTTAATATCTGCCCGTTAGCGACAGCACTGATTGTTACATCAGTTAAATCATTTAGTGTGGCAACACTACTGGTTCCGATTGTTAAGTCTTGTAAGTTAACAACTATTCTGCGTAAACGAACAGCCTTGTCCTTATAGGATTGGTCTTTCGTTTTACCGAATAGTTTCTCTGCATCGATGGCAGATTTAAGTAATTCGGACGCTATTACTTCCACTGGTGTTGCCATCTGAGACCCCAGAATTAAGCAGTAGTACTTTTTTCAGTTACGATGTCTTTGCTTTCAATCAAAGTATAAGTAAAAGAATTTCCACCCAACTGTGCGGCTTTACGACAAATAACCATAAACGCTTCAAAATCAGCAGCCTTTTTGAACACTTGACACCCCTCAGACCAATTCTCAACCGTCTGACTATCTGCGCCAGCCTTGTGGATGTTGATTCCAAAGATCCCCTCTTGGATTTTAGACTCATCGTAAGTCATATCTTTATTGGCGTCACGGTAAACTTTTACGTTAGCCTTCTGTTTAAGAGCCTCGTACTTACCTTGGTGCAAACCCAAATGGTGAGAACCAGAATATTGACCGGGAACCAAACGAGCAACACCTGCTGCGTTGTGGAATTCCTTCACGCCTTTAGTGCCGGGGTCGGTTGTCGCTGCCCATATTAAAAACTTCCAAACTCCACCTTCTTTGTAGGATAAAGTCAAATGATCGTCAAATACATTGGTAACTTTCTTACCAGTAGATGAGTTGCGGATACCGATGATGTTAATGTTAAAATCACCGTTTTCAAAATACTTGTAGCCCTTTGCTTTAACGGCCATTTCGATTTGTTGTCTTGTATAACTCATGATTATTATATTTTGCCTGTAATAGATATTCCTTGCGCGGTTAATAACCACGCTGCAATCTCAGCATCTGAGACTGAACATGATCCACAATTTGCACTTACTCTTTTGGCTCTACTTACTACTTCCTTTAATTCGGTAGCAGTAAAACAGTCTAAACTCTCAAACACAAACATGTAGTAAAGAAGTTTCTGTTCCAAATCCTCTATGCCCTCACATGCTACGTCGTATTGTAACGCAGTTAAACGCTTGTTTTGAATTTCACAGAAGTATTTTCTGAGACCCAAAAATGCTTTTCCAACTTCAGTCGTTGTCATTTTGATTTAATTAGCAACCGCAACCGCAGTTGAAATAAGTTCCATTACAATCATCAAGCAATGCGTTGGCATCATCCATCAACTCTTGAGTCAAAGTATAATCTTCACACGCAAACGCTTGTGCCATTCTATCATACGCTAACTTTAATTTCTGATACTCAGTTCCTTTCATGTCTTTCAACGCCAAAGCACCCATCGCGCAACGCAAATCGTAATCTCTTAAGATATACTCAGTGGTTGTAAATGGTCCAGATACTACAGGAGGGGTTAAGACTCCAGTGTTGTACGTAGCCAACACCGTGTAAACACCATCCATCAATGTAACCTTTGCCCCACTTGCTGGGTTTACAACATCGTAAGCACGTGAGGTTCCTGTAACAAAAGTTGTAGGAATGTCCATGGTCACCGTTGAACCATCGGGCTGAGTGATTACAAATATGATCGTTGTAATATTCGCACGGGTGGCGTTAGGAGACCCAAAACCACCCGGGTTAGTTACAGCATTATAATCACCAGTTGTTTCGGTAACATACATACCGGTTTTGGTATTGTATGAAGCGGTGTTAATAGTTAAAGCCATAGATCAAAGATACCTTATTTAATTATTATTTCAAACATTAGTCAATTATCATTACTGTGCCATCAGATAGTGTAACTTGCTTTCCTCCACCTTTTTGTTCTGAGGCCGCAGCCTTTGGGATTGCTTTTGCTGCCGGGGTTTCAACTACCATCTGAGTACCATCTTTCAAAGTAACCGTATTTGACTTGGGAACAATAGGATTTTTTACGGTGAAATTACGCAAATCAGCCATTGTGCCAGTCACATATTTGGAAATTTCTTGCTCTGTTATGTTGGTCCACACCGATTGCTCGTCAATTTTGTACGGGTAAGAAACCTTACCATTGTTCACACGCCTTACCGCAGTTGCTTTGTGGTTGTTGGTCGCTGAAGATTCGTCAAGTCCACCGTAAATCTTATCACTGATTGCTTTGCCATACACTGATTTAGATTCATCTTCAACCAGTTTTTTGTATTTGTCGGGTTGGTCTTTACGCATTTTCTCACGCTCAGAACTGATCAAATCAAAGTAAGACAGCGTACAGGCTTTGTCCGCAGCGGCATACACTGTACTCAACACCGATCCTAGTTGCTCGTAACCAAACAACACGTTGCCCTTTCCTGTCTTTGGGGTTTTGTTGATTTGATCCATGTTCAATTCAGATTCCATGTCGATGAATTTTTTGTAAACCCCATTCTTAATCAAGGCTTTCTCTACCAACTCACGACGCTTCAGCGCATTAAACATTACATAATTGTTGTATTCGTTAGGGTTCAACTTGTATTTTACTCCGCGCTCGTCAGTCAAAGTACGAGGAGGTAGACTTGGAATCGCATCCCAGAACTCACCTTTCTTTGTTGCGTAGTATACCAACGCTTCCCAATCGGGTACATCGTATCCTGCAATGCCTCTAGTTGCCTTGGTCACATCAAAAGTATTGTAAAAGAACTTACCCATTATGCTTCCTTCGGGGGTCTGAAGCACCGGCATACCAAATGGATCAACCTTTACAGGGATTTCATTAAACTGAGATTCCACAAATGGCAAGTCCACAAACTTGGTCGGATCTCCCATTGGCCATCTTTCTGACAACTTGATTGCCATCTTGGTCCAATAGGTAGTTGCAAATGTGCTTTCTACTTCCATACCAAACGCCTTGAATGAAGGAGCCTCTTTGGCATCGTAATCTACCATGTACTTGCGGTTCATCTTGTCAATGAAACTCAAAGTGTTTGGTAGAATACCCGCTGTCAAGGTGATGGTGAAGTCAGCCAAAGAAGATGCTAATTTATCTTCGTCAGTTTCCGTAAGGATTTTGGCGAATGAATTGATACCTCTTACGAAAGTTTGGTCCAAAATATATTCCCCGGCGTCTCCGAAGTTACCAAAGAACATGTTGTTGGCTTTTTCTAATACACCACGGTTTGCAAATTCTGTATTTGGTTCTTTACCGCTGTCCTTAGCGAATTTGTTCTGCAAGTACAAAGAAGCACCGAACAAACCGAATGAACGATAATCAACAATTAAATCATTCTCTGGATCCCATAAAGCATCTTTACGCTCACCGTTGAAATACGCTTTCAACAACGACAAGTTAATAGAATAAGGACGTTCGAATTTATACGCTAGGGTTCTAGCCTTGCCTTGGTTATCCTCGTCATCAGGGGAACCTGACACCGCCCCGCTCTGAGCAATAGCCCCGGCAACATACTGAATAGTAGCCCCGGCAATCGCGCGACCCAAGATTCTATCCATCTCACGGTTAGAAGTGAAACTTTCTGATTGAATCTCCTCAGCCGTACGAGTATCGCCCTTTAGCATACGTACAACTCTCTTCTTGCCTTGAACTCCTACTTTATACAAAGCGTACTCTGGGATTAAGAATTCCATCAATTCCACAGCATAGTTGGTAGGAATTTTTGTAAACGGAACCACACCAGTACCCAATACTTTCAATACCTTAGGTAAGAAAGAACCGGTCGCTTTTTCAGTTGAAGACAATCCTTTTTGGATTCCGGCAATTGCTTTGGTCACATCGTTGTCCACGGTATATACATAACGCATCGCATCGGCGTTAGCCACATCGTTTCCGTAATCACTATTCAAAACCATATAGGCTTTTCTCAATGCGCGCTGTTCTTTTTGCAACCTTGTTTTTTCATCAGCCGGGATAGAAGCATCTTTCAACTGAGTTTCGATACGCTTGTTATCGGGTTGGTTTTTGAACTGCTCGGCTACAGTACTGTAGTAAGCGTAGTCTCTGAAGACCGCATCCGTCGCACCCATAATGCGGAATACCACATCTGGAATAACTCCGAACGAACCTTCAATCGCTTTCTTGATGCTATCCTTGGTACTGATTTTACCTGTCTCTTGATCAAGTTTAATCTTGTATGTACTAGCGATTTCATCGTTGGTCAAATCATTGTAGCCTAGTTTACGTTGTCCCAATGAAACAATCATTCCTACGGTGTTGGCAAATGACTTAAATGAATTGAACGACTGAACAAATGCTCCTGGATTATCGTAGGCTTCGATCACACTTCCGTTCTTTAAGATTTTCCAAGCACGCTTCAATCCACTTGGGAATCCGTACTTCACACCACGCATCGCATCGCGCAAACCTTTCTTTGTTGATTGCTCTTCACCAGTAATCTTGCTTCTTAAGAAACTGATTGGACGACTCAAGAATGGGTCAACTACGAAGTTGGTAAAGAATTTCGTTACGTTGGAAAGCGTATTCACGGAGAAAGAAGACGGAGTCATCAATCCACCTTTTACCAATGAGCGGTACAAATCTGTTAATGATGAAGTACCTTCATATGGCATACGCTCACTCACGTAAGATTCTACCAATCCTTTGTACTCTTCTTGTACAGACTTAAAGTATTCGATGTTGTTTTTAGTCGGATCGTTCTTAGAGACACCCAATGGGTTTGTTGCAGCCGCATCACGTGCACTCTTGAGTTTTTCTTTTAACTGATCAAGTTGCTGAGCCAATGCCAAGATTTTAGTCTTACCTCCTTCTGGGATAACCTTGCCATCTCTTTCTGCTTTTTTGAATAAGCCCCGGGCATTCATTTCGATAGATTCGCCATTCAACTGACGCATCATTTGTAGCATACGTCCTACGCCTGTTCCTATCTTTAAAATCTTTGCGTATTGCTCTTTGATTTGTTGAGGGTCTGCGTTGTTTGCTTTCATCTGAAGCAAGTCACGGATTAGGATGGCAAATGGAATGTCACCATCTGACACCACATCCTCTAAAGCTTCCAACATATGAGGCAAATCAAGAGGGTCAATGTTCTCGATTTCCTCGGTCAACGCCTTTTCATCACGAATTGTACGCATTGTTTCTTGCTCGTTCTGAATGGTATTGGCCTCATCACGGAACTGACCTTTGTTTTCCATCTGAGTCGGCACGTTTTTACGAGAACGCAACGCGAAATAATCCTGCAAATCAACCGGGTCAAACCCTTTTTTCAATAAGGCACTGTACATTTCACCGTCAGTAATCCCAGCAAACTCTGGGTTCGCTTTGATTTCGTCGGCAAAAACAGCAATTTCGTCGTAAATTGATTTGTCTATATCGATTTTATTTGCTACAGCAGTTGTTTTGGCCTGACCCAACATTGCATCGTAGATTCTACGCATCTCTGGAGTCAACTGAATGTCGATGTCCGAACCTTTAACCGATCCGTAAATCTGCAACATCCACTTACGCATATTCTCAAATGCCTTTGCAAGTTTAGAACTTGGCGCGATGCCCTCGTACAGATACTTTTCAAAGCCCCGAGCGAAGTATTCAGAAGTTTCTCTAGACCAAGTGTCATGACCGGCCGCTTCCATAACAATCAATCTCTCCTCGGGAGTCATGTACTTCTCACGAAGGTGAGCCAACTCGTGTAATGGAGTAGAGAAGTTGGCATCTGTCAACGCTGCGATAATGGTCGGACCATGGTCTTGGAATACAGTGGCGCCATGTGCACCTGCCTGATCTTGCTGGAACAACGCCATACCCGCAGCAACGATATCTTTGGTTTTTTCTGTAATGTTGATTGTGATAAAATCGTTTTGATTTGTATAGGCTTGCTTGAATACATTTTGCAAGGTAAATAAACGAGGATCTGTCATCAATTGGTCAACATCCTTCTTTGTCATTTCACGCCCGAATGTATTTTTAAAATCCTCCCCATAAGTATCGAGAACCTCTTCTGTAGTTATACCACTCAAAGGATTTCCAAAATTTGATGCTACCCAATCTAATTGAGTCTGACCAACATTTATAAACCCCTTTTGTGTAGTAATACCTGGCTGACTTATTTCAAAATCATTAAAGCCATACTCAGTTTTAAGTAACGAATCTCTCCACTCCAAGTTATTAGGGTCTCTGGCTAATTGATCAGCAAACCCTATTTTTTCCGCTGAATACAAAGATGAAAAAAGTTCCCCTAATTTTTCACTTGTAGGCAAATCATAAGGGTCATAATTTTTACCAATTGTTCCATTAGTCGTATTTTTAAGATCATCAAACATTAATGTTTTTCGGAGTTCTTTAATCGCATTAGGAATGACGGTATTATAATTGAATTCTAATCCTTTAGATTGTCGATTAGTTAATGCCCCTACTGATAATCCGGCAAACTGTGGACGATTCATTTGAATTTTAGTAATCCCATTTTCAATAGCAAAATTGATTGCATGTTTTAAAGCGACATAAATATAACGATCAGGATTAAGTGCACTATACCTTTTATACTCATCCTTTATTTCTTTACCTAGGCTTTTAACTTCGTCGTTGTTGTTATTACGCCATTCTTTAATTTTTACATCATTCAATGCGATTTGAATACCAGCATCATCTAATGGATTATCTGTTTTGTCACTTAACTTACGTCCCAAAATAATCTCAGCAACTTTTTTGTTTAGTAAATAAGTAGTCTCTTTATTGATATTTTGCCCTAAATCAGATTGTATTTCGTTGATGAATAGTAATGGAGTGCCTTCTTCATCGACTTGAATATTTACTCGGGCATGCACTTGAACATTGGGATCAGCAAAGTGATTTGCTTGCGTTCCAGTGTTATGACTAAAATTGTTGGGTATATCAATTTCGGATTTTAATTCGTCGATTTTATTTCTAAGACTTAGAATTTCACTATCCGTATTAGCTGCATTCTGTGCCGTTCTTTGCTTTTCAAATTCCTGTAGTTGATTCAAAGTTTTTAATAACTCTGCCTTTGCTTCATTTGATTTAATAACCGAACGATTTGGATAAGAAATCAATAACTCGTGATAACTTTTGTTTTGAAATGGCTTACCGTAAGTATCAAGTTCACCAGAGTATATCGTATTTTCTTCATATTTATTTATAATGTTTGGAACAATATCTTTGTCTTTTTCATCAGGACCTTCATATATGGACCTGATTGCACGAATCCTAGCATTTAATACAGATTTTATTGCTTGTTTCATTGATGGTACATCGGGGTTTATCGTACCCATCGCAGCAAGTTTTTCAAATTCTTGCTTGTAGGTTTTAAACTCATCCGACGTTTGATCAACAATATTATTCAATTCTGATTTCAGATTTTCAATCATTGTAGGGTTAACCTGAATTTCAAAATATTCCCCTGACTCTAATATGCCTGTTGCCAAATAAGGTTCATCCATTACTGGTCTAAACAAATAAACCTCTTTAACATTTGTTTGATCTTCAATAGACTTAGGATCAAAGACACCCAAATTCATTCGATTACTGTTTATCCAGTTTTCAACTTGTGCGGATGTCAATTTTCCATCAACTGCGTTTTCGCTTTTGAAGGTAGCCCAACCCATAAACGCTAATTCCTTTTGATTGGCTCCGTACTTATTCAGTAAACCATCCCAAGCCTCAACTGGATTTTGGACTTTATTTACCTTTGGATCAACCATCAAGGTAGCAAAAGCCCTATCGATGTTGTTGTAAAACTGCGTGCCTATGTTACGAGCAATTGACTCCTGTACTTTTGCTTCTACTAATGCTTGATTTTTAGCCGCGGTAGTAAGTTCTTTCTTACCGATGAAATTATCCGCTACGCTTCCTTTAAATGCACTTGAGTTTACTTTAAAGGCTTCGTACTTCTTGCCGAAGTCTGCTTCTGACATGTAGTTCGGAACCAATAAGCCTTTCAACTCGCTTTCTGAAAATTCTGATACCGGCTTGTAAGGATCGAAAATTCCATTCTCAACGCTGTCGATACCCGGGAAAGCACGGTAAAATGATTCTTGGTTACTGAATTGTGACGTTACTAACTGATCCCCAAACGAAATTGCAGATGATATTTCCGTTACTCCTTGTAGAATCTGCTGTATTGAATCCCAAGCAGCGTTTATATTAACAATTGCTTGTTCAATTGGTTCTGCTTTTTCAAAATTATCTATGTTATATAAATCACTTACTTTAGCATCAAGATCCTTTGTGATTTTATCAACTGCCGCTACTAAATCAGCAGCCTCAAAAATCTTGAATGGATTGTTCTTTAACCTTTCTACCAAATCAATTAACCCTTGCAACTTTGCCTTGGCGTTCTCATCCAAGTATTGCATATAAGGTTGAACATCTTTTAAAACTTCTGCGAAATCTGCGTAGCCATCTAGGATATCACTGTAGGTTGCTTCTAATTTTGGACTTGGATTGATTTGAGATACTTGATCTTGGTTCTTAGCGAGTAAGTCTTTCTCCACTTGAGTTAGGCTCTGAGGCCCCTCGAACAAATTCTTGAAGATCGCGTTGGTCAAAGATGATTTTGCCTCAAGCAAATTCATTGCTTCTTTAACCGACAACTCTGAGTTGTTTAATTGACTTTCATTTAACCCCGACAAAGTCAAACAAAGTCTCATGACGTTGTTCGTTTTATTGGGAGATGAAGCGTCAAGGTTGTCCGCTGCCTCTAATTTATTGATTGCGTTGGTGAACTGGGTTGCCAACTCTTTCGTTTCAGAATCGTTTAAGCCATACTTTTGAGCAAGTAAAGAAATTGGTGAATACTCGTCGTTTACATCCAATGCCTTTTCACTCATCATATTACGCCCAATCAATATGTTGGCAATATCTGCGAATGCACTGCGATACGAACTGAACTGGAAGATACTTGCATTCTGGAAAGCATCGAGCATAGAATTCATAAACTCTACGTCATCGCTAGTCGCCTCTTCATTTAAACGCAAAGTATTGATCGCTGTTCTTACTGAGTTTGGGTTTATGAAAGCATCTTTTTGAGGGCGATTGTATACGCCTTCAATGTGCTGAATGGCATTCTGAAACTGCCCGGCAACTGCCATTTCTAAATCAGCACCCGTCATTCCCTGAGGAAGTGAGGCGGTGTTTATTACAATCTTACCAGGAGTAGAACCCTTACCTTCTTTGTAAAAAGCATTTGGTACAAAAAGATACGGATCAGCACCGGGCTTATTGATTACTTGAACCGATACGCTTCGCGCGTCTGGGTACGCATCAAACACAGGATGACTCATATACAGGTCACCCATAGTATAAGTGCCACTATTTACATTATTGAAGCGAAGGAATTTCTTTTTGGAAACCGTTGTTTGTATTGCCGGAAAGTTTGGGAATACCTTTTGAACAATCTCATTGAACATTGTTCCGTTGAATGTACCTAGTTTTGGTACAGCCGTTTGAGGAACTTGATAGACGTACTCACCGTTGGCATCTTTAGTGAAGCCTGTCATCTGTAAGACTTGCTCCTGTGTGAAGCCCTGCTCTTCGAGTTCAAATGCTTTGCTGAAATCGGCACCGAGTTTTTCTGCTCCTACTCTACCAATTGCTTGGTAAAGCGTAGTTACATTTTGGTTCTGACGAATCAAAGCGTTGAATGCAACTTCAGTATACTTTTTGAACTCTACTGCATTTTTCATAAAGTCTGACATGCTCATGCCCGCGCGATGCGCGTTCGACTTTAGTAAGGCGTAAGATACCGCTGCAATAGACTGTCTTTGCTTAATCATCTTACGTCTGCGCAAGGGGTTGTTGGTTTTAATACCAAATACTCCTTTTGCCATTCTATTCAACTCAGCAACATGCTTTTTCTTAGCCGCTTGGTTCTCTTCTTCTAAAGACAACGCTTGCTTGTACGTGTCCATATTAACCGAAGAGTTAGCAAGTTTCTCTGCCTCCGCAATCATTTGATCGGGAGTCATACCTGCTGTGTCTACATTGTTGTTGTCTAAGTACTCTTTTGCGGTGATTTCGTTATCTAAGAATCTGACACCGTCCACTTGCGCGACATCTACGCCCTGGCCTGTATCAGATAATGTAGCAGCAATCTCGTTACGTCTGTTCTGAGCATTCGCAACGTCCTGTGCTTTTTTATTATAGTCACTCTTTCTGTTCTTGGTGGTACTATCTGACATGATAGTATTCTGTAAGAAGTTCTCATTGGAACTAAAAGAATTTGAGCCTGTGTATTTATTTGCTACGTAATTGTTAAAGTCTTTACGCATTGACTTGAATGCCTCGTAGGCCGGGGCGTCATTTCCAAAGATGTCTTTTACAACACTGACGTTGTTCAACAACATATCAGCCATCAAATTATTAATGGCTTCTTCCTCTGTCATTTTACCAGCATCGACCAACGGGCGTAATTTCTCGTTAAAGAAATTAGAACGCGCGATACCCTCTTTTAATTTGTCAATTACGTTACCTGACTTCCTACGAGTAACCGGCTGATTTGTGTTTAGGTCAGTATCAATTGTTTCATCAAACGACTTATCAAAGTCACTCAACAATGCACTTGTGTAATCGGCAACCTTGCCAATCTTCTTACCAACCAAATTTGTGATTACAGCCTTTCCGTCGATGAAGAAGGAACTCAAGTTCACACGCAATTTATTTCCTATGGCATTGCGGTAGTCAGACATCTTCTGTCTAACCTTAGTATCGGTTTCGTCTACGTTTTCAGCAACGCCAGTAAAAAATCCTAACACACGTTGGGCTTTTTGTGCCAAAGATGCATTGAATCGCTTCTCTGCGCTTTGTACGGTTTTATCAACCCGCTCTTGTTTCCTACGCCCGGTTTCGTTTTGGGGTGTCTGATACAAGACATTGTTATCCTCGGGCAGATTTTCTGTCTGCTCTTCGGTGATTCCTAAGTTTTGCTTTGCCAATGATTCTACTTTGGCAGCAGGGGCAATACCATTGGTAATCGATTTGTTTTCGATATGCTTTTGAGTTGCTTCATTTAATGAAACAAAGCCATCTGAAGTAGAAGTCAATCCCTTGGCTTCGAGTGCTCCTGTTTCAGCATTGTATCTGTATGATACCCGGCCGTCGATCGCGCCATTGTTTTCTGCTACGTAGAATATCTCACCCAAGTTACCTTGACGCTTTTCTACTTTGACATCAGTTTCGCTTGAACTAGGGGTTGCACTTGCCGTTGCACTGCTTCCTTCAATGTTGTTTTGAGCAGTTGGTGAAGGAGCGGTAACAGGAACATCGCCAGACATTGTAGTTCCGGCCGCCTGTACTACTTGTGGGGTTTTCGTTTCATCCCATTCACTATGCTTAATTGTTTCGTTAAGCATACGCAAAATTTCAGTATCTACTGCACTTGGAGGTGTACCTAAAGCATCAAGGTGTGCTCTGAATTGTTGATCGGTTTTCAATACCAAATCTACATTTTCTAGGTTCAATGCTGACATTGTGAAACACAAAGTTGCAGTAGCACGTAAATTCAATAAGCGTTCGTCTTCTGTATCACCGTAGGCTCTCTTCACGGCATCAATGATGTCAAAGCCATTTTGTTGCATTACTGACCAGGTGTTAGAGAAAGTTTCTTCTGTCATCTGACCCCCCGTACCAAAAAGTGTACGCCCGGCAGTATACATCAAACGACCAAAGATATTTGATGGGATCAAATTTCCAAACTTCATCACTCCAGTTAACTTGTCGTACATCTGAGTTCCGACTTGTTCTGCGACAGCACCACTACCAGATTGTCCTGACGCCTCCCAAGAAAAGATTGGTACTCCGTATTTTACTACGGCGCTTTCCATCAAGTTGAATGCGGCTGAGCCAGTCTGTCCATAACGACTCATCATATAAGAACGTAACAACAATGCTTTTTGACCGGTAAAAATATTCTTTAACTCCGCTGCACCGCCACGAGAATAGCCACTCATTTCAATACCAATCTTCAATGACTCCAAAAAGCCTTCTCCAATTGTTTTGTTCTCGTAAATAGTGTTCAGTTTTTCTTTGATTTCGGGGCTTACGTAGTATCCATTTTCAGTTAAGAAGTTGGCCGTCTGCTCGATTTCATCGTTTGTTGTATTGTAGACATCACCCGTGAATGTTTCAGCCACCTGCTTTGCTGTTGATTTTCCAAATGTTTTAATCCATCCATCTTCCGATTGCTTTGTTAAATCAGTGTTGGTGTAGATTAATTTGTTGGTTGCTTTAACTCTTGCACTTAAATCCCCGTATTGATCAAGCAACTTACCTAAATATGCGTCGTTACTTTTTTGGGTATCTGACTGTTGTACATCAATTTGACCAAGTATGCCAGTAAACGCCCTGGTTAACTTAATAAAATATGGAGTGTTGTCATATTCAAATCCTTCTGGAGCCGTTACTTCTATTTTACTAGTAACGCTTTTGATTTTGTCGATCTTCTCCTTAAGTATATCGAGTTGTTCGTACAAAGCATTTCTCGTTTGCTTTAAGTATACAATATCACTCTTTTTTTCTTCTTCAAGAGTTTGATCGTAGATTTTCTTTATTTGCTGTAACTGCTCAGGTTGATCAATTCTCTTACCGCTAGGATCAAAGAATTCTGGAGCATTGTAACCAGCCTGTTGCTTGAGTTTAGCAATCGATGTGTTGATGGCACTGATGCGTTTGATCTGTTGTCCATCTAATCCTAGAGTGGGACTACTAGCAAATACAGATTTGCTTACCGTTGGACCGTATGCTTTCTTATCGATTTCTGAAGCCCCAGCCCGTCGAGATTCGTAGATCCCTCTCAACTCATCGTACAAGTCTGCTATCTGATTGTCAACATCTGACATTTCAGTACGTGCGCGCTGTTCTTTAGATTGATCGTACTTTGAAATCAGTTGACCTTTTTCATTCTCAAAGAAACCTTCTGCATTACGTTTGATTTGTAAATTGCCATTTGCTTGGTTGTAAATGTAATTTTGCTTGTACTTGGCAAACTTGGCATCGATTTCATCCCCGGTCAAACCTAATTTAGAATAGTAGTTTACTAAATCCTTATACGTGTAATCAGTTTTGTCCTGTAAATTTTTATCGTTGTTGCCAACACTCAAAGTTATCTCGTTTCCGTTTTCATATTCATACACCACACGACCTAAATCATCTTCGGTAAGGGCCGGCAAACTCTTTGGATTCTCTATGTCCTCGTCATAAACCGTAGCAGTCTTGCCCAACAATGTAGTTGAAATGTGATCGTCCGCGGTATTAACACGAACATCATCCATTACACGTCGCTTCATATAATCTAACGCCACGGTAGAAGCACCGTCAAGTAATATCTGACTGGCTTTAAGAATATTGCTCGCAGATACTAACTCAGAATTTGATAGTTGCTTGTTGTACTTACGTCCATATGCATCTCTCTGCTGAGGGTCTGCCAAGTAAGTAAAGTAATCTTGGTATGAGTTTAACTTGGTTCCATCAGCGGTTACGTTCAATCCGTTTGCAACAACTTTTTTGAATGTCTGAATCGCGCTGTAATTCTTTTGACCTAACTCAAATTTATTCTGAGGGTCAAGTTGACTGCCTCCCATTGGATCAGTTTGTGGGCGATAACCCGGCTGACCAAAAGTAGGAGCCTTAACTTCTGTATAATCGAAGATTGTTTTTTCTGGAAGTGCTTTTAAATTACTCTTTTCAATTGTAGTTAATCCACCAGAAACCTTTGCATCTAAATCATTAAGCGTGTAAATATCAAAGTTATTTACTAGGGCATGACGGTTATCAAAATAGAATAATTCTTTTTTGTTTCTGTCCTGTAAAGCATCTAATAACTCAGCGGGGCTTGTGATGTCTTCGTTGCCAATTCTTACCTTACCGAAATTGTTCTTTGCCGAATTGAATAAGTTTTGGATGTTGTAACCTTGCTCTTTGGCAATTTGTAATTCTTTTTCTCGAGTCGCCTGGAGTTGTTCCAACTCTGCCGCGGTAGACATCGGTTGTTCTGCTTGCCGAACTTGATTTACGGCTTTATTGATTACTTTTACTCCTTCTTTACTGAGTGGTTTTTTAACAGTTGTTGGTACACTATCAAAACCAATAGAACCAAGGTTAGCAGGTTTAACCATATTTGGATCTTCTGGCGCCTTGCCTAACGGCCCGATTTTAGGCGTTGGAGTTGCGGCAGCAGGAGTTGGTTTCTTATCTTCAGGCATATTACAAATATAATAAACCTAGATAAGATTTAAACGAATAACTTTAAGGCAATTACTTGAAGAGTTTAGACATTCTATTCCACTCAGTGCGCCAGTTTATGCTTTCTTTTTCGTTTAGTTTTCTGTTGGTAAACAAAGCACCCAACAACGCAGAACCTTGGTCATTGCTATTATTTACTTTTTTAACAGTACCGTCTTCATACAAAGGCATCAAGATGTTCTTTCCACCTACCGTAGGAAGAGCCGAGATGTTCAATTCTTGAATTGTGGCCTCAGCAAATGGCAAGTAACGTAAGCCTTTTGCTAATTCACCGTTGGCTTGTACTTCAGATTCTGACGTCGCATCCAAAGGTTTCCAATAGATTCTTCCACTAGCATCTTTTGCCTTAATACAAGGCAAAACCATTACGTTAGCAATCTTGAAATTGTAATTACCAGTATCACTAGCGTCAAACGCTGGTAATCCTGTTGCTTTATCTACTGCATATTGATTGGCTGCCCATTGTACAGCAACGCCATCTGCATCTTTTGATAATGCTGTTGTACGCTTACTGTTGATTGTTTTGCCATTAGCGTAGGTAAATGTTGTAGCACTACCTTGGAAAGTACCCGGCTCATTAGTCTCAGCAGTATTTACATAAAGACTAGTTCGTGGTCCAGCATACAAAGAAACAGTCTTTTCCACCATTGGGGTGTTTGGAATGACGTGCTGCTTATAAAATTCATTGTAAAGTGCATCGTCACTCAGTGCTTTAAACTCAGGGTGGGTTGCTCTGTATTGTTGCTTAATCATTGGATCTGTTTTCCAATAAGATTCTTTTCCAACATCGTAAGCATTATATTTATATTCTTCCCCTGGATCCTCGCCTGTATTATCCAAATAGTAATTTCTCAGTTTACGAGCATCCTGTCTATCCAACGGAAGTCCTTGCACGGACTGAGTGGTAGTAGTTTTGCCATCTGCTGATTTAATCTGTTGCTCTCCAATAGTTAATTTCTTAGTTGACAAAATAGATTTCAATTCTCTATCGTAATCAATTGTTGGGTGAGTCGGTGTTATAATAGTTTGATTTTGAGAGTCAAAATTAAAATAGCCATCGTTCAATGCATCTTTATTTGCTTCTAGTCTACCATAAAAATCTTCGGGACTTTTTGAATCTTTTAATAAATTTGCTGCTAATCTGTCACTAGGCGAAACAAATATTCCTGATTTTGCTCCCCCTTCTGCTTTGTTTTTTAATGCAAATAAATCTGGACTTTTTAACTTTGCATTATCTGCAATTTCATTCCATCTTTCAAATGCGGTTTGTACTTGCTCAACTACATCGTCATCATTATTTGCTCTTGCATTACGGTAGGTAAGATAAAAATCTTGGGTTGCTTTTGTAACTTCTTTTTGGTATACTGGATGATACGCAGTTTTATCGACTGATATCATTTTGTATAAATCTCTTAAATGGGCTTTATCAGCAGAGTCTGGACCTTGAGGAATACGAGATTTCTGCCAATTGCTCAGTAGTTTCTCGTAATCTGGTGCCTCACCTGTGGCACCTACAGCCGCTGCTAAATTAAAGTCTGCCATTTTATACCATCATTTTTGCTGCTTGCATTCCCATTTGTGCTGTTCCCTCAGCGCCTTTTATGAAGTTTTCACTTCCTTGTTTGATTGCTGCTCCAGCCGCTTGTTGAGCCATGATCTTGTAGGATCTTTGTGCTTCAATTGAACGCTGCTGAATTGCCGTCAAGGCACTATTTGCCTGAGTAAAACGATCTTGTTGTTGAGTACGATACGCTAAATCTTGACCAACAATGTTTTGTTGCCCTGTATTTCTATCCATTGCCGCAACTCGACCAAAGTAACTTGCTCCTTGAGGAGAGTTTTCCGAAATGTTTCGGTAAGCCAATGCGTTCTGAGTATCAAGTGCTTGGTTCATTCCGGCAATTCTTTCTGAACCTAATCCTCTTTGCATGTTTTCTTTTGCCATTTGTTGACTTTGCAAAGCATATTTCATTCCCTCCGTGTACTGTGGAAAGGGTAGTTTTTTTGCTTTTCTGGCTTGGTTTAGTCCCACTGCCAGTTGAGTAATCCCCATCATCATACCCAATGGACCACCGCCCAACGACGTACCACCGCCACCACCGCCACCTACTGGTGAAGGACTGCCGGCTGGCATACTATCTACGTTTCCGTCTAACTCTTGATAAGGTCCTGCCATGATTACAAATTTATGTTTTAATTACTTATTATACAACCTATGATTTGAGCGGAACTTAACGACGTAATCGATAAGTTTCTGAAATACATTTCCCTCAAATGTAAACTTAATTTTGAGATATCTGCCCCATAATCTACTAGTATCTGAACTATTTACTCCTGCAATTGTTGAATCATTTTTAACAGGGGCATAATAAAAGTCTTCTCTTTTTTCAAATTCTGAGTCTATCAAAAACGAAACGTGGTCCCGCGTAGTGAAATCTAATCTTTTTGGAGTTGTATGAGAAACCACCTGTAAAGCCTCATAAGTTTTTGACATGTTCGGGTCAATGTTAATAACCCCAGTAATACTACCGCTGTATGCAGTACCATAAAAAGTATTGTAATTGCCTGGATTCTGAACATATAACTTATTCTGCGCATTTGGAATTGTAGTGTAGAAAGTGTTGGTGCGAACAGCGTAAATATTTGGGTACATACTCAAGAAAGAAATAAACCCATTTTTGATTTCGTCATACACCAAAGTAAACATCGTGTAGTAACTTGGGTTTGACTCGGGCGTTAACTGATCCCAATAAGTAGTCCAAGATACACCTGTTCCAGGCACACGCGTAGAACTCGCTACGTGGGCTAACTTGCAACGATATACATAACTCATGCCTGAGATATGCCGAGGGGCAGTAGTAGCGCTTAAAACAGACGATACGCCACCCAAATCATTATTGACAACCAGATTTCCAACCGTGTAGTTAATCAAAGCCGGGGTGCTGTCATAAATTGCGTATTGAACGATGGTTGGATCAACTGCTTTGAACGTAAATAACGCTTCAGCAAATCTATCATTCCATCCTGCGTTTACTCCGTAACCGGTAATTGGTTGTTCTTTATCTGAGAGCCAGTTGGCAGATGTGTTCAAAAATGACGCTACTCCGCGATCCGAAATAATCTGAATGCCATTTTCTCCAAAGCGAATGACCTTTCTGAGTTGGTCGTTGTACCAATACATACTATCACCGCCAGAGATTGTCGAACCTTTTACCATCGCCCACTTCTTGGTGGCTCCTAAACTTGACAACTGCAAACCAGGGTAGGACATGACTCCACCACTACCCACAATTACACTTGAACTGCTAGCCCCTTGTAAAGCAGTAGGTTCATTAACCGATTGCCTTCTTACTGAATATGGTTGCCAAGTGTACAAATTACCATTTAGAATTTCGTGGTTGATAATTTCACCTTCGTTCAAATTTAAGTCAACTGTATCGATTGGTTTAAATACCCGGTAGTTGTCTTTTCTTGCATTTACTGCTTTGGTCTGAGACCAAATTACGGTCGCAGGTTTATCTCCATTGTATGTAACAGCGGGATCAAATCCTGACTCTACAATCGTGTTATCAATAAAACTATATTGCGTATCGTAATTATTTTGATTACTTACCTCCGGCCATAACTCAAGCCAGTACAGTAAACCTGCTCCGATAGTGCCTTGGTAAACTCGTTCGTAAGAACCCGCTCCCAAGAATGCATATCGCATTTGTCCATAAGTAACACCAAAACCTGTAGTTTGTTTGTCCAAATATTGAGGAAAAATATATCCTGGTCCTGCGTCCTCTAAGTTGTGCGGAACAGCGTAGAACATTTGACTATTGCAAACATTCTGAGAGTAAAACGAATAACCCAAGCCAAAACCATTTTTTGGCGATGGATTAGAAGTACTCATTCTCACTGACATATGTGTCTTTTGATTAAATACGTCTCCGCCAAATACAGAAATAGAATTTAAAATGCCCCTTTCATTACCAGTCAAAACTGTCATGTGACCAGTTGACTCGTAATTGCTTTCGTTTTTATTGATCGGGTATTTTAAATTGGCTTTTTTATCTCTAAAAATCTGAGCGTAAACTACTCCTTCTTTACTAAACGGCTGATACGCTGCGGTAATTGTTGAAAGTTTTGTAGCCAATTGAAATGCAATACAAGAACGCATATTACTGTAAAAAGCATTTACAGTACCGGAACTCGGTACGTTAATTCCGTTTTTTACATTTGTAGCCCCTCCATTAAAACTTGTTATTAACTCCCCTGTATCCAAACTCTGACCATAGGAAACATTAAAGTCAGTATAATTTATTAAACTCGAAGAAAAATAACCTGTAAAATCTTCATACACAGATTCAAAGTCTCCTACTGACTGCCCTTGTAAAACGGATTCATCATACGAAAAAGGTACGTTTAATACCTTTAACTTATCTCCAGAAGAATAAGCGTAATTAAAATTATTAAAATATAAATCAGGAGAATGAAAATAAGCAAATTCAGATTTATCTAAATCGCCAACTTGTATATTTTCGACCGGTGCACCCGTGCGATATCTCCGACAAAAGTTGTTCGGATACGTATTAAATACAGCATAACCTGCCGCTAAGTCTTTATGGAACGGGATTACAGTTGTCGCACTAGAAGTATCTCTTGTTGCTGCAATAGCAATTCCAGTAGCCAATACTTCAGGGATTCTTTTACTTCTAACAATCCTAAATGCTTTGATTTGTTTATACAAATAATCACCATTTACAATATAATTTAAATTAACATTGTGGAATTTCGGGTAATAAATATAAACCAATTTACTATCGACATCTCCCAAATTTGTAGTAGTGATGTTGTTAGCGGTTCTTCTCCAAGAGCCGGGCGTACCCACGGGATCGGTGACATTGTAGGCCAATGTATCAAAACGAATGTCATCCACCCAATAAGGTGCACTCCACTTACCAGTTTCTTTCCATTGAACTTGAATACCAAAACGATAGGTATCATTGATCATGTAAGAAGTATTCGTGTAAGTGTTGAATGGATCTAAATACTCCCCGTATTTAAATAAAGGATAGGGCTTTGTCATATCCGCAGTACCGCTTCGGTTGTTTCGGAATATGGAGTCTATTGTCTTTTGTTCAATAGAGTGTTTAATGGTCTGAGCCCACGCACTCAAATCTTTATCTGTTTGCTCTACTACATTGGACATGAACATTCGGTTTGAATGTATCTTCAATGTTTTTACTTGAGTAAACTTCGCTGTAATTGCTAGTAACTCGGCCGGGGCCAACGGAAAGTTATCTTGCCCGTTATTACTGTGAGTAATTTCAATTGATGTGTTAGATCCTAACAATACTCGCTGTACTGTTTTTAAAGTAAATGTCTGTCCTTCGTATTCGATTGCTACCAATTCAAAATAGGCATATTCGTTTACCGGGATATTGTCGATTTTAATCGTAACACTTTTATTGGTCTGAGTCCCCGGGATATCTCCTAAGATTTTACTAGGAGTACTTTTTTTAGCAGAATAAATGTTAACGGGATTCGTTGGATACATATAATCCGTACCTACCAAATCGTCTGTTAAGAACCTCCCACTGTATCTTTTATTACCACAAATCAATGAACCTCCGCCTTCGTTTATGCCGGTAATTGCAATCGTAGCGTTTGGGTTGGCTACAAAATAAGATAACTGCTGATCTACTTTGGCAAAGTCGATATTACCTCCGTTTGATATAAGTACACCATTGGCGACGTAAGGATACGGAACTGTTAAAGTGCGCGGTTTATTAAAATCGTCAGTCCAGTAAAGAATTACTTCATTGGTTCTTTTTTCTACCTGAGCTTGAATTTGATAACTTTGACTAAAGCCTAGTAATTTACACTGAAGCAAAGTTGTGTATTGAGTGGTACCATTGGTTGGGTTTGAGACCAATACTCCGATTTCACTAATTGTTCGCGCTGGGCTTCCAGATGTAACCTCGGGTGTACATGACCAAATGAAAGTATCGTTACCAACACTTTGCATTCCAATTACTTTAAAAGCACCTGTACCGTCTACAAATTCTGATTTCTGAACTATGTCAGCTAAATTTCCATCTTCAAATAATAAAAAGTCATCATCTACCAAAGCAGCAGATGGAGTGGCCGCGGGGTTCTTACGCAATTCAAAATACCCATACGTACTTGTTATGCTAGTAACAGAGCCAATAATAAATGGGTTTGTGACACCCGTAAGTAATACTTGAAGGGCACCTGCCAATGTATTTCTCCAAGTAGTCAAACTCACGTTTGCTGTACCACTAAGCGAAACCGTATAAATAGTACCTAGATTCTGAAGATAAATATTGCCACTAAAAGTAGCATTGGGATCGACTGATACAGTAATATAAAATCGAAATACTGCCAACGAAGTGGCGTTGTCTTGAATGGTTTTGGTTAAATCAGAAGGAATAGGAATCGATGTTCCATCCCAAGGAGACATGAAACTATTTCCTTTTACTGGCGTTACTCCTCCGACATTTGCTCCCGTTAAATCACGGTGACGAATGTTTACACCATCTACATAGTTTCCTTGCCCAATCAACTGAGGATCGGCATCAGAATCCATTACTCCCGACTGCATTAACTTTACCAGTTGTGACATGTCTTATACGTTAGCCACTCGCTGTAATTGATATTCTCTTTTGAAACTATCCATTACAGGAGCATACCTTTCAAAATGCCTACGTGAATATTTCCATCCAATGTAGGCCACAAACATTCTTTCCCATTCTGGTTTTAAAATCAAGTTGCCATGTTCGTCAACAGGAAAGCCTCGATATTTTATGTTAAACTTGTAACCATCTATAATTCCCAATTGAGATTTAAAAATGATACAGTCATTTTGAATATCAAAATCATATTTTTCGCAGTACAATCCACCATTGCATAGGTGAACGGTTAATAATTTATTGTAGCCATCAGGCAATGTTATGCGTGAATCTTCCGCTGTCAATAAAATATCGTACACGTGCGTAGCATGAGATGAACGGAATGTTCTCATCACTTGGTTGACCAATACCTTAAACCATAAGGCATTCTCAGAGTAACTTATTTGAAGTTCCTCGCAAGCGGCGGCTATCACATCTTCAATTTTCATTTCCTAGTTGGGGCGTTAATTTCTGCGGAGTCAGATAACATATCTGGCATTCCGATATTTTTATGAAGCAAGTCTGTACTTACCGCATCAACAATTTCATGTTCTGCAACGCCGTCCAACGGATATTGATCTATGTCTTTACGATAGTTTGGAACTGCGGTTGGGTCATTAAATATAGCCATAACCAATAATTTGGTCAATTTGGGGTTTCTGTAAACATTGATATACCACTGACCATCATAATCTGCTCGGTAATCCCAAACGATTTCTTTCTCCTTTTGAAATAAAGAATGCATACTCAAGGCAGGGTAGTTTGTACGCAACCGAATAAAGGGTTTTAAACCATTAATGTGACCTACGTAAAAGAATCCATCATGTCTTTCATCCAACTGAATTACAGTAGGGCAAGTGAATTTTACCACGTCACATTCTACATCGTATTCCAATAAGTCTATATGGTAGACTTGAAGAAATGAGTCGTTGATTCTGTCTCTAGTAGGCTGACGTGAAATAGCAGACAAATAAGAAGCCCGGTGATTGTGAATCTTAGATTCAATAAATGCATCTTCGAAACGAGTTTCGTCTGTTGTGATACCCCCGGTTAAGTTCGATTTAATTCTATCGACAATTTGAGCAAGTGTACTCATGGATTAATCATTATACTTTGAGCAGAAGTCTGATGAAGTTCAGCATCGCGAACTTGTTCAGCATAGGTAAATACACATTCATCTGCCAACCTGTATAAAAACTTTTCTGTGTATGCAGTGATTGCTGTAGCATCCGTTGATAAAAAGATATGACCGGTGGCTACAGTAGGTAAAGCCATATAATCGATTGTCAAACTAGAACACTGAGGATAAATGTACAACGACTTTACGTTATTGCTTCCACTGATTCTATTTTGAAACTGATACTTTGGAGTAAAAATGGTAGGAGCGTGATAAGAATCTTTTTTACGATCTGAGAACCACTCGTTACCCTCAAAGAAACGTGTTAAATAAACAGAACCTGTTACTAATGTAGCAGCAGAAGTTACTGTAAATTTTGTTTTGGTATGCGATACCACAGTACCAGTATTAGATCCTACTTTAATTGTATCCCCTTTTCTTGCGCTGTGACCAGTCGAAGTAAATACAGTAGTAAATGGACCAGATCCGGTTGAAGTACGAGTTAAGTTTCCAAGCAAAGTATCAAAAGTAAATCCCAAACGAAATAAGTGCATGTAGGTTCTAGACAAGCCAGATAAATCAAAGTACTGATTTGTAACAACTTTCGTTTCATCCTTTACTAATAAACTCCACAACTCGTCATATTCCTTTTGTGTGTCTAACGTACTATACAGTTTTTCACACAACCTAAGGATTGTCTCTTCAATTAATCGATTGGCTTTAGTTGTGTCTATGTAAGCACTGTAAGCCTTGTCAATTTTTTGCTGCAGCAAATCGTAAAATTGAGCACCTGTCATTTACACAAATATACAAAAATTAATTTAATCCCATATGTCTTTCAACTTCCTTAGGAATTGTATTTTTTGTTCTGTTTCGTCGATCATTTTTAGCAGTTCATCCGAATTGAATTTACAAAAGTCTTTTGATAGTTGTACAACATGGTCTGCGGTGCCCGCGCCATACTTTTTGTCAAGTCTGATGCCATATTCGTACTGCATTCCACTGAGTCCGACATTACAAGCGTAGCACTGCGGAGCGCAGTTGAAGTCGTAAAAGCGAGTCGATAAAAACCTTCTTGACTGAAAGTGGCCATTCTGGATTTTACGCCAGTATTCCACCCGGTCGCAAGTGAAACACTTTACGTAACCATCCTTTTCTATGCCTTTTAATCTTATGTATACTGAATACAAAGCGTCCATTTTTTTAATCAGTACGCTAGTAGAGATCGCCTTCTTTTGACGAACCTTGGCTTTCTTTTCCTTAACCTTGATTATTTGTGATTTTCTCACACAAACAGCACATAACTTCTTCGTTTTGTTAGAATACGGACGTTTTTTGCCGCATTCTGAGCAGATTTCCTCTTTAAGAGGTTTTACTGCTATCCCTTTTACGGGTTCCTTTTTTACAACTTTTCTAATTGGCATAAAACAAAAACCCCCCTTTCGGGGGGTAAGAAACATAGAAATAACAATTAAACAATTAATTTATCGATGATAGCATTCTTCTTCGCTCTGATCCTACGAACGCCTTCTAACTTGTCTGAAACAACACTTGTAATGTCGGTTTCAACATAGTCATCTAACTTTTCGTTAGGAACATCTACAACCTTATCTACCTCTGGTACAATAAAGCCGTAGAAGAAATCTTTGTCGCTGTTACACATGTCAATTACATCGCGCTCCTGAGAACCTAAAGTTCTTCCTCCAACACGGTAGTAACCGTTTTCTTGCTGGATAATACCGGTAGTAATTGCTTTGGTAACGTATACTTTTACTTTACGATCGGTTTCAAGTGAATCGTAGTAGTGGTCAAATACATGCTTTTGTTTGATTGCATCTCCAGTTAGGTTTGGACCTACCAAACGACTAACCAATTCTTTGTGAGTTAAGCCACGAGCATCTATTCCAAGAGCAAATGCAAGGTCGTGTTTTTCATCAAAGCCAAGAGATAAGCATTTAATTGCTGTGTCCAAGTTTTCATTCATAGATGAAATCTCGTTTTCTACAATCATGTGTTGCATTACAACAATAAACAACGGACTAACCAAGTTAGGGTTAGTGTGGTTTACGTTGGTACACAACGGGTGGTTTAAGTAGAAATCTACAACAGCACTTTCGTTTTTACTTGAGTCATCATACTCAAGCGTAAAAGTTGAGGCATCAGTCAACAGAATATCAAACTGCTTAGTGTAGTCATCGTATTCCATTTCAGTAATTACTCGTTTGCCATTTTCAACGAGGTGTAAGTTCTTACGAGTTTTTTTGTCGTAGTAGTTCCCAAGAAGGGTAAGGGTGCCCTTAGGGGCTTTTGCAGAAATAATGAGTTTACGTATCATATATTATTAAGTTTCGAAGTTAAGATTTTTAAAGTAAAAAAGGAAGGGCACCGAAGTACCCCTCCTTTGGAAATAAGATTACAAGTTAATTGCAGGAGTGGTGTAAGGAGCATCACGGAAAGTAGTTCCCAAAGCGGTAATCAATGTGCTTTGTGAAGTGTTAATCCAAATGATTTGTTCCAAATACTGTCCGCCAGAATTTACGTGACCACCGTTAATACCATTTTTTACTTTAAATAAAAACTTGGTGTAAACTGATCCAGTAGTTGCACTTGACAATCCGCGCAATTGCAATTCAGCAGCCAAACCGTAAGGTTTAGCAAAAGCAACTGTTTGAGCAACAGCCAAAGTACCTGCACCAACACTAACACAAGAAATGTTCTGAGGAACAGTACTGTTAGAAGTTACAGTTACCAAGGTAGTTCCATCAGTAGCAACTACATTATAGGCAGCACCTACCAAGTTAATGGCAGCGGTTAAACCGGCAGTGATTTCGGCTACAGTACCACTAGAATCTGAAGTGAAAGAAGCACTAAAAGTTACCAACTGAGGACCGAAGTAACCCCAATCAGACTCTTTGTACACGCTAACAGTCACTGTGTAAACAGTAGAGTTAGCAGCAGTTGGAGTCAAAGTCTGGCTACGAGAAGTACCAGCAGCACCGGGTTGGATTTCCATAGCATAGATACCGGATACATCCATAGGGACGTAACGAGAAGCATCTACGTTGTTGATATCCACTCCCACACGAGTGATAAGCAACTTACCGCCATCAACGGCAAGAGTGCTTGCGCCATTTAATAAAGTTTGATTTTGCATGTTCGTAAAAATTAAGCAACCAATTCAATCAGACCCATACGCTCAGAAGCGCAATAAAGTCCGCAGTCAGACAAAATGTGGAAATCCACACCATCAACATCGCTTGCAGCCATAGAACCACTTAAACCATTAGCAAGAGCCTGCTTAATAGTAGAAGGATTAGAATCTTGCAAACCGATCATACCTGGTACATAAGCAGCCAACATCTCATCATTGTTGAAATGGTATTTCTGCAAAGGAGACAATACTCCGCTACCGTCAGCAGCAGGAATAGTAGTAGTATCCAATACATAGATAGAGTGAGACATACGAGGCTTACCTGTAACAGAAGACAAGTCACCTTTGAAAGCGTCGTCATCCAACAATGCCCAACGAACGAAATCAACTTTGATACCAGCATAACTGTAAGTCATAACATTCAAACCTTCAACTGTAACACCACCTAATGTGTTGGCGCTACCAGCGTATTGGATGTATTGACCCAACAAAGTTTGCAAACGAGCCATAGCAGCAGTACCCATCAAAGCGACAAGGTTACGACCGTTTTCAGCACTCTTACGAACTAAGTTTTCTAAGAAATCGTTGAATTGAGACTGAGTAATTTCAGCAGTCAAAGGCAAGTAAGTACCACCGTTGTTGATGATTGACCAACGCAAACCGGCAGTAGTGTAAGATTCACCTTGAGCACCAGCAACAATAGCGCGCTCAGAGAATGCATACTTGAACTCCAAACTCTTAGAGAATTTGCGAAGAGCTAGATCATCATATGAACGGTACCAGAAGTCACCCTGCCACTTCACGAAAGAAGCAGTACGGTCACGACGTGCTTGGCTAGAACTCTCACGAGTGATAGCGGTGTAGGTGTAATCTGTCTGAGGAACAAAGTTCAAAGGAGATTTACCATTGCTGTAGCGGTTTGCAGATGAATCGAACAATACCTTTGCAATAGTACCTGCCAAGAAGTGGCTAGAAGTACTGAAAGTTGCACTGATACGCTTGATCAACAAAATGTTTCCACTTCCAGAAGTTTTTTCAACTACGATACCTTGTACCATGTTGGCATCAGCGATGATATCACCGATACGGAAGTTAGAGCCATCATCTACAGTAACTGCTAAGGCTTCGCCAGTAGCGTAGCCAGTTGCGTTAGCAAC
>Ga0304728_1000168_pt1 | contig 52359 bp, 43 predicted proteins | sample C_130625_MF_Meta_FD_190476 | JGI IMG/M metagenome (GOLD analysis project Ga0304728, IMG submission 190476) | Freshwater microbial communities from Lake Croche, Canada to study carbon cycling - C_130625_MF_MetaG (v2) (version 2) | ecosystem: Environmental > Aquatic > Freshwater > Lake | place... | reverse complement strand
CTGTAACAGGCTTAAACCTTGGAACGCCAGTAGCGGCTGATAACTGTTCAGTGGCTTCAGTTACCAATAATGCTCCTGCAACTTTCAATACTGGAACTACTACCGTTACTTGGACCGTGACAGATGCAAGTGGTAACACTGCGACGGCTACACAAACCATTACTATAATTGATAATACCTTCCCTACTATTACAGCTCCTGCTGCTATAAGTACGACTACCAATACTGCCTGTACGGCAACGGGTGTTGTATTAGGTACACCGGTAACTGCTGATAACTGTTCGGTAGCTTCCGTTACCAACAATGCTCCGGCAACTTTCAACTTGGGAACTACTACAGTAACTTGGACCGTAACCGATGCAAGTGGTCATGCTACCAATGCAACACAACTTGTTACCGTTATTGATAATGTCAATCCAAGCATTACGGCACCAGTTGCTGTAAATACAACAACAAATAATAGTTGTATGGCATTGAATGTTGCACTTGGAACACCAATAACTTCAGACAACTGTTCGGTAGCTTCTGTAACGCATAATGCGCCGTATGCTTTCAATGTTGGAACAACTGTTGTAACATGGACCATTACAGATGGAAGTGGAAATACAGCCACAGCAACTCAGAATGTTACCATTACTGATGTAATTGCTCCAGTTGTTATTGCTCCACAAAACATCAACTCAAGTTCAAATACATCTTGTACAGCTACAGGATTAAATATTGGAAACGCGATAGCCTTTGATAATTGTACCATTGCATCAATTACCCATAATGCTCCAGCAGCATTCCCTGTTGGGGTAACAATTGTAACTTGGACTGCTACAGACAACCATGGTAATATTGCTACGGCAACACAAACTGTTACTATAGTTGATAATATCAATCCTTCCATTATTCCTCCTAATGATCTAACAGCTGTAACCAATTCTGGTTGTACTGCAGATAATTTGAATTTAGGTACGCCAATAACATCCGACAATTGTGGAGTAGCATTGGTAACGAATAATGCGCCAAGCGCCTTTGCAGTAGGAGAAACATTTGTTACCTGGACTGTGATTGATGTAAACGGAAATGTAACAAACACTATTCAGAAAGTAACTGTAACGGATGATGTTGCGCCAATACTAATTCCTAGTGCAAATATTACGGTGTTTGCTAACAACAGTTGTAATGCATACAATGTCAACTTAGGAAACCCTGTGGCTTCTGACAACTGTGGCATTGCCTCATTAGTTAACGATGGTCCAACGGTTTATGACTTAGGTACAACAACTGTGAATTGGACAGTTACAGACAATAATGGAAATGTTGTTACCGCGTCACAAACTGTTACTGTAATTGACAATCAGCTACCAACCATTATTCCTCCAGCATCGTTGATGTTATCTACTAACAATGCTTGTGTAGCGTCGAATGTGATCATTGGAAATGCAATTACTAATGATAACTGTACTGTTGCATCAGTAATCAATGATGCCCCTGTTGATTTCCCTGTTGGAACTACAGTTGTTACTTGGACCGTAACAGATGCAAGTGGTAATACCAATACAGGAACACAATCTATTACTGTGACTGATGATATAGATCCAACGCCGGTGTTGCAAAATATTACAGTGACATTAGATTTACAAGGAAATGCAATTGTTGGCTTTAATGATGTTGATGCTGGATCTTTTGATAATTGTGGAATTGCCACTACTTCATTAAGTCAAACCAATTTTGATTGTGGTAACATTGGACAAAATGTATTAACCGTTACGATTACAGATAACAATGGAAATACAAGTGTTGCTAATATCACATTAACTGTTCAAACCAATGGTATTGATAGTGATTTAGACGGCATCGATGATTCCTGTGATGGTACAGCAGATCCGATTGAATTATTTATTCCAGAAGCCTTCACTCCTAATGGAAATAACATCAATGATTTATTTGTAATCAGAAATCTTGACACCTATGACACTAAAAATCTTGAAGTATTCAATCGTTACGGAAACCGTGTTTATTCAAGTGGTAATTACCAAAATGATTGGAACGGTTCAAGATCTGACAATGGTCAAGCATTACCTGATGGTACCTACTACTATGTATTGACCGTAACGGATAATGAAATCTTCAAAGGATATGTTTATATCAACAGAGTAAAACAATAAGATAACAGCATTCAAAAATATATTATGAAAAATAAAAAAATAATAGGATTTTCATTTTGTCTTGCAATGCTAGCAATGAGCAATGCTACAAATGCACAAAATGACCCAAGTTTCAAGCAATATCGCTTTAATGCCCTTACTTTAAATCCTGCGCAAGCGGGGGCGAATGACTATTCTGATATTTCGGTATTAGGGTCTCAATATTGGGTTGGAATGCCAGGAGCACCGCAAACCGCAACTATTTCTGGGAATTTTCATGTGTTTGATAATTTTGGGATGGGCGCAAGCATCGTTGCAGACGAAGTGGGGCCAGTACAATCTACTAGTGTAAATTTAGTAGGTGCTTATCACTTAAAATTGAATAATAAGTGGAAATTCTCAACAGGACTGAAGCTAACTGGTATGAATCAAAATGTAATGTTGTCTGAGCTTCATACTACAGATCCAGGTGATCCAGATATGGTTCAAAATTTAACTACTGGTTTGTCCTTCAATGCTGGATTTGGATTCTTATTGTATTCAAAAAAGTTTTATGTTGGTTTTTCTAAACCTAGAGTAACTGCATTTAGATTTAATCGAATGGATATGAGCATGTATGTTGACAATAAAAGCGGTTATATTTCTTATGCAGGAGCTGACTTAAAGTTAAACAATCGTTTAGAGATTCGTCCTAGTGTAATGACCATGTATGGATATGGTGGGCCACTTAATTTAGATTTAAATGTATTGTTTACAGCAAATAAACTGATAGATTTTGGAGCTACCTACCACTTAAAAGGAAGCGTTGGAGCAATTATTGGATTAAATGTAAAGGATAAATTATACATTGGATATTCTTATGCCTACCCTGTAAACAAGATGAATAGGGTATCTGTACAATCGCATGAATTGGCCATCAGATTAAAATTGAATAAAACCAATAAGAAAGCTGATAGCCCTCGTTTTTTCAACTAATTTATGCCTAAATACTTCCTTATATCAATTTCCCTCCTGTTTGGGACGGTCAATGCGCAAACATTGGTGGTGGATACTGTTTGTTACAATACCCCTACTGATGACTTTGGAATTAGACCTTTTGGCAAAGAATTTATTCTCGTATCGGGTTCTAAAAACACAAGCGTTGATGAAGCTCTAACAGATGAAAACATTTCAAAACCCTATACAGATTTATTCAGAGTTGATCAATGCGGAATCAAAGAAATAACCTTCAATAGTAAAGATTACAAAATACCAGTATCCATTAATTCAACGATGCATGATGGCCCTATAAGCTCCAATCAAGCAGGGACTTTAGTGTTTTTCTCCAATAATAGTTATTCAAAGAAAAATAAATTAGGAATTTTTTATTCTGCAAAAGAAGGCGACGCTTGGACATTACCGCTTGAATTTCCGCTCAATAATGAGGGATACAATGTTACACATCCATTTTATGACGAAGCAAATAAAAAACTTTACTACGCTTCAGATTTTGAAAAAGGAAGAGGGAAATACGATCTTTATTATTCTGACTATAATGGAAAAGACTGGTCGAGACCAATAGCCCTCAACGCTATCAATTCAGACTCAATCGAATGTTTCCCATTTGTGTATAAGAATAAAATATATTTTACCTCCAACAACAAACTAAGTATGGGTGGACTTGACTTATTTGTTTTTGAAAATGATTCTGTAAAACCACTTGGAGATGGTTTTAATTCCATTTATGATGATTTAGCGCTTGCAGCAATTTCGGATACAAGCGGCTACTTTTCAAGCAATAGAAACAGTAATGGAAAACAAGACGACCTATTTTCCTATTATTACTTGCCTCCTGTTAAGGTAATACCTCCAGCAGACACGATAATCATTGCTAAAAAAGAAATAGAACAACCAGAAAATGTAGTATTTGGCTTTGACCAATTTGTAATAAAGCCCAGTCAATTTGCTGGGTTAGATGCTTTAGCCAAAGGACTACTTGAAAGAACAGACATTTATTTAGTAGTTACAGGGCATACGGATAATGTCGGAAATGCTGCTTATAATTTAGACCTTTCTAGAAAAAGAGCCAATGCTGTTAAAGATTATTTAGTTCAAAAAGGGGTGAGTGCAGGAAGAATAGTAGTTGAATTTTATGGTTTAACCAAACCAATTGCATCCAATGCAACACAACAAGGTAGAGATATTAACAGAAGGGTTGATTTTAAACTACTTGGGGAAATAAAAAATTAAACTTTTTTACTCAAAATTAGACTGCCCATTAAGGTGCAATCTTTTGTTTTACCACTTGATATATTTCCCAAGTTACTTTATTGTATACATAAGATACAATATGCATGTTTTGCGCATTATAATTACCATCTAACTGATTGGGAACTAAAAAACTATAATTAACATAATATTTTCCATTGATAAGATCAGCACCAGTAAGTGTTCGACCAAAGGTAAGTTGATTTAAATTTCCTCTATGGATATCACGATGCGTATAAGCTGTATTGTGACTATTATCGCTCATTTTCTGATCACCCACTAATGAATCTTCAATCAAATAAGAAACAACACCCAAAGCATCATTTAATGTTGCATCCAATTTTTCTATTTCTAGATGTAAAAAAGCTCCTTTAGTAGTAGGATAATAATTAAGAGCTGATTGCATATTCACTTTTAAATTATTATCCGCCAACATTGTATTGGTCATATTGGTCCATTGCGTTGGACTTTGAAAAATGGTGCCATTATTAAAGCGGTTCACGGTTCCCCTTGGATTTCCTGGAAATCCACCATCATTGGTACCAAAATATATTCCTATTGCTACTCCTTGAGGATTAGTGAAGTCAAGAGGATATTCAGGTGCAGAAACAGTTTGAAAATCACCAATTCCTTGCGGTCCAGCATGTATAGAAGCAACAAATACTCGATTAGGATTTGCTTCTTCCAACTGATGTGCTAAATCACCTGCGGCGGGACAAAAAATGCATTTATGCCCCGTATAATCTTCAATAAGGACATTGCGTAATAAATTAGTATTCGGTGAAAATACCGGCCATTCATTTGCGACGTAAGTACTCCAATTTCCGGGATAAAGTGTGGTATCTAATTCATTACTTGTTCCCTGTGGATAAGGGTTCTCTACATGATCACAAGAGACCATTAAGATAGAAAGACAAGCTATTGCAAAGAAGGTTAAGAAGCATTTCATATTAAAAACTTTGGGTAAAACTCAATGTTAATCCATTAGACGCTGGGACGAATCTACACACCCCACCAACACAAAATAAACCAGCACGCTGACGTCCATAGGAAACCGTAAAGCGCGTTGCATCTTTTATATAACCACAGGTTAAAATTGGATAATTAACGCGTTTTTCTATGGAAGGATTGCCATAATTATATTGATTCATAAAACTAAAAAAATAACTTGGGGATATAGTATATTCTATCAAGCCTGTTGCCCAATTGCCTTTATCCTTAATCAATCCATTTTCTTTTTGAACAAAACAACCTTGAAATTCAGCTCGTAAGGAGTGGTGCGTATTAATTTTATAGGCTAGCTCAATAACCCCTATGGAGGCATGAATAATCCCATGGGAATCATTAGATATCTTGGCGACATCATTGTTTATTTTAATACTATAAAAACTAAGAATTGTACTGAATTTTTTATTGAACTTCTTAGAAATATTAAAATTAATGTCCTGCCAATAAAGGCTATCGCTCATATCAAATAGTCGAGAAGTATATGTTACACCTGTAGAATCTAAAGGATTAATTCCACTTGTGTGGTGCATGGGTCGATAAGTCGTTGAAAAATTTCCTCCAATGGTAGTTCCATACTTTCCGCCCAAGGTAGTTCCCTTTTTAAAAGTATACAATACGTCTGCCTGAAAAGCAACTTCACCCAAGGGTTGGGTAGCATAGGGATAAAGCGTAGCAACCAAATTATAAGAATGGGTTTTATTCAATGATGGGAGATAATTAATAAATACATCTTGCAGATCTTTATTCCTATCCGAACGATAACTCATATTATCGACAGATTTTCCAGAAACCAAAATACCCAATCCTTTTTGAGTATAACTTAAATTAAATACACCCGCATGACCATAGTTATAAATTTTTCCATTATCACTTGATGGGTCTTGTTCTTTCAGAATATATTCGCCGTCAAGATAAAAGTTTTTGTATCTCAACTTGGCACGACCACCATATGCAGCAACATTTAGAGGAAGAATTAATGCGTCATCATCATCCGCCTGATATTTACTTACAAAAGAAGCGCCTAAAACTATATCCAAGGGGAAAGATTTCATTTTATCTATGGCCTCATTTAAATGTACTTCGCCGTCAATTCCCCTAACGATTCCATCACCATGAATTATTTGTCCTTTTTGAAAAGACAAGCGCTGATAACCATAAACACCTTTGATGACAATTCCTTTTTTGGGACGCACTATTATGCGTGCTCCATCCATCATGTTATCATAACCTAAAGACCTGTCTTCATATGCGCGGAAGGAAAGTCCACTGCCAAATTGCTCATAGAAGGACCCTAAAGTCACATCCACTAAATTATTTACATAGCCAATGTAGCGCATACCAATCCCAGTTCCATCAAAGCGATTAGGATATCCTTGAATTCGAGGCAAATAAGACTCTAAACGCATTCCTGCCTTGAAATTTCCATTCGTATAATAAACATTCATATAAGAATTCAGCAAGCCTTTCGATGCAGGTTGCTTGGCTCCAATAATTGAATCTTGATTTAGATATTGAAAAGTGCTTTCAATGTTTCCTGTTAAATTACCTTGGGAGAATAAAATCGTAGGCAAAAGAAACAGAATTAGTAGTAATTTTTTAATCATGCAATCTATTGTTTCGTCAATTTTTTAATTTCTTCATAAAGCGTTTCCTCATCACCTGGCGCATAATTGTTATGAGAATATACAATGTTTCCTTGTTGATCAATCAAAAAAGTATGGGGAACATTATTCACCCCCATGGCACGCTTAAAATCTCCATTAGGATCCATTAATACCAAATAATCCCAAGCCCTACCATTAACGTAAACAGGAACTTGACTTTTTGTTTTTTCGTCATCGATAGAAACGGCAACCAATTGAACTCCCGTTTCTTCTTGCCAGTCGGTATATAAATCATGAATTGTATTTAATTCTTTCTTGCATGGAGCACACCAAGTTGCCCAGAAACTAATTACTACCGGTCCCTTGAAACCTAATTCGGCGGTATTAACCGTGTTCCCTTTCATGTCTTTTAATTTAACTGAAGGAAGTTTTTTGTTTTCAATAAGTCCTTCATGCTGAGCGAAATAAGAACTTACTACGAAGATAAATAAAATAGAAAAGAGTGATTTTTTCATTTAAAATATTTTTAATTTATAGTTCTTTTTCAAAAACCTTGCCGAATCAAAGTTACATCATTGAATTTAAATAATATAAAAAATAAGTGTGGATTTTTGAAACTGCCATATTTTAGGCTATATTTGTTTTTAATAGAATCTATGCTATCATGAAATTATATATTTTCATTTCTTTAATTTTCTTTTCACTTAGCAGTTTTGCTCAAAATGGCATCAGCATAATGATTGACGGCCAAACCACAGAACTTTCAGGTGGAACTTATACCATGACTGCCCCATCAATGACTACTTTTGATGTACCCTTCGATATTTATAACAATACAGGCTTAACACGCAATTGGCGCATTACAAGAACTCGTTTATCCGTTCCTACAGGATGGACAGACGCATTTTGTTGGGGACATGCAACAGATCCTTTCGGAGGAACCTGTTATTCCTCTGGTCAAATGGCAACCAATCCTTGGACTACGCCTGCAAGCGCTTTATTTCCAATAGGGGATGGCGAATACGGAAAACTGAAAGTTGCAATTGACCCAGACGATTTTGTTAGTGGTACTGCTCACTACCGATATTATGTTTCAAGTGATGGAATTAATTTTGTCGATTCAGTAGATTTAATCATTGAATTTATTGCTGCTGTTAAACCTCTTAAAGATGTTGCCTCTGTTACCATTGCTCCAAATCCTACCAGTGATTATTTAAATATCACCTTAAGTGGCGCTGAAACTGCCAGTATGAAAATGGTTGATGTACTCGGAAATGTTATTTTTAAAGAAAATATAAATTCAAACAAAAAGCTTGATGTGTCTGAATTCAAGAGTGGTGTTTATTTCATTACTTTTGAGGGTCAGAATTTCAAACCCTTCAATAGAAAGGTGATTATTCGTCATTAAAATAAGAACCCATTTATCCAAAAGGCATATGATATTGTCTACCCCAACGCATGCCTAAGAAATTTTTTAAACCTAAAACCCACGGTTCTTTCAAGGGAATAACACCTCAAATAATGAGAGTGTTTGAACAAAATCCTGATAATGAGTATTCTCACAAAGAAATTTGTTCTACAATTGACGCCAACAATCCTGCCTTAAGACAGCAAGTATATGATGTTCTTTTGCAATTATCGAAGCGGAATCTGCTCAAGCAGCTTACCCATCAATCCTTTAAACTTGTTGAAAATAAAAATACCCTAAGCGGAAGAATTGAAATCACACAAAGAGGTTCTGGTTTTGTCGTAGTGGAAGGTGAAGAAAAAGATATTTTTATCGCACCACATAATATTGGCCAAGCCATGCATAATGATTTGGTGAAGTTAAGAATCATTAATCCAGGGAAAAATCGGCCAGAAGGAGCCGTAATGCAAGTACTTGAAAGAGAGAAAACCCAATTTGTAGGTACGATCAAGATTAGTGATAAAAAAGCCATGTTAATTCCTGACAATGCAAGATCTGGAATACAGATTCAAATCAGTGAGGGGCAATTAAATGGCGCAGCAAACGGAATGAAAGCACTTGTGAAAATAACCGTTTGGCCAAAATCAACAAGTATTCCGTTTGGAGAAGTGATTGCCATTTTGGGTTATCCTGGAACCAATGATGTGGAGATGCTTTCCATTCTTTACAATCAAGGAATCGACCCAGTATTTCCCGAAGCTGTTTTAGAGGAAGCAGAGTATGTATCTATTAATTTAGATGACAATGAAATTGCCAAACGAAAAGATTTTAGAAATGTCTTGACTTTTACAATTGATCCTGCTGACGCAAAAGATTTTGATGATGCGATCTCCTATCAAGAATTGACCAATGGCGACTTTGAATTAGGTGTTCATATAGCGGATGTAAGTCATTATGTTCGTCCAGGTAGTGCGATGGATAAAGAAGCGCTTAAAAGATCTAATTCAGTCTATTTAGTGGACAGGGTAATTCCGATGTTACCGGAACAATTATCAAATATTGCTTGCTCACTGCGACCACATGAAGATAAGTATAGTTTTTCTGCAGTCTTTGTACTGAATAGAAAGGGTGAGGTAAAATCAGAGTGGTTTGGAAAGACGGTTATTCATTCTAATAGAAGATTTTCTTACGAAGAAGCGCAGGAAATCATAGAAGGAAAATCTGGAGATCACGAAAATGAAATCCGCGCCATTGATAAAGTTGCAAAAATCATAAGAAAAGAGCGCTTAGCGCAAGGGGCGTTAAATATTGAATCCGAAGAAATGCGCTTTCAGCTTGATGAAAAAGGACACCCCATTGGAACGATTGTTAAAACATCGAAAGATGCCCATAAATTGATTGAAGAGTTTATGTTATTGGCCAATAAGCGTGTTTGTACTTACTTATCCAAGCCGTCTAAAAATAAAGATGTTATTCCAATGATTTATAGGGTTCATGACAAGCCAGATCCAGAAAAAATTGGATTCTTAAAGCTTTTCATTGATAAATTCGGACATGAACTTTCCTATCAAGGAATGGATGAAATCGCCAAAAACATTAACCATTTATTATTAACCATCAGAGAAGAAAATGAATTCCCTTTGATCCAATCAATGGTCATTCGCTCTATGGCGAAGGCAAGCTATGAGACGGCCAACATCGGACATTTTGGTTTAGCCTTTACCCATTATTCTCACTTTACTTCTCCGATAAGAAGGTACGCAGATTTGATGGTACACCGCATATTAGAGCAGGAATTACAGGGCAGAAATCATACTTACGGTAACACATTGGATGAAATTTGCAAGTTGATTTCTCGCAATGAAAGGAAAGCTTCAGAAGCAGAAAGAGAATCCACAAAATATTTCCAAACACTTTTTGTAATCGACCGGATTGGAGAAGATTTTGAAGGGGTGATTTCAGGAATTACGGAGCACGGAATGTATGTGCGACTTCTAGAAAACAATTGTGAAGGAATGGTTTCCATGCAAGCCATTGAGGGAGATCGCTATTATTTTGATGCCGATAAGTTTAGAATTATTGGATCACGGTTCCACAAAGAATTTAATTTTGGGGATAGTGTGAAGGTGAAAATTACAGATGTAAGTACTAAAAAGAGGCAGATTGATTTGATGCTTTCGAAAGATTAAGGGGTAAACATATTACCACCATTTGACTTTTGCATTTCCATACCGTGTCTAAACATTTTTTGAACTACAATTTTACCTGATGTATTGTACAGGGTAAAATAGCCATCTTTCAAGCCATCTTTATAATGAATGTCATTCATCAAATTACCTTGCCTTCCAAATTGCTGAAAATCACCCTCTAATTTCCCATTTTTATAATTTGAAATAATGGTTGGTACGACTCCACCTGGATAATAATCAATCCATTTACCTGATTTTAGTCCATTTTTAAATTTGCCGGATTGCATTACCGTAAAATCTATTTGAGAATATGTTTTATAGGGGCCATGTTGTACACTTTGAATAGATTTCATTCCCATGATGACGATACCACCATTCGAATTCTTTAACTTTTTAATTTTATATTGAACTTCTTCTTTAAGCGCTCCATTATTATAATATTCTTGCCACTGACCATTTTTAAGACCATTTTTATACGAACCGGCTAAAATTAAGGTGCCATTGGGTGTATAGGAAACCCAAGATCCATTTAACTTTCCATCTTTAAAAGTCGCTTTATTTTTCAGACGCCCATTTTCCCAAAAATTTTCCCAAACGCCCCACTCTTTACCTTCCAAATAAGATCCTTTCATTAGAAGGGTACCATCCTCATACCAGGTTTGCCATAAGCCTTCTTTTAAATCATTGAGATAAACTCCTTTTCGATAGGGAGTGCCGTCCTTATAAAAATAAAGCCACTCTCCACTGCGTAAACCTTTGGAATAATTTGCTTTATAAGACAATTCGCCTGAAGAATAATAATATTGCCAAGGGCCATTTTGAAGATTTGAAGAAAAGTCCCCTTCCATTTCCACTCCCTTTCCATCGGGTAAATTCCAAATCCAATGCCCTGTCTTTTTACCATACTCATATGAGCCAGCAGTATTAACCGTACCTTCAGGAAAGTATACGATATAGGCCCCATGCAGAGAATCTAAAGCATACCCCATTTGCTTGTCTAGGGTGCCGTTTTGATCGTAAAAAAGCCAAGTACTATCCTTCTTGCCATTTTTAAAGAATCCACTCACAGAAACTCTTCCATTAGCGACCCTTTCTTCAAAAGGACCGTTCTTTAAGCCCCCTGCAAATTGATACCTTTCTTTGGGAAGACCTGTAACAAAATAAGTATTAATGAACCCTTCTCCAGATTTAATGGTCTGGGTGTGCTGTTTGTCATTTTCCCAATACTCCATCGTGTAAGTAGTATCCGAAATTACACTGTCCACTGATTTTTGAATGCCATTTTCATAAAAATATCTCCAGATCCCAATTGGACTGCCCATATTAAATTGACCCGAAATTAAAAGCTTACCATCTTCATTATATTCATTAAATGCACTATCAGGGACATTAAAAACATAATACATTTGTTGTTTTATTTTTTTATCTGGAAAAAACAGAGTTTGTTTTCCATGCATGCGATCTCTAAAATAATAACGCTCTTCCTCTAGTCCCCCTTCAAGCGAATAAAATAGCCACTTGCCATGTTTTTCAGTAGTAATAGGGTGTTGATCATCAATATAATAACAACCTACTGAATTGATAAATTTCTTGTTGGCATCCCAATAAACCTTAGTCTTTGGCGATAAGTTTTCTGGAAGTGCCTTTTGAGAATAAGTAGTCTGAACAAATAATAACAAAAGAAGTAATTCAAAAAAACGATTCATAAGCAGATAAAGAAAAAATTAAGTAAGGTTACATCTTTCCTAGAAACTGTTGCAAGAGCAAAAAGAGGCCAAAAGAGAAGAAAACTAAACCAATTAAACGATTAAGTGCCACCAATAAAGATTCGGTAACCAAAGGTCTCAATTTTTTGGCGCCTAATATCTTTAGGACATCTATTCCAAAGTAAGTCAATAAAACAATGCAAACGAAAGCAAAAATTTGAAAATGACTCTCTTCATTATCCACTAAACTGTATCCTTTAGCTAAAATACCAATCCAGTAAAAAATAACCGCTGGATTAGCAAAATTTAATACAAATCCTTTGATCGCTAATACTACATAATCCATCTTATTATTTTGAACATCAGCACTTGACACCTCTAAATTAAATTGGGGTTTCTTAAAAAAAGAATAAATGCCGTAACCAATAAATAATATTCCGCCTATTACAGCTAGAATTAAATTATTCTTACCGTCTCCAGAAGTAAGACTTTTTAATTGTGAGGCAAAAATAAAAGCAAATAATATATAGACGATATCACTTATAAAGACCCCTAGATCCAATGCCAATGCAGCACGGACGCCTTTGGTGATACTTGTTTCAAGTAAAATAAAAAAGACTGGACCCACCATTACGCTGAGTAAAAATCCTATGCCAAAAGCTTGTAAGTAGAAATCCATCAAGTACAAAAATAGAAATACATTCGAGGAAGAACGAAAAATAATGCACAAGAGTTTTAAGAAATCTATTAAGTTGCTTACTTTTGTGTTGAAAATATTTGAAATGAAGACAATCTTAGCAAACGAAAAATTAAGCACCATAATTTCTTTAGTAGAAAAAAAAGGTGTCGACAACCCTAAACTAATTGAGGAATTGAAATCCTTGCGTGTCATGGCACTTACTGAAAAGGATCCATTAGTGGTAAAAGTGTTGAGACTGACTTATGAATTTCTTACTGAAAATTCAGCTTTCAATGTTCAAGCGCAATATGAAGAAGATGAAGAAGGTAATGAATACCCAATTGAAATAGAAGAAAAAGAAAACTTACTGTATTTATTAAATCTATTAACAAATGCAGAGCATAAAGTTAATCGTGAAGAATTAAAAGACTACAGAACAAGTTTAAAGACAGAATTGTATTAATCCTCCGGGTGGGGCAACCAATTTTGAAAAGCTTGCGTCTTTAATTTATAGACAAAAGCGTTTGTTTATACTTAGATTTATTTAACTTGCAGATGAGCCTAAAAAGATTTACCCTTTCTTTTTAGGCTTTTTTATTTAACAATAGTTGCAATATCTGGAGTCTTCATCATGTTCAAAAGGGACAGATAAATCATAAATTTCATTGATAGTTTCTTCTAAAAACTGTTCAAACAAAGCTGGCATTTCGTTGATACTTCCGTCTGCCTTACTCAACTTTTGAGTATATCCGGTGGAGGTCACCAAGGATAAAATACTTGCCTCAGCGGCTTGACAATGATAATTTTTTTCAAACAATAAACAGTAAAGACTTAACTGCAAAGTATGCTTTGATGCTTTGAACGCTTCACTCAAGCTTTTGCCTTCAGGCCATTTAAATAATACATGCTCAGGTTTCACTTGTCCTGACTTATAATCTAAAATTCGGTAAGCATCTCCAATTCGATCAATTCGATCAATAAATCCTTTTAATTCAATGGTTTTAGGAGCTCCATTTAATTGAATTTCAACGCTACAAGCTAATGGAGCTTCAAGTTGTTCAATATAGAGTGGTTCTGAGAGTGTCGCTATAAATTCCTTTTCGGAAAATAAAGTTTTACGAACAATTTCATTCGCCATTTCAAAGCTTAACAGATTCTTTCCAGTGGCAAATAAAGATTTATCATTGTTGAAATGCTTCATAAAGCGCGCATATAATATAGGCGGAAAAGTTATGAGCATATTATCTATACTGGATGTACTCAATGCTGATGGACTTGGACTGATGAAATTTCTTTCCTTATCGCGTTGGGCAAACGGCAGAAATAATTGTTCCAAAGTGTCATGAATAAAAGTACCAAAAGCCCCACTTTCTATTTCCTCCATGACCGTATCTGCTTCTCCAAATTCAACGATGTATCTATAATAAAAATCTAAGGGACAAGTAAGATATTTATTCAGCGCTGAAGCAGAAATTGGTTTTTCAAAATATACCTCTAGCTGGCTGGTTATATCTGATTTTTTTTCAATGATACTAGACCCTATATCGCTTTTTTCAGGAAAAGAAGTAATATAATAACTTTTATTAAATACGATATTGGGATTAATTCTTGCCAATTCTAATTCCAACTGATTTAAATACCGACTTGGTTCCGCATTCATTATTTGGTCGCTTAAGGTGGTATAAGTAATGGTAAGATCCTCGCAATAATGTAGCAGACGATAAAAATGTTGAGCGAAAATCCCTTGTTTCTCGCGTTGCGTGGGCAAACCAAGTCCTTTTCGAAGGTCAATTGGAATAACCGTCTTTAAATTATTAGTAGGCGGAAGATTACCTTCGTTCATTCCTAAAAGAATAATCCTTTTAAAATCCAACATCCTCGTTTCTAATAGTCCCATTATTTGAAGTCCATCAATTGGATTTCCATGAAACGCGATACTTTTTGAATGCCAATGCTGATTAAATAATAATTTAAAAGTGCGGAGTGATAAGTCGGGCAAACCTTCATTAACAATTATTTCGAAGGCATTAATAGATTGGTCAAAAGCGCTAAGGATGCTGTTCTCGAATTCAAAACTACTTGGAATTTGTTTACCTAAAAATGAATTAATTGCCCTAATACAATCCATCGCCTTACTCCAATCTTGATCCCATGGAATATACATTTTGTTCAGTAACTCCAAAACAGCTGGACTAATTTTAAGATTGTCCAAATTTTGGAAAACTCTATTGTACCGGATCATATCTTGTTCCATGAGCACCAAGGTCGCTTTTGCAGCGTCATCCAACCAAGAGATACAAAAAATATGATTTATTATTCGTTGTAAATCTTTGTGATAGACAGCATTTGTTTTAAAACGACTTTTGTTTTCTTGAATATCGAAAATAATTTCAATCCATGATTTTATTGGGGTTTGATTGAGTGGTAAACCTAGAGTAATGTTTGCTTTACCTATGGATAAAGGAAGATTTTTTACTAGGGCACTAATCAAGGTTTCATCCGCTAAAAGAACTAAAGTGTCCTCCATTGCTTCAGGGGAAATTTTAGCAAGCTCTGTCGCTGCAATTTTTACTTGTCCTGTCAATTGCGCACATTGAATTAAATCAATTTTTAAAGACTTTGTACTCAATTCATTTCTAACGAATTCAGGTTTATTGATGCCAAATGCCTTATTGTTTTTGCGTTGAAATAAACCAGCTTCATGGGTGGGATTACTCAAATAATAAACATCAGAGTCAATAAAATAAACGGCAGATTTTTTCTTAATTAAATAATCTATGACCTTAGTTTCTGCAGCAGATAAGGCATTAAAACCAGCAAATACATAAAATGAATTGGGATTTTCTGAAAATAACAACTCGGTATTTTGTGCAAGATTTCTATAAGACTGAGCAGGAGTGATATAGTTATATTGCAATAGTAAATGATCTAAGGCATCATATAGTCCTGGAAGAAGGTCCCAAAAACGCATAAAGACCTTTTGAGCCTCTGTGATTTCTTTATCCTCTAAATTCCAACTCTCTAGCTCTTTAATCGCTTTAAGGTTCTTAAAAACATCTTTTGGATTCAATAAATATCTATTAATATCTTCAAAGTCGTTTAGCACCAAGGGAGCCCAAGTTAAAAAACTTTCAAAATCTTGTTTGGTTTCTGTCTCTACAAGATCATATGCCTTATACAGTAAGAGCAAATATCTAGTAGGGTCAATTATTTTTTTTGGTGCTAAAGAAGAGAACAACGCATCAATGGTAAGGATTTTAGGAGCAAAAATTGGTTTTCCGTAATGCTTTGATAAGGCAGCCATTAAATATTTTACTGCACGTGACGAGGGCAAAACAACCACCAAATCATCATTTAACCAGTTATTTTCTTTAATTCTCTCGGCAATAAAATCTATGAATTTCATTTATTTCTTTGTTAAAAAGGTAAGGTAAGTAGATTTATTCACGGTATGCACAGCACTAGTAGGATAATACTTTGAAAACAAAGGGGAAGTTTTTATCATTTTTTTCTTCTCGAACCTAAAATTAAATCCCTCCATTGCTTTTTCACCAATTTCAATCAAATCAATTTGTTGTCTTGTATGAGAGCGCCAGAAATAATACTTTGGATTTCTCCTGTTGATGCTATTCCACTTAATTCTTTCTGCAATTAACCAATTCTTCCATAAGGCATCTAAATCAATTCGCATGGTGAGTGAATTAAAATTATTGATCACTGCATTTCGAATACCATTGTCCATAATAATAAATATATGAGTCTTTTTTAACTCGTAGCGTTGATCGGTATTAAAGCACGGTATTTTGTAAAGAAGATGAGCGTCAATTAATAGATGAATGTAGCGTTCGACAGTTTCATTATCTACTTGAATTAATTCACTGATTTGATGGTAAGATAGCGCTTGACCAATATGATGCGACAATACTTGTATCGTACGCCACAAAATATCATTTTTATTTACCCTGCTTTTTGAATTAAAAGGTCCCTCTAACATGGATTTAGAAAGTTCCTTAAGGTCTAGCTCGATTTGTTCATTGGAAGCGTCTAAGCCAAAATAATTCCCATAAATTAATCGTTTTTCAAGTCCTTTATCTTCAGTAGACAAACCATTTTTAATGGTATATTCATAAAAAGTTGGAGCCGGAAAATAAAAACTTAAGCCTTCGTTCTCTAATGCATCTATTAATTCAATATCGAGATTTGATTTGTTTTTTGCAATCAAAATCAAAGAAGAAGTGACCGTTTGCTCTAGTACAGCATCCGTTACTGTAGACAGAAATTTTAAATGTTCACATTCATTAATTACAGCGTATGGTGCTTGATTGATATACCATATTAATTCCTCGATTGTTAACTTATTTATTTGACCTCTAATAGCCGAATCACTTAAGTCGATTAGACTAAAATCGAGTGCTTTTTCACTTAGTAATGCTGCAGCAAAATTTAAATTATCTAAGCCTTTTGGACCATATAACAAGAGTAATTTATTTTTTGGAAGCAGTTGAGAGAAAACCTCTTTGAAGATTCTATTCATTTTTTTTCGCTAAATTTAATATTATTTAGCGTTATTCAAAGATAATTTTATCAAAAAATTGTTTTGGACGGTTGGAATTCATATACCTATTTCCACCATAAGTTTTAGCGATTAGCAAAGATTTTCCATTGGTAAACAATTGTACCCAATGAAGACCTTCTGGATAGACATCTGACAATCCAGAATAACTTAAAGTCCCATCAAGTGACTCTTGGTAGGTGTAGGTTGAATTTTCAGGACTTGCAATATAAATATCAGCATAAGTATTAAAGGTCAAGGTGGTGTCATAAGGAATGATTTCAATTTGATAAGTGTTTCCTTGTCCTAATTCGCGGTAAATAGCCTTAATGGTGTTATCTTGTGAGATAATTTTTGGGACTCCTGGAAAGTGGATGAGGACATTTTTATCCTTGATGATTAAGTCATATCCTTTATTAATTTGTCGGACGGAAGATTTTTCTTTACTAGGCAATTCAGAATATACAGCATTTACTAGTTTGAGTTTATAACCTTTGTTTCTCAGTAGCTGAATCATTCCATCAGCGCCATAGAGATGTCCAGCACCAACAGCTGTAAAGAGGGTTTGATTTTTATTAAGGCAAGAATCCAAAACACGCAGCATTTTATGATTCCTTTTAATGATCAAGGATTCGTAAACTTCTGGATTTTGAGATAAATTTAAACGCATAAACGCATCAATTTCACTTAAATTTCCCTCTAAATACAAATCAATCAATGCTTTGCTTTTTCTGTTTTTTTTCAAGGATTCCCATTGATTATCATCATATATTGGTAAGTCAACCAGCGCATTAACTTGTTCTTGATTGGTTTCTAGCGGTATTAATTTTTTACCCATAAACAAAGCATATTGCTGAAAATAGGCATCTAAAAATTGAGGCATCCCATTCTCATCACCATAAACAGTTTTAGATGCCAAGTTGGAACTTGTATAAGGCTTGCCTAAATCATCGAAGAGCATTACTACCTCTTTATCTCGCGGATCAATGTCTTCAAAATAATCAAAAATATTAGTCTCTAATAAAATAGATTGTGCATGATCTAATGCATAATAAACAGAGTCTTGTAAATAAAAAACTCGTTTATCGTTGGAATGCAGTGTGCCGAATAAATAAGATTTTACTGTGTTTTTTGGACTTGTAATTTCCCAAAGTAACTCGCTATTGCTGCGTACATTTTGTGCTGAAAGTCTTACTACACAGATAATAGCCAAGAAAAAGAATAAAATCCTCATAATCACTCAAAGTTAAAGTATTCTAGAAGATCCTTGCTATATTATTTTCACCAAAAGAATAGGGCAAATAGGCGAAAGACGGGATTGGTTTTGTCAGAATTAAATTTCCTTTATAGCCAAGAAATATTTTCCCAAAATTCTCAAGTCCCATGGCATAGGCTGCATTAATTGATAATGCATTAAATGCCTCTTCAGGCGTCAACTTCATTTTTATACAAGCCAATGACCAAACCAAGAATAAATTAAAATTCGGACTGGATCCAGGATTATAATCACTTGCAAGTGCTAGCGGTAAATCTGCTGCTAAAATCCTTCTGGCATCGCCATATGGAATATTAATAAAAAAGGAGCATGCAGGTAATAGAGTCGGAATACAAGTGCTGTTTTGCAAAGCTAGAATATCATTTTCATCCAAAACTTCTAAATGATCCACTGATTTAGCGCCCAACTCACAAGCAGCAGCGACGCCCCCCATTATTGAAAACTGATTTACATGCACTTTAGGAATTAAACCATGCTTTTTTCCAGCGTGCAAGATGTCTTGCATTTGTTCTAATGAAAAGTAATTCCGCTCACAAAAAACATCGATATAATCCGCCAAGCCTTCTGCGGCAATTATCGGAAGCATTTCGTCTATTATTAAAGAAATATAGGCTTCTTGATTTGATTTATAAGCCATCGGGAACGCGTGGGCTCCTAAAAATGTCGCTTTAATTGGAATTGTGAAGTGGGACTTCATGCGTTTGATAACGCGCAATATTTTTATTTCTGAGTCGACATTAAGTCCATATCCTGATTTAATTTCAAGGGCGCCGGTACCCATTGCTATCATTTTTTTAACTCTTTCACAGGACAATACAAAAAGTTCATCTTCGCTTAAATTTGATAAAGCATCCGCCGAGTTCAAGATTCCTCCACCTTTTAATGCTATTTCTTCATAGGAAAGTCCAAGGATTCTATCCACGAATTCACCTTCACGATAAGCCGCGAAAACCGTGTGGGTATGAGCATCACACATGGCGGGTAAAACAAAAGAGCCCTCTGCATCAACAACTTCAACATCACGCCAATCTGTAATGCCTTGCCAATCCTGCATTAAACCGTAATCAATAACTTCCCCATCCTCAAGCGCTAGAAAAGCATTCTCAAGTATTGGTACTGAAGACATTTGCTTTCCTTTCAAAACTGAAGGAAGATTTTCACCCGCTTGGACCAATCCTTTAATATTCTTTATGAGAATTTTTGTCATTGAATTTGCTTATAATATCAATCAAAATTAAGTAAAAAGTCGGACTGTAGGAGTTGATTTTCTCAAAAGCATTAGCGAAGAAATACCATTGCAAAAAATCGTCAGGCAATAACAGCAGGGTCTAATAACTGAATTGTCCATTCATCCGCATCTAATACCACTTGAGCGCCAATTGGAATTGAATGTTTATTTTTTACATGGCCCAATAAAAATCCTGCATAAACAGGGATTTTTAAATTTCCAAAATGTTGAACCAAGACCTCCATTAATGAAAAAGACCATTCTGGTTCCTCCGGTAAACATTTGCGAAATTGTCCTAAAACTATTCCATTGACTTGGTCAAAAACGCCATTCAATTTCCACTGAGTAAGCATTCGATCAATACGATACGGTTCTTCAAGAACTTCCTCAAAAAACAGAATCTTCCCTGTCCAATCCGGTAAGTATTCGCTTCCAAGTAAACCTGTCATTACACTTAGGTTTCCTCCGAATAATTCGCCCTCAGCCTTCCCAGAAACTATAGTAACTGGTGGTGTATCGATTGAGGGTATCGTTGGTGTTTGGTATAAAAATGCATTGCCATTTGAAAGCACCTCATCAATTGATTTCCAGCTAAACTCGTTCCAAGTTGCATTTCCATTGGGGCCATGGAAGGTTATCAAACCCGTCTTGGCAGTAATTGCATTCAACAGGGAGGAAATATCACTAAAACCCATGATAATTTTAGGATTTTTTTGAATCAGATCAAAATCAAGTAAGGGCAATATTCGGGCACAGCCCCAACCGCCTCTGGTAAAAAAAATAGCTTTAATACTGGTGTCGCAAATCATATCCATAAATTCAGCAGCACGCAGTTGATCCTCCGCCGAGAAATAGCCGTATTTGGTGCGCGTATTCACTCCTTCTTTAGCCTCAAAACCATGTTCTTTCAACACTTGAATAAAAGTAGTGATGTCATTAACATCGTGTATCGCCCCAGCACTTGCACATATGCCTATGGTGTCCCCTTTTTTTAAAGCTTTTGGTTTTATTTTATTAGGAAAGGAGGGAGTTGAAGGCTTAGATGAAAAGGACAAAATAGAGGGCGCTACAAGTAACGCTCCGACTATTGGAATAAAGCTTCTTCTTGAAAATTTCTTCACCCTTAAAATTAGTCATTTAGGTTGAAGTGATAAAAAATTATTTTGCTAATTGAATTCAAAAAATCCTTCTAAGTCTCTTCGGTCTTTTTTGGATGGTTTTCCATCACCATTATTTCTATAGTTTTTTTGAGCATCTTGATAATTCTTAAACTTCTCAATCTCCTCGATTGAAGTAAGGTCAATTATATACTCTTTTACAAGTGGGGCACCGACTCTTTTATCTATTAAACCTATTACCTTAAAGGTAAAAACAGCGGTATTTTTATGATAATAAATAAAGTCACCCATTGCGACTTCCTTAGAGGGTTTGACTTGTACTTGATTGATTTTAATACGTCCTTTTGAAAGAATCTCAGCCGCCATTGAACGCGTTTTACAGATCCGAACACACCAAAGAAACTTATCCCATCTCAATTTCATTTTTGATTTTTTTAGTTAATTTATCAAAAACTAGATTGTAGGAGTCTTGAATTAGCTGCCTTAACAACTGATCATCGACGTCCCCTCCTACTTTAACACTATTCCAATGGACTTTACTCATGTGAAATGCTCCACTTATAGCACTATATTCAGCCCTAAGTCCTTGCGCATATTCTGGATCACATTTCAAGGCAATACCTTCAAAATGTTCAACATCCATTAAAGCAAACATTTTATTGCCTACTTTAAAAACGAGTGTGTTTTGATCAAAAGGGAAATGTTCAGTAGCTCCTTTTCTGCTTAAACAGAATTCTCGCAACTCATCTAAGAACATAATTATTTAGTGAATTGCAGGAGCATTATCATACTTTCCTAATTGCTTAAGCATTTTTGTATGCTCTACTAAAGCAGATAAAAATGTTTTATTAGAGTAGTAGGGTAATTTAAACTCATGCGCTGTTTCACTTACAATTTTTGATAGTTTTTTGTAGTGAACATGACATATATTTGGAAATAAATGATGTTCAACTTGATAATTCAAACCTCCCACATACCATGAAAACAATGGGGCTTTTGGAGCAAAATTGGCCGTATTATACAACTGATTTACTGCCCAATCAGCGTGAACATTTCCAGAATCATCTGGCATTGGATAATTGGAAGTAGGAACAACGTGCGCTGGCTGAAAAATAGCGCCTAGCGTAAGACCAGAAACAAATTCCATTATTAAAAATCCAATGATTGTGATGTACCAAGGCGTTGAAGCCAACCAAAAAGGAAGTACTAAGAATATAAAGGCAAATATCACTTTACTAACTATAATAAAAGCCATGTGTTGTGCATAAGTAATGCCTTGAGTTTCAATCAAACCCATTTTTTTATAGCGGTTAGCTTGAGAATAATCTTTATTCACAAACCAAACTAAAGTCATCAAACCATAAAAAAACCAAGCATATAAATATTGAAAACGGTGGATTGGAATTCTTGGTGTGTTGGGAGAGAATCTTAAGAATGCAGCCGGTGGATTAATATCCTCGTCTAAGCCTGTAATGTTTGTGTAGGTATGGTGAAGTACATTGTGTTGAATTTTCCAATTCGTATGATTTCCCCCGATGATAATCATCACTTTTCCTATGATACTATTGATTTTTTCATTTTTTGAATAGGCTCCATGATTCGCATCATGCATAATGGACAAACCTATTCCGGCCATTCCAAAGCCCATTAATAACCACAAACCTAAGGTCTGCCATGCATTTAAACTAAGAGTAAGCATTAATACTAATGGAGTTATGTAAAGTGCCAACATAAAAATGGACTTAATTAACATATTAAAATTAGCGTTCCGAGAGATGTTTTTGGTTTTGAAATATTGATTTACCCTTTGACGTAATACCTTGTAAAATTCTTCATTGTGTCCTTTTTCAAAAGTGATGTTCTTGTATGACATATTAATATTTTAAGTGCAAAGTTACTAAAAAGTGTCCTATCGACAATTATAAAACATTTAAGGGTCTATTATGTTCAACTTATAGACTTTTTCTAAAAGCAAATTATCTAAAAACGTTTACTCAAGAAGGAGATGGAAAGTTACTATAATAGATACTATTTTTTTAAAATCAGGTGTAAAGAATATCTTTTATAATTCCCAATGATTTCTCATTATCAAAGGAAGGTAAATGAAGTTTCATATATTTTAATATGATAGGTAAAGCTTCCTTATATAATTCTAAATCAGATGCTTCCATAAGAAACATATCATTAAGAAAAGTTACTATTGGCCCACTAATTTCATTAGGAAGGCCGCTAGATTCTTTTAGAAATGCCGCATTACTTAAATCGAAGAATTTGGGGTCATCTAATGTTTGGGGTTCAAAACCCAAAAGTTGAATGAATTCAATTAAAAATTTAACCGGAAACGCTTTTGCATCTTGTGAAGCATTTAATTTTTGCATCGCGTTTACTAGAAAATTAAATAAGGCGGTATCTGCTTGTTCTTCTTTAAGGGTTTGGCGCAATACATCACTTAAGAAAAACGAGATGAGGATTTTTAATGGGTGATCCAATATATTCAAACTGGGGTTTTCCCATTGCAGAGTGCTTATAATTCCCAATTCACTTTCTGGCCTTTTGAATGCAGCTATCTCATATAGACCTAAGGGATGCATTGCAATTTTCTTCTTCTTTCCTCCTTTAAAAATAAATTTAGCCAAGCCCTGTTTTTGGGTGTAAAAAACGAGGATAAGACTGCTTTCTGAATAACTAATTCTGTGCAGCAAAAAGCCTTTGTCACTTGTTTTCATATGAAATTGAATCCTTATTTGAGGTGCATCGAATACTATTCAAGGCCCTTACCTTTACCAACAGAAAATTGATCGCCACCACTTTTCTCTTGTTCTTCTTTCCAATTTTTTAAAGTTTTTTTCATTTTTGAATCCTTCTTTTGTTTTTTCTCCTCTTCAAATTCCTCTTGTGTTGCAGGACCAAATTTAATTTTTAATGATTCTTTCGGGACTTCTTTGGGCACATAATTCTTTACAGTCGTATCACCTTTAAACAAACCAAACTCTGCCTTTAATATTCCTTTTGAATCAGATACTGCTTGTTCTCTATTTTGTTTGCCTTGTTCTTTTTTAGCCGTTTTATCCCATTCAATAAGTGGCTTGTCTAGTGTGCCATACATTCTCATAAAAATTCTAATGCTCGTTTCATCATCTACTACTTCTCCAAATGCTACATCTCTCTCCTGAATTAATAAATCTCTAAATCTAAAACCAAATCTATAATCTATATTATTATCAAAATCATGGGTCCCAGCAAGGTCCATATCTAAGGCAGAAGAGGCAATATGCATTTTGGGGATTTCAAGCCCTCCATTTCGAATAATAATAGAATTCTCTAAAGTTTCAAAAGAAATATCTTTTAACTTTTTCTCTAATTGATCAATATTTTTCTTGCCAATTAACAATTTACCAGTGTTGGTGCGCATACTTTCAATTATGGCATCAAAAGAATCTACATTTTTAAGGTGCCCATTGTATACTTTCAAATCTAATCTTGAATCAATTGATTTCATAATGATTCCTGATCTCAAATCAAAAGGAGCATAAAAAGTTAAATTTGCTTCGGCTTTTCCTGAAATATTTTGATCTGTAATTACGGTTTGTTCAAAATTATCCCATTCTTTAAACAGCGGTTTGAATTGTAGGTTTTTACTGGCAACTTGAGCTGTAATACTAAAAATTTCAGGAGACTTTTCTTCAATTATTAATGCTCCGCTGATCAGGGCGTCTGCATTAACCAAACTTAATTGGGGGAAATGAAGTCTTCTATTCTGAATTTTCATAGTACCTAAAATATGATCAAAACGATGTTTATCATATTTCAAAGACCCAACGGTTAAATTTACTTCTCCGTTAATGTCATCTGGAAGCGCAAAAACGCGGCTTTCTTCAAGTTTTTCAGCTTTTGTGGTTGTTCCTAAGTCCTCAACGCTTATAAAGTCGCTATCAATACTAATTTGAGTGGTAAGTGCGCCTTTCCCATTCATGTAGGCATAAATATTTTTAAAAACACCGTCAATAAGTAGGTCTGTTTTCCCGACCTTTAAACTAGCGCCTTCAATTCCGGCCTCGCTGCCTATAAGATAAATATCCCCATTGATGTTTTCAAAGGTGCGTTTATCTTCTTTTAATTTACACCAAACATTACGCATTTGTACCGCGCCATCGCATGTATTAAAAACTAAATCGCCTTGATTAGGATCTGAGCGCATAGAAAAATCTGCTTTAACCTTGACTTTTCCGACCAAGCTCTCTACATATGGAAATCTAAAAATGGCATGAGCAATAGATAAATCAATGTTTCCTGCTGCTCTGCCATCAATTTGCGGATTTAAAAAGGATTTGATTAATAAATTTGCCGAAAAAGGACCGCCAGCAGTTTTAAAGGTGATTTTTTCTAAACTTAGAAATTCTTTTTCAGCACCGCCTTCATTGTTATAGTTACCTTTCAAATTGATATCTCTTACTTTCAAATGACGTATGGGCTCCGTCAAAGTCCCATTAACGATCCCAAAATCACAAGCCATTATAGTAGGCGCGGTTGGAGCAAGCGCTCCATGAATGCCCAAATTAAAATAAATCTTTCCATCACCTTGAAATTTATCAATGTCCTCTGAAGCGTCTAATGATAGGTTATTTACGAGATCTTTTAATAAAATATCTTTAGATTTTATACTGAAATTTAAACTGTCGTTTGTTACCAAACCATCTATTAAAAAGGGCAAGCCTTCCATGTCAATTTTAGCTTTGGGAAGTCTCACGGTTCCGAGGCGATCATCTACAAGAACATTCAGGCCAAATTTTAAATTTTTATTAGACAGTAAGGCTATTTTCCCACTCTTCGCTTTCACAACAAATAGATTACCATCTGCACGCACCGTATATTTATCGGAGGAAAAGTCTCCAGATAAGGTGGCATCTTTCATCCAGGTTTTATAATATTGAGAAGTGCTTTTATTGTGATAACTTAATCTCAAATCATTGACTGCAATTTTTTTAAGTTCTAATTTGAAGGGCGAGGACACTTGATCTTTAGTGGGTTTCATGATATTATAATTCCCCTCACCGGATTTGTTTATTTTAATCTTAAGAGTGCCTTTGGAAATATTTAAGACTTGTATTTCATATTTTTTGTTCCAAAGATCAATTGGATTAAATTCCATTCGGATTTTTTCGGAATACAATAAAGTGTCAGATGGTTTTTGATTAGGATAGGCATCTTTAATATAGACTTTATTTAAATCAATAGAAAGATTTGGAAAAGATCCCCAAAATGCTAAGTCAACTGAAGAATAATTAATAGGTACTTGTAATTCTTTATTTACCTCAGCAATAACCGCATCACAGATTTCATTTTTAAAAAAATAAAGTAAAATATAGACAGACAATATTAAGCCCAGTACTATCCCTAATACCCATTTTAATATTTTCCAAATTCGCATTTTCTTCATTCTACCAAAATTACACTTGAAGTAAGGACTTTTATAGTTTTAGTCACAGCACTTATTAACGCTGCATTGTGCGAAAGGGTTACGCGAAATCTTTATTTATTAGATTAAATTTTGTAAGCTATATAAAAGAGAAATAAGATCCGATACAGTCAAGTAGTAAAAAAACAAATTCTTTCAAAGAAATTGCTTATTTTAGAGGATATAAAAGTAAAAAATGCGGATTTTATTTCAACTTTTTTTTCTATTTTTCGGTCATAACTTAATTGCTCAAGGTTTTCAAGTTAACTTTCAAGGTCAAAAGCAACAGGGAATGGGGTGTGCAGGGACTGCCTTGCCTAGAGATGCATCAAGTTTATTTTATAATCCTGGTTCCTCCGTTTTTTTAAATGAAAACAGCGTTATTGTTGGCGGGACGCCTGTTTTTGCGAATGTGCTCTTTATTGACTCTGCAACTAATGGTGCCTACAGAACCAATTCCCCCATTGGAACTCCTTTTTCCATCTATGGAATGTTTCAAGCAAAGTCTTCTGCAAAACTTAAATTTGGAATTGCAGTTAACACCCCCTTTGGAAGTACTATTCAATACGAAGACGGATGGATAGGTCGTTTTGCTTTGACCAGGTTGTCCCTTAAGGCTATTTTCATTCAACCCACCTTTGCCTATAGAATTTCAGATAATATCGGAATAGGTGGTGGACTTGTAATCAGCAAGGGAAGTGTAAATTTACAAAAAGACCTCCCTATTCAAGATACCAATGGAGTCTATTCGCATGCTGAATTAGCCGGAAAAGCCATAGGAATAGGTTATAATTTCGGTATTCACCTAAAAGCAAATGATAAGTTAAATGTTGGCATAGATTATCGGTCTAAAATAAACATGAAGGTAAATGACGGTGAAGTAACTTTTAATGTTCCAAATTCCCTAAGTGCTAATTTTCCTAATGGAAACTTTACCTCCTCCTTGCCATTGCCGAGTGTGTTAACTATTGGTGCTGCTTTAAGATTAAATAAATCACTTACGGTTGTTGTGGATGTTAATGCTGTGGGTTGGAAAGTATACGATACCTTATCGTTCGATTACAAGCAAAATACAAGCTCTTTATCAGACACAAAATCAGCCCGTTGTTATAAAAATACTTTTGCTTTTCGAGGTGGAATGGAATGGGTAGCACTGAGGTGTTATTCTAAAAGTTCCTCAAACGAAATTATGTCTGAAGATGTGGTAGGTACTAAAATTCCAAACCATGAATTATTAGTTCGTTGCGGGGGTGGATTTGGAATTTCTCCTGTTCAGAATGGATATGTTACACCAGAAACTCCAGATGCTAATAGGGCCTATGGAACAATAGGTCTTGGTTATAATTTCAATCAAAAAACAGGAATAGATTTAAGTTTATATTACACAAAAGTAAAAAGAGCAGATACTAATATTGAAACCCAAATAAGCGGTACATACACTACCATTGCTTGGTGTCCAGGAATTTCATTTTATTACAGATGGTAAAAAATATACTTCCCCTTATTTCACTGCTAAGTATTGGAATTGTTTTTAGCAGTTGCAAACCTAAAATTGATGCGTCAAGTGTTATTTCTGCTGGAGAAATTAATGCGCAACGATTTGTAGCGATTGGTGATGGAACAACTGCCGGATATATGGATGATGCCTTATATCACGATGGACAATTCAATTCTTTGGGAGCTTTGCTTCAAACACAACTAAAATTGGTTGGTGCTGGTGAAATTTATATGCCTTTAATGGGGAACGCAAATGTTGGCACAAACGCGAATTTATTATCCAGGCTAATTTTAGGGTATAAAACAGATTGTCTTGGTGTAACTGGACTTTCTCCAGTACGTTTTGCGCAACAAGGAGAAGCAGCTTCCTTGACAACTTCGGTATATTCATCCCAAAACAAATTTACCAATTTTGGTATTCCTGGTCTCAAAATGATTGATACATATCAACCTTATATTGGAAATCCAAACGACCTGGGCTACAACCCCTATTTTGGTAGAATGTCAATGGATCAATTCACTTTACCTGCTTGGTCGGGGATGTGGTCGACTTTAAGTGATAATATATTTAATGGTAGCAGCCCTACTTTTTGCTCTTTGTTTTTAGGTATTGAAGATGTATTGCCTTTTGCGAAAAGTGGTGCTACTGCCAATCCTATGACTCAATTGTTTGGCCCTCCCGGCGTTGGATTTGAAGGAAGTTTTGTCTCTTGGGCAGAAGAGTTTTCAGCGCAACATATTAAAGCTGTTGTCGGTACAATACCAGACGTCACCCAAATGCCTTACTTCACAACCATACCATATAATGGATTAAATTTAGATGCAACCAATGCTGAATCTTTAAATCAAATTTATGGCCCTCTAGGGTTTAGTTTTACTGTTGGATCCAATCCATTCATGATTGAGGACCCCAATGCAGGTGCTTTTGGTGTGCGCCCAATGGTAGAAGGAGAATTAATTTTATTGAGTGCTCCCCTTGATTCCGTTAAGTGTCATCAATATGGTAGTGTTTATCCTTTGAGGGATGAGTTTGTTTTAACGTTAGCAGAACTTCAAGAGATAAGAAATCAAATCTTAGCTTACAATCAAGTCATACGACAATATTCAAATTCTTATGGATTGGCAATTGCAGAAACTCCACAATTTTACTCAAGTTTAAACGATGGATTCGTTTACAACGGTGTTTCTATGTCGGCAAAATTTGTTTCTGGTGGGGCTTATTCACTTGATGGGATTCATTTAAATCCAAAAGGAAATGCTTTACTAGCGAATGTTTTTATAAGAGCGATTAATAAAAAATATAAAGCTACCATACCACAAATTAATGCGCTAAATTTTCCATCTATCTATTTTCCTTAAACTACTAACTATGAAAAAATTTACTTTAATCCATTTGTTTTTTGCCTTTATTAGTCTTGCAACTTGTTTAGCACAGCCTTGTTTAAACGGCCGTTATGCAAGTAATGTCTTTACTAATTTTACTACCATTAGTAATATTAATTTCGGTCAAAACAGTTCTTTTACCGGGGCCAACACTCCCTTAGCGCTTGACTTTTATTCTCCTACAGGCGACACTGAGACGAGTAGGCCTTTAATAATTTGGGTACACGGAGGAAGTTTTTTAGGTGGGAGTAAAACCGATGTTGATGTTCTAAACTTATCTCAAAGATTTGCTTTAAAAGGATATGCGTGTGCCTCTATCAATTACAGGACTGGATTCTTTCCTATTGATTCTGCAAATGCAGTTAAGGCGGTGGTGCGTGCAGTGCAAGATCTAAAGGCTGCTATTAGATTTTTCTATAAAGACCAAGCAACGGGGACGAATTTGTACAAAATAGACACCAATCAAATCTTTATAGGCGGCAGTTCAGCAGGAGCAATTACGGCATTGCATGTAGCTTATTTAAACAATCCATGTGAAATTAGTGGTTATTTAAACGCTACTACTATTCAAACTTTAGGTGGTTTAGAGGGAGCAAGTGGAAACCCAGGTTACTCTACAAATGTAAAAGGGGTGTTAAATCTTTGCGGCGCATTGGCAAGATACGGCTGGCTCGAAGCAGGAGATGTTCCTCTTTGTTCTATTCATGGAACTTCAGATGGAACTGTAAAATACAATCGAGGGGTCGTAAATCCGGGAACACCTTTAATGTATTTAGACGGCAGTAGAATGCTACACGATAGGGCCTGTGCAATTAATGTACAAAGCAATTTCTATACCTTTCCTGGGGCTCCACATGTTCCATATGCAGGAACAAGCGCAAGTGCCTTAGCTTATATGGATACTACAGAAAATTTTGTAAGAGACTTTTTAGTAGACCGATTGGGCTGTACTGAAACGCCACTTCAATTAGCAAATACTCCTTTACAACAGGCTATATTATATCCGATGAATTACTGTGATGGAAGCCCAGTTGATGAGGTTTGTTTAGGCGCGGGCATTGAGGAAAAAACTGAGCTTGAAACGCTCATTTATCCTAATCCAACTTCGGGAAACATAACTATAAACTTAAGTGTTTATAATCAGTATCAGATACAAATAGTTGATATGTCTGGAAGGATATTAGAGGAGCGTTCCTTTAAGGGAATAACAGAATCTATGGATTTATCTGCCTACAAAAACGGAACCTATTTATTATTTATCCGTAATTTTAATCAAGAAACGGTTACTAAAAGAATTATAAAACAATAAAAACATGATTAAATATTTGTCTTTACTTGCATTTAGCGCCTTAGTTTATTGTTCAAATGCACAAACTTGGAGTGGTGAAGTAGCACAATTATTTTACAATAAATGTACGCAATGTCATCATCAAGGAGGAGCGGCTCCGAGTTCATTAATGACTTATCAAGAAGTTAGTCCTATGGTTAACGCAGTTGCGGATGCGGTTGGACAAGATAGAATGCCGCCTTGGCCACCAGATAACAATTATCAAACTTATTTGCACACCCGCTCACTTTCTTCAGGTGAGAAATCGCTTTTATTAAGTTGGATTGCAGCGAGTGCCCCTGAGGGTAATGCTGCGGCAACACCTCCTCCGCCTGTTTATAACAACAATACTTTTTTGGGAAATGGTGACTTGATTGTTCAAATGCCAAATTATCTTAGTAAAGCTACAGCGGTATCAGATGATTATGTTTGTTTTTCAATCCCTACCAATCTTACCCAAAATCGCATATTGAAAGCGGTTGAAGTAGTTCCTGGGAACCGGGATATTGTGCACCATGCATTGGTTTATTTAGACGATGCTGGGACAGAACAAACAGATACCATTGGTGGTAATTGTGCCAGTCCGAGTAGCCAGAACACAAAGTTAATTATGGGCTATACTCCAGGAGCAGGACCGCTAATATTACCTTCTGTAAGTCCACTAAAAATGGGGATAAACATTGCCGCAGGAGCAAAAATATATTTAAACATGCATTATCCCGAAGGGAGTTTTGGAATGATGGACAGCACCAAGGTGATTCTACATTTTTATCCTCTAGGAACTACTGGGGTGCGACAAGTTTATGCAGCGCCTGTATTGGCGGATTATGCCTTCGCACTGCCGCCCAATCAGATGACGACGCTTTCTGCGCAATATCCTAACGGAACCGCAGGCGTGCCCATTGATTTGTCTGTGATTTCAGTTTTTCCTCACATGCATTTATTAGGACACGACATAAAAGCTTATGCAACAGGTCCCGCAAATGATACTATCAAATTTATAAATATTCCAAGGTGGGATTTTCATTGGCAAGACTTCTATTTCTTTGATCATTTGAAACATTTACCTACTGGATATACCATTAAAGGAAAAGGTGTTTATGACAATACAGATCAGAACATTCATAATCCAAACACACCTCCCCAAACGGTATATGTGGGCTACAATACTACAGATGAAATGTTCATTATCTATTTCCATTACATGTACTATCTTCCTGGAGATGAAAATTATGATTTGGCGACCTTAATGAATGCAAGTTTAGAAGAATACGGCAACGTCAGTACTATTAAAACCTATCCAAATCCTATGGGAGACAATGGCTTGAATATAGTGTTTGAAGGTGGATTTGATCCACAAATAAAAGTTTTGGTCTACGATTTGAAAGGAACTCTTGTCAACACTCTTTCCCAAGCAGATGCTATTAATCCTACCACTATTTTCTGGAAAGGGAATAATCAAAATGGAGCTGAAAGTAACGCTGGTATGTATTATCTATCTATAAATAACAAAGGTAAAATGAGCACAACAAAAATTATAAAACGATAACTTCATCTTTGAAATTCGATATAATTTCCCTATTTTTGTGCTCGATATAGGTTCTTATATCAAATTTGGTCTCGTAGCCAAGCGGTTAGGCAACGGTCTGCAAAACCGTCTACAGCGGTTCGAGTCCGCTCGAGACCTCACAAAAAAGCCCTCACTTGAGGGCTTTTTTTATTAGATAGGATTAAGACACTTCATAAAATTTTACCCATAAAAAAAGCCCCTTCACAAATGAAGAGGCTTTTTAAAATCGGAATAAAGTAATAATGACGTTTAGTCAAGGATAAACTTAATGTTCTCTACTCCACCTGCATATTGAATGTTAGCAAAATAAATGCCTGAATGCATATTCGTTAAATCAAATGCACAGTTAGTAGTACCATTCATTTGTTGAGAAGCAACAACTTTTCCTTCAATATTTGTAATAGAAACCAATGCTGAACTCATTGCTTCAGATAAACCAGCAATATTCATTTTTCCAGAGGTAGGATTTGGAACTACATTTAAAGGAGCAATTACTTGTTCAATTAATCCAGCATTCCCAACTATAATTTTATATCCACCAAAAGAAACAGATTGTGTTACCGGTGTTGGAGGTAATCCCGGGATAATAGTCACCAATACAGTAGCATCAACATTAATAGTTACTGGATATGTTCCTGTAGTTGCAGTTGTACCATATACATTAGCACATCCATTAGCGCCACCACTATAAGTACAACCTGAGATGTTACATCCATAATTATATCCAACTGGTAAACCAGATAATCCTGTAACTGAAAAACTTTGAATTGGTGACCCAACAAATTGTCCTGATGGATCTAAATCAATTGTAACAGTTGCTGGAACTTTAAAATTAATGTCTGTAGAATAAGCAACATTTACAGTTGCCCATGGTAAATTTTGCGTCGTATCTGGCCAAACACCATAAGTTGAATCAACAAAATTTGCACCTGGCGTGCATGATTGAGCGTTAATATTTACATAAGAAAGCCCAAAAAGAAAAACTGAAAGTAAGATTTTTTTCATAGTTAAATTTTTAATTGTATGTTCAAATATATAAAATTTTTATCTCTTTTACCCTATAAATTGTTTCTGCAATAGATTCATTTCCTTTCAATTACTCCTCACGATAATTTGCAACATCGTACTTTACTGTTTATTTTTCACAAGAATAACACATGAATCCCTACCTTTGACCTATGATTATTTATAATGTTACAATTAGTATAGATGCAAGTGAGTCGGAAAATTGGCTGTCATGGATGCGCACTAAACACATACCAGATGTATTAAATACGGGTTGTTTTCTTGAAGCAAAATTATCTAAAATCATAGGGGAGGAAGAAGGAGGTTTGGCTTATTCTGTTATGTATCTTTGTCCATCACAGGAAATATTAGATACTTATAACGCACAACATGCTCCTGCTCTACAAAAAGAACATTTAGAATATTTTTCAGGTAAATTTGCGGCTTTTCGCACTCACCTTCAATTAATTGAAGTTTTTAATCCTTCATGATAGTTCGCCCTAAAAAACACCTCGGTCAGCATTTTTTAATCGACAAAACGGTCAGTAAAGCAATTGCTGATGCCTTTTCTGGTCATCGCGACTGTTTCAAAGTCATAGAAATTGGTCCTGGGACTGCAGCACTTACAAGGCCTTTAATAGAAAGAGGAGATTTAGACCTTTATTTAATGGAAGTGGATACTGATTCTATTGCCTACCTCAATAAAGAACTCCCGCAACTTAGTGATCGCATCTTAAATTATGACTTTCTGAGGGCCGATTTATCAGAAATTATGGGTGAGGGGCACTTTTCTGTAGTAGGAAATTTTCCTTATAATATTTCTTCTCAAATTCTATTTAAATGTCTTGATTATCGGCATCAAGTTCAAGAAATTATGGGAATGTTCCAAAAAGAAGTTGCCGTTAGAGTTGCAGAAAAGCCTGGAACAAAAGAATATGGAATCATCAGCGTATTACTACAAACATTTTATGATATTGAATACTGTTTTACGGTAAATGAAGATGTTTTTGACCCGCCTCCAAAGGTAAAGTCAGGAGTAATTCGCTGTACGAGAAATGAGCGGACTTCTTTGCCTTGTGGTGAAAAATTATTTATTCAAGTCGTGAAAACCGCTTTTAATCAGAGGCGAAAGACCATGCGTAATTCACTGAAAAGTATGACTAAAGGACACGAACTTCCGGAGGAATTCTCACAACAAAGGCCAGAAAGACTTTCGGTTGATGCATTTATTCGATTAACAGAATTTATAGAAGGATTGGTATAATTAAATTGGTTTAAAAATGGCAACAGCTCAACAAAAATTAAAGATTAAAGAAGCATTTGATTTAATTCAAGGTGATCAATCCAACAAAGTAAGTGAAGGATTAAAAGAATTAGAAAAATTTGCAGAGGAAAGCGTGCTTGAAATTCTCGTTGGAATTGCAGCAGATACGGAGCATGAAGACACCAAGAAACAAATCTTGGCTTTTCTTTCGCAAGTAGTAGACCCTGCCTCGCGCGATTTATTCATTCGGTACATAAAAGAAGAGGAGTTTAATATGCTCCGTCAAGCTTTACTTACCGTTGTTTGGAATAGCAGGCTAGATTACAGTGACTATATAGCTGACTTTGTTGAAATTGCGGTAGAGGGGAACTTTATGGAAGCTTTAGAATGTTTGACCATTCTAGAAAATCTTGAAGGGCCTTTTGAAGAACATCATCTGCTAGAAGCTCAATTACATTTGAGAGAATATGCTCAATCTGATCGAGCGCACGAAGAGGACCGAAAAACAAATATTGTTAGTGAAATCGCAATGTTTATTCAGGAACAAAATGAAGGGATAGATGCTGACTTGATGTTGGACTAAGGCTTGACAATTTTTTTATTAAGTCTTTCAATAATAGCATCATTCATCTCTTTAAAGATTTCATATTGCTGCGCATAATATGTAAAGTTATCCTCATAAATTTTTGCTGATATTTTATGTTTCTTGAAGATCTCTTTGGCTGCTAAAGCAAGTGGATCTTTGTACACAGAAGGCGCTCCATATTTTTTTTGATAATAGGCTTCTAGCAACATTACCTCTTCCATTATTTGTGACATTTCCTCTTGGGGAATGAAATTATTGGGTTTGGCAGGAGCCGGTTGATGTGAACAACTGAAAAGAAAAGAGACTAAAAAAGTAAAATACAAAAGTTGTTTCATTACACCCTAAAAGTTAAGCGTTGACCACTCCCCTGCTCTTGGATTTTCCCATCGCTAAAAACCAAGTTTCCATTTACAAAAGTCTTCGAAATTGCTGAAGAAAAAGTATAATCATGAAAGGGTGACCAAGCACATTGATAGAGCACTTCTTCATTCTTAACTTTCGTTGGAACAGAAGGATTAACCAATACAATATCTGCAGCATAACCCTCGCGTAAAAATCCTCTATTTTCAATTCTGAATAAAGTAGCGGGAGCATGCGCCATTTTTTCAACCATTCTTTCTACAGTTATGTATCCTTCTTTTACTTTTTCGAGCATGGCCAATAAAGCGTGTTGCACTAAAGGACCTCCTGATGGAGCATGGTCGTATTTTCTTAATTTTTCTTCCAATGTGTGGGGAGCATGATCGGTAGCAATTACATCAATGCGATTGTCCAATAGGGCTTCCCAAATTCCTATTCTATCACTGGCTTTTTTTACCGCTGGATTCCATTTTATTAAGGTGTCTTTATTCAAATAATCTTCTTCCGAAAACCATAAATGATGAATACAGGCCTCTGCTGTGATTTTTTTCTCTGATAAAGGAATGCTATTGTCGAATAAATGGGTCTCTTTTTCAGTAGATATGTGCAAAACATGCAAGCGAGAACCATATTGTTTAGCAAGTGAGACCGCCAAAGAAGAAGACAAATAACAAGCTTCTTCACTTCGAATTAAAGGATGGGCAGACATGGGTATGTTTTCTCCATATTGATCCTGATACAGCGCTAAATTGGCACGAACAGTTGCTTCATCCTCACAATGAGTTGCAATTAATAAAGGAACCTTGGAGAACAAGCCTTCTAGTGTTTTTTCTTTATCCACTAGCATGTTTCCTGTGGAGGAGCCCATAAACACTTTAATACCACATACATTTCTTCCATCTGTCTTTAGAACCTCTTCCAAATTATCATTGGAGGCTCCCATAAAAAAAGAATAATTGGCTATAGAATTTACTGCTGCTATATCATATTTATCTGCTAAAAATTCTTGGGTTAGTGCATTCGGAATGGTATTTGGCATTTCCATAAAAGAGGTAATACCCCCTGCCACAGCCGCTCTGGATTCACTTGCAATAGTTCCTTTATGCGTCAGCCCTGGTTCACGAAAATGCACTTGGTCGTCGATACAGCCCGGAAGCACTAATAAGCCTGAGGCGTCAATAAGCTCCATGGAGGCATCTGCTGTAATGTTTTTGTCTATTTTTTGGATAATGCCATCTTGCAGCAAAATATCCATAATGATGCTTTTTCCTTCATTGACCAAGGTTCCGTTTTTGATAAGATACTTGGTCATAATTTCATGGTTTTCATTTTCCAGACCCCGAAGAATGCTTCTTTAAAAATACCTGTACTCATTTTTGATTCACCATAGATTCTATCAATAAAAGTTATAGGTACTTCTACCACTTTGAACTTATGTTGAAGCGCTGCATATTTCATACAAATTTGAAATGCATAGCCCTTAAAAATTATTTGATCAAGATTTATTTTACGAAGTACATCAGCGCGATAACACTTAAATCCTGCGGTGGTATCTTTTATAGATATCCATAAAATTAAGCGGACATAAACACTTGCAAAATAGGACATTAAAATGCGTTTCATGGGCCAATTTTCAACTTTTCCTCCTCTACAATAACGCGAACCAATCGCTACATCCGCACCATTTAAACATGCATTTTTTAAGCGCTCAACATCTGCAGGATCATGAGAGAAATCACAATCCATTTCAAAAATAAAAGAATAGTGTCTGTTTAAAGCCCATTTAAAGCCATGAATATATGCGGTGCCTAAACCTAATTTTTCAGGACGTTCCTCTAAATAAATTCGCTCTGGATATGTTTTTATTAGTTCTTTTATAAGGAGCGCAGTACCATCAGGCGAGTTGTCGTCAATGAATAAAATATCTATCAATGGATAAGTTTCCATTAGAATATGCGCCATCTTCTCAACATTTTCTTTTTCGTTGTAAGTGGGAATAATAAGTAGGCTGTCCGAATTATGCATGTGTCTGCAACGAAATTAAGCAATTCGAGGCACTAGAAAAAATATCTATGCAACTAGTATAATGGACTTATGCATTTTTAACTTTTAGAATGCCCGTTTAAACATTATATTTGTATCTCAAAAATATACAATGGATATTCTAATTAAGGCTGCTCAATTATTTCTGTCACTAGCTATTTTAGTGACTTTACATGAATTGGGCCATTTTCTTCCTGCTCGTTTTTTTAAAACAAGAATTGAAAAATTTTATTTATTCTTTAATCCTTATTTTTCTTTGTTCAGATACAAAAAAGTAAATGGCATTAAAAAAACAGTTTGGTTCACAAAAACATCTCCTGAAGCTTGGAAAGAAGATCCTTCTACAACGGAATGGGGTTTGGGTTGGCTTCCTCTTGGTGGCTATGTGAAAATTGCAGGTATGATTGATGAATCAATGGATACCGAACAAATGAAATTGCCTGCAGAAGCGTGGGAGTTTCGATCAAAAAAAGCCTGGCAACGCTTAATCATCATGGTAGGTGGGGTGACTGTCAATTTAATTTTAGGATTTTTAATTTATATCAGTGTAGTATTTGTTTGGGGACGAACAGAATTGAATCCAAATAAATTAAGCACAGGACTTAGTGTACATCCTTTTTTAGGTCAATATGGCCTGCACTCTGGAGATAAGATTTTAGCACTAGAGGGTGAAAATGTGACCAGTATTGACGAGTTAAACAAGTGCATTTTATTGCGCTACAAGCGGGATTTAAAAGTGCAACATCTTGATGGAAGCATTTCAAATGTGAAACTACCTAAAGATATTGACCGTGCCTTATTTAAAGCTGGTGCATTTCCTGCTTTTTCATTGAGGTCTAAAGCAAATAAAATTGAGAAAATTGTCGCTGATGCTCCAGCGAAAAAGGCTGGTCTAAAAGCTGGGGATTTATTGATTTCTGTTGATCAAAAAAAGATCGTTTATTTTGATGATGTTCAAGCTGCATTGTATCAAGTAAGAGGTAAGAAAACAGCCTTAGAAGTACTCCGGGGTAAGGATACTTTAGCAATCAATTCAAGGGTAAATAAAGATGGAACCATTGGGTTTCAAATAAATTCAAAAGCAATGGTAGATTCTACTGCTATTGAAACGGTGCATTTCTCTTTCTTAAAAAGCATCTCTGTTGGATATACCCTAGGAGCAAATACGCTTGGAGATTATGTCTCTCAATTTAAATTTGTATTCACAAAAAAAGGAGCAAGTTCAATAGGTGGATTTGCAGCGATTGGAAATATGTTTCCGGCGGTTTGGGATTGGCAATCATTTTGGTTAAATACTGCTTTACTTTCTATAATTTTAGCCTTTATGAATATACTTCCTATTCCAGCGCTAGACGGTGGACATGTAGTCTTTCTTTTATATGAAATGATTACGGGGAAAGAAGCGCCGCAAAAAGTACTAGAATATGCTCAATATGTAGGTATAGCATTACTTCTTGGTCTCATGATTTATGCAAATGGAAATGATTTGCTGCGATTTATTATGAAATAAAGATAATTTTCTATTAATATCTATGCTTCTAAAACTTAGGTCTGAAAATTCTGACTTATATTTATCTAAAACATTGTTTTAATGAAACGATATCAAAATTATATTCTTGGTAATTGGGAAGATGGCTTAGGCGAAGAAACCTTATTATTCAACTCCATCACAGGTGCAGCTATTGGTTCAGTATCGAGTGCAGGTATCAATTTTTCGGAAGTACTAGAATACGGAAGAACCAAAGGAGGAAGCGTTTTAAGAAAAATGACCTTTCAAGAAAGAGGCCGCATGCTTAAAGCATTAGCCCTTCATTTGCTGGAGCAGAAAGAAAAATATTACGAAGTAAGTTCATGGACAGGCGCAACAAAAATTGATTCTTGGATTGATATCGAAGGGGGAATAGGAAATTTATTTGCGAATGCCTCTTTGCGCAAACAGTTTCCAGATCTACCCTATTATGTGGATGGATCTGCAGTGCCACTTTCAAAAAATGGAAGTTTTATTGGTCATCATATCATGGTTCCCAAAGAAGGCGTAGCGATACATATCAATGCTTTCAATTTTCCTATTTGGGGAATGTTAGAAAAAATTGCGGTGAATTTAATGGCTGGTGTTCCAGCAGTTGTAAAACCTTCTGAGTATACTAGTTTTTTAAGTGAAGTTGTTGTTAGAGATATCATTTCATCAAAAATTCTTCCTGAAGGAGCTTTACAATTGTTGGTCGGACTGGGTCGTGGATTAATTGATAGTGTTGATAATAGAGATGTCGTGACTTTCACGGGCAGTGCAGCAACAGGAAAAATACTACAATCGCATCCTAGAATTCTTTCAGAAAGTGTTCCTTTTAATTTAGAAGCCGACTCCTTAAATGCGAGTATTCTTGGTAAAAAAGCAAGCCCAGGGACTGTTGAATTTGATTTATTTATCAAAGAAGCCGTTAAAGAAATTACCATAAAAGCTGGACAAAAATGTACTGCTGTTAGACGAATAATTGTCCCTGAAGAGTATCTTGAAGAAGTGCAGAACGGTATTTCTGCTCGACTTGCCACTACTAAAATTGGAAATCCAAGTGTTGAAGGAGTGCGCATGGGTGCCTTGGCTACAAAAACTCAAGTAGATCGAGTACGCGCAAGCGTTGAAGAATTGGCTAAATCACAACAAATTGTTTTTGGCGATTTAGATGAGTTCGAAGTACATGGAGCAGATAAAAATACTGGAGCCTTCTTTTCCCCTATCTTATTTTTAAATACAGATCCTTTCAACAAAACTGCCTGTCATGAAATTGAAGCTTTCGGTCCTGTTTCTACACTGATGCCCTACAAAACACTTCCTGATGCCATTCAATTGGCAAAAATGGGTAAGGGCTCTTTGGTAAGTTCCATTGTTACACCAGATGATCAAGAGGCAACTGAATATGTGATTGGTGCTGCAAGTATGCACGGACGCATATTAGTTCTCAATGAATCCTGTGCTAAAGAAAGTACTGGTCATGGTTCTCCAATGCCCTTGCTTACTCATGGTGGTCCAGGACGTGCTGGAGGTGGAGAAGAAATGGGTGGAAAAAGAGGCGTGCTGCATTATTTACAACGCACTGCCATTCAAGGACACCCGAATACCATTACTGCAATTACGCAGCAGTTTCAAGTGGGAGCAACAATGCCAGAGGCACAGCCACATGTTTTCAGACAACATTTCGAAGAATTGGTTGTAGGTGAAACTGTATTTACCCATAAACATACCGTAACTGACGCAGACATTGTAAACTTTGCCAATGTTTCAGGAGATAACTTCTATGCGCACATGGACGCAACCTCATTGGAGGGAACCATATTTGAAAGACGCGTAGCGCATGGATATTTTATTTTATCGAAAGCGGCGGGTTTATTTGTAGATCCCAAAAAAGGTCCTGTCTTATTAAATTATGGCATCGAAGAAGCGCGATTTACGAAGCCTGTATATCCAGGAGCGACAATAGGTGTAAGGTTTACGGTAAAAGAAAAAATAGATCAAGAAAAGAGAAGTGATGATGATATTCCGAAAGGAATTGTTAAATTCTTTGTTGATGTATATGATGAAACAGGTGAAACGGTAGCCATTGCAACCATTTTGACCATGGTGAAGAAATTGGAAGGGTAAAAACTTAACTTCACTATCGCTGTAAAAACAGAAAGAGATGGAGATTAGAGGTTGGAGTTGGAGAGAAGGAAGAAAAAAGCAGAGATCCCAACTTCGCTCTCGCTCTGTTTCTCACTCTGCTTTTAGTACCCGAGGCCGGAATCGAACCGGCACACCCGAAAGTACAGGATTTTGAATCCAGCGCGTCTACCAGTTCCGCCACTCGGGCGCTTTGTTAAAAGCGTTGGCAAATATACGCCTTTATTTAAAATAAATCAACTTAAGATTTCTAAGATTTCAGGATGTAAAGTCATCTGAAAAGAAGAGGAAGCTATGAATTCTCCATCTGTTTCTGCAAAAATATCTCCGGATAAAGAAGAGATTAATACCTCATCAGTAGACTCATAAGATATTTCAGGATGAATAATTCTCTTACCACGCCATAAATTAGGTAGATAACGCAAATAATCGAAAATGGAGACATCACCCAATATAACCAAGCCAAATTCGCGTTCTTTTGGATCTGTTCCGGGAGAAATAATTAACCCTTTTCCAAACACAGGACCGTTACAAACTGCAATCATAAAATATTTCTGAGTCGAAGTTATCCCATTATAACTCATAGATAATTTAGGATTTTTATATTTTAAAAAGGTGAGGATTATGGCAATAAAATAAGAAAATCCAGAGCCAAATCTATTTCTTAGTGCATTCAATTCTTTAACAACACTGCCTCCAAATCCAATATCTGCAATGTTTATAAAATAACGCTTACACTCCTTTGTCTGCAAGCAAGCAATAGAAACCTCAACTCCTTTTTGAATAAACAACTTTGACGGAGTTTGAGCTAATAGATTAGACCCTTTAAAATTTCTATAAAAATCATTGCCTGTTCCTGCCGGAAGGATAAATAATTTTGGGTTCTTACCAGATGTAGCGCACAAACCATTAACTACTTCATTAATAGTGCCGTCACCACCTATCAATAAAATTAACGCAGCTGTTTCCTTAGCCTGTAGGGCCAATTGCGAAGCATGATTGGGATATTGTGTCTTAAAATGAATAAACTCAATTTTTGCATCTAACTTGCATGCATTGATGAATGCCGCATGACTTTTAGATAATTTTCTGGTTGAATTTTGGATGCAAAATACTTTCATCATCCTTCAAATGTACTTATTCGACGGTGAAAAAAGTTAGATTTATCTTTGAATAAACAAAGAACTATACTGCTGAATTGTTTTTCCTTCGTTTGATTTAGCAGTAATGAAATAAAGATACTGGCCAGATGGGGCATCAGACCCATTCATTTGCTTCCCATCCCATTGAAAGGAAGATTCGGTCGATTGGTAAATAATTTTATTCTCTCTATTTAAAACTACAATACTAAAGTCTGTCCAATCAACTGATTTAGGCAAAGACAAATAATCATTATTTCCATCTCCATTTGGAGTGAAGATATTAACGAGTTCTAATTTATCGGCCGAAGATTCAATTGGAGCAATATTGGGCTCTGAAATTGGAGCAATTTGCTGATCAATTTTACCAGTTGATACAGACGGATTAACAGGATTCACTTGTTCCAAAAGACTGTTGTTTACTTTAGGTTCTATTGGAGCAACCTGATAGTTATCAGATGGATTATTAGACAGATCTTGTAAAATATCTAAAGGGTAATAATCTAAGATTGAACTTGTATTGATTATTGGCGCTTCAAAAAGAGAAAGTAATGATTGCTTATTCTGCACAAAACCCTGTTTTTCTTCCACTAATTGAGGTGCATTCGACTCAATAGGGTTTTGTTTAATCTCCATTATATTGGATTTAGGCGCAACCTCTTTTTTCGCAACCTCTTTTGAAGGAAGTATTAAGTAAACTCCTGTTGCCAAGGTAACCGCTGCCACACTTAGTCCTAATTTTGCAGCTAAACTCAAGCCCGTTTTAACACTTGCTGCTCCTATAGACGCAGAAATGGAAGTCCATACTTCTGGTCCAACAGGAACCTCTAACTGCGAGAGTTTTTCCTTAAACAGGTCCTTAATAATGTCTTTTTCTTCCATTTTATCTTACTTCTATTCTATCTCTTAAATATGCTCTAGCTCTCAAATACTGAGATTTTGAGGTGTTTTCACTTATTCCAAGTGTATCGGCAATTTCTTTATGGGAATACCCTTCAATTGCAAATAAATTAAACACAACTTTATATCCTTCAGGCATCGCATTTACTAATTTTAATAAATCCTCCGCCATTAATGTTTCAACCGTAAATTCTTTATTCTCTAACTTATATTCAACATCTCCTAATTGCACATCGGTCTGAAATTTTAAATCTTTTCGAAGTTGATCTAAACAAGTATTTACCATAACCCTTCGGATCCAGCCTTCCAAAACTCCTTCATTTTTAAAGTCCCCTAATTTTAGAAAAACTTTAATCATTCCGTCTTGCAAAACATCCTTCGCTGCCTCTTCTCTTTTCATGTAGCGCAAACATACCGCATACATCTTGGGAGCAAATCTTTCAAATAACGCTTTTTGGGCCTTGGAGTTTCCTTTCAAGCATTCCGAAACCAACTTAAAGTCATCCATGTCCAATCGTTTAGACTTTTCTTATTATTAAAAGGTTGCACCTCTGAGTACAAATTACTTTGATTTAGGTAATTTAGCATGGTAAAATAAAGCTTTTTATGCGAAATATTTCTAGTTTCCTCGTTTTTATCCTTTTTCAAATGTTCTATTTGAATGCTGCTTTTGGGCAAATTCAATACACTTTTGGACATTGGCATGCTGAATTAGCGCTTAATGATCGGCTAAATTTACCCTTTGACCTTGAAGTTATCGAACAAAAAGGAACCATTCCATTATTAATAATTTGTAATGGGGAAGAAAGAATTACCCTCGCCGGAAAAAAAGGGAAAGAGGGAGAAATTAAGTATTCATTTCCAATCATTGAAAGTGAATTAAAAGTAAAATTTGCAGACAATGGAAAGGAACTTAAAGGTACCTGGATCAATTATAACAAAAGTAAAATTCAACCCTTTGCGTTTTCAGCCTATGCATCAGAGGAATCTAGATTTTTAACACAAGAACAACCCAAAATAGACTTTACCGGACGGTGGGATGTGATTTTTGAGAATGGCAAAGAAGCGGCAATAGGTGTATTTAAACAAGTTGGTAAGGAAATCACCGGAACCTTCTTAAGTGAAACTGGAGATTATAGGTATTTGGCAGGGAATGTAGATGCCAATAACACCCTGTTCCTGTCCACCTTTGACGGTGTGCATGCGTATCAATTTGTTGCGAATATTTATTCTCGTGACTCGATTGAGGGTATTTTTTACAGTGGCGCTAGCTATAATACGGTATGGAAAGGCCGAAGAAATGATGCTGCTCAATTGACGGATCCAGACTCTTTAAGTGAAATGATAACGCATGAGGCTTTAACTTTTGATGCTAAAACATTAAACGGAAAAGACTTTCATTTTAAAGCACAAGAAAATCATCCAACCATCATCCAAATTATGGGAACTTGGTGTCCCAATTGTATGGACGAAATGAATTACTTCAAAGAAATATATCCGAAATACAAACAAAATGGGATGGAGTTTATAGCCGTTTCTTTTGAAATTGGGACCAATACGAAAGATCAATTAAAAAGACTTAAACAATTTAAAAAAAGAGCTGGGGTTCCCTACAAAGTTCTTTTAGGTGGATCCTCTACCAATAAAGGAGAAGCAGCGCAAGTATTTAAAGATTTAAGCAGGGTAATGGGTTTTCCAACCACAATTTTCATTGATGAAAAAGGCCATGTTGTTAAAGTTCATACCGGATTTAGCGGTCCAGGAACAGGAATAGAATTTTTAAAATTCAAAGAAGAAACCGAACAATTACTCAACAAAATATCAGGTTTACAAAGCCCAGTAATATTTGATTGAGGTTCAAAGGTCAAATTTCTCTACTTTTACATAAAAAACAGCATGCTAGCATCAATGACCGGATTTGGAAAAAGCAATGGAGTCTTCCAATCTAAAAAAGTTTCTGTTGAAATTCGATCTCTTAACAGTAAGGGCTTAGATTTAAATGTGAAATTGAGTTCAAGTTATAAAGATGCGGAAACGGATATTCGTAAAATAGTAGCTGAAAGTTTGGACAGAGGAAAAATTGATGTCGGGATTTTTATTGAAAGCACGAACACTGCAAACAAGAACAAAATAAATCATGAACTGGCAAAAAGCTATTACCATGAATTAAAACAACTCAACGAATCTTGGGGAGAAGAGGTAAAAGACTACTTGTCACTTGTTCTAAAAATGCCCGAAGTCTTAAGTCAAGAGTCTGAAGAGATATCAGAAGCTGAAAAAGAATTCTTAATGGCACTTGTTAAAAGTTGTTGTAAGAATATTTGTGATTTTAGAGCTCAAGAAGGTGAGGCCTTAAAACAAGAGTTTGAAAAATTAATCTTTGGACTTAAAGATATGCTGGAACAAATCGGGACCTTCGAACACGATCGCGTTGCAGCAATTCGAGAAAGAATGAATAAGGCTTTAAAAGAATTAGATACTGCTGCTGTCGATCAGAATCGTTTGGAACAAGAAATGATTTTTTATATTGAAAAATTAGACATTAGTGAGGAGAAAATGAGGCTAGGGAATCACCTAGATTATTTCTTAGAAACGATGGTAATTGAAAGAACAGGTAAAAAATTAGGATTCATTGCACAAGAAATTGGGCGAGAAATCAATACTTTGGGAAGTAAAAGTAACCATGGACAAATGCAAAAAATTGTGGTGGATATGAAAGATAGTTTAGAAAAAATCAAAGAACAAGTATTAAATACGCTTTAATATGTCAGCAATAACCGGGAAATGCATCATAGTTTCCGCGCCTTCCGGTGCAGGTAAAACCACCATTGTTAAAGCACTTTTGGCTTCTTTCTCTCAATTATCTTTTTCAATCTCTGCGTGCAGTCGCGCGCCAAGACCTAATGAACTAGATGGGAAAGATTACCACTTCTTAAGCATAGAAAAATTTCAGCAAACTATTCAGGAGGACGGATTTGTAGAATGGGAAGAAGTATATACCAATGCCTATTACGGGACGCTTAAAAGTGAAATAGAGCGCATATGGAGTCAAGGTCAAATAGTCATCTTTGATGTTGATGTGGTGGGCGGACTTAACTTAAAAAAATTCTTTGGCACAAATGCCTTATCTGTATTCATTCAACCGCCAAATGAAAAAGCTTTAGAGGAGCGACTGCGTTATCGAAATACAGAAGCAGAAGAGAAAATACAACAGCGCTTACAAAAATCAAAAGTTGAATTGGGTCGTGCTGATGAATTTGATGTCGTATTGGTGAATGATGTACTTCCAACAACCATTGAACAAGCGGAAAAAATAATAACAAATTTCATCAATCAATGAAAATAGGACTTTATTTTGGGACCTATAATCCTATACACGTTGGACATTTAGTGATTGCTAATTATTTAGCGGAATTTACAGATTTAGATCAAGTTTGGATGGTCGTTACCCCACACAATCCACTTAAAGATAAAGCTACCCTACTTTCAGATTTTCACCGCTTGGCGCTTGTGAAAGAGGCTATCATCGATAACCCAAAACTGAAAGCAAGTGATATTGAATTTCAGCTGCCAAAACCAAGTTATACTGTAACCACACTCACCTATTTATTAGAACAATTCCCTCAACATGAATTTGCTTTGATCATGGGAGAAGATAATCTGAGAACCTTTCACAAATGGTTTAACCATGAAATTATTTTAGCAAAACATCAGATATATGTTTATCCTCGTGCCTTAACAATTCAAGAAGAAATGGAAGTAAAACAAATGGGTGAAAATGCTACACATGATTACAAAAATCATCCTAATATTACCTTCTGCAATGACGCGCCTGTAATGAAAGTTTCTTCAAGTTTTATCAGACAATCCATTAAAGAAGGGAAAGATGTGCGTTATTTATTGACAGAGCCTGTACATCAGTACATTGAAGAAATGCACTTCTATAAAAATTAGTCTTTCACTATTTTTAAGACCGTACTGGAGGAGCTGAATAAATAATCTACAAAATCGATATGTAAAAAATAAACTCCAGAGTCATAAGGGAGTTCTAATTGCAAAACACTTTCGTTTTTTACAGTTCCAGAAAGAAGTTTTTTTCCTTGACAATCCAATATTGAGTATGTAAAATTCTGAATAAAATCATTTGGTGTTCTGAGTGTAATGACATTATTGGAAGGATTTGGATAAAGTTTAAACAATTCATCGCCAGACGGAACATTAAATAATTTTTGATCGAAATGAAATAAAAATAAACCATTGTTCCGATCGGAAACCACAATGCGTTCGCTTTCATAAAGGGCATAAATCCCCCAAGCACCCCACATGGTAAAATTAGTAGCATCAACTTCTGTATAGGTATCATAAACTCCTATTTCAATGGGATCGGTTTTTCTCAAATCAAAAATTCTCAAGCCATCATTATAATAAGCAATGAAGGCGAAATTGTCATTGATTTGAAGGTTATGAGGTGTTTTTATACTTGGGTAATCTGAAGTGCTAAAGAAAGACTGAGGCGTGAATTGATAAGTAGGGCTCACTTTAAATTTTTTCACAGCAAGACCCATATTCTCATCGGTAAAAACATAGGTGGTTTTATCAGGAGAGAGCCAACCTTGATGATTATACCCTTGCTGCTGATAAAAGGGATAGGAGCTTATAAAATTGGGGATTGAGGTGTTCGAAAAATCATAAACCCTTAATCCATCATAACCGCAATTTAAAATGGCAATGTTTTGGTCCACATAGATATCATGAACCTCATTTAGGTCTTGGGGACCTTCCCATAACAGCGCCGGAGCAATTGGATTGGCTAAAGAAAATACACGTAAAGGTACCATAGATAGATCGATGCCATTAACTATCGGCGTTACATTACATAAATAGAGCTTTGCATTAGCTTGATCAACAAATAGATTGTGGGTGCGTCCAAATAGATTGTTCTGTAAATCCGCTACTAAGGACACGGAATCGGGTAAGGTGCTTACATCGATAATCTGTAAACTACTTGGACCCTCGTCGCAGGTGGCATAAATGTAATGGTCATAAAATTTAAACTCGCGCGTAATTACTAAAGAAGAACTGTGCCTTCCTTTTATAAATCCAATAAGACGCAATTGATTGTCTGTTCCTAATTCGAAAAAATGAGCGCCTTCTGTTGAGCCAATAACCGCATATTCTCGCTCTTGATATGTAAAGCCCCAGCAACCACTATAGCGTACCTGAGTACTGTTTGTCAGGAGCGTGTCTTCCTGCCAATGATCGAGCAGCTTGACATTTTTAATTTGCTGTCCGAGACATAATCCTGTGAAGAACAAAGAAAAAATTAGGGCTATTTTCAAAGTGACATTGTTTTTTTACAAAATTCCCACAATACAATGCCTGCGCAAACACTCACATTAAAAGAATGTTTGGTTCCGAATTGAGGAATCTCAATTACATGGTCCGCAGCATCAACAACTTCCTGTTGTACCCCGTTCACTTCATTTCCAAATACAAGCACATAGGTAGCGGGTGCCAACTGATGAATATCTTGAAGGAGTAACGTTTTTTCAGTTTGTTCAATCACACAAATGGTATGCAGTTGTGCTTTTAACTCTGCGATCAATGCTGCGATAGAGGTTCGATATTCCCAAGAAACTGTTTCTGTAGCGCCTAGCGCTGTTTTATGAATGTCTTTGTGAGGAGGAACGGCAGTGATTCCGCAGAGGTAAATTTTTTCTATGGAGAAAGCATCTCCTGTCCTGAAGAAAGTTCCAATATTATTTAAGGAACGAATATCATCCAAAACCAAAATTAGTGGAAGCTTTTCTTTAGCTTTAAAATCAGACTCTGAAATTCTGTCTAATTCCCATAATTTTAGTTTTTTATTGCTCATGTTGATAAGAAGTTGAGGTAAATTTTTGAATTCCGAGAAGATGAACTTAAATTTATACTACAAAGTTGCAAAATCATTTGATTTAACGAAATGAAAGTACAAAAAGAAATTGCGGAGACGCCTTTAATGAAACAATACAACCAAATTAAAGGAAGACATCCCGATGCCTTATTACTTTTTCGTGTAGGTGATTTTTATGAAACCTTTGGAGAAGACGCTGTAAGAACGTCACGAATATTAGGTATTGTACTTACAAAAAGAAAAAATGGAAGTGCTTCTGAAATTGAGTTAGCAGGTTTTCCCCATCACTCCTTGGATGTCTATTTACCGAAATTAGTGCGTGCTGGACTGCGGGTGGCGATATGTGATCAACTTGAAGATCCTAAATTAACCAAAACCATAGTTAAAAGAGGTGTTACTGAATTGGTAACTCCAGGAGTTGCGTTTAATGATCAAGTACTGCAACAAAAAAAGAATAATTTCTTGTGTGCCTTAGTGTTTGAAAAAGAAACCATAGGCGTAGCTTTTTTAGATATTTCTACCGGAGAGTTTTTGGTTGGACAAGGCGATAAAGAGCATATTGATAAATTGGTTGCTGGATTCAATCCAAGTGAATTTATTTTTCGCAAGAAGGATACCGCTGCATTTAAAGAGGTGTTTGGCGAACAACATTGTCACTTCAGAATGGAGGAATGGTTGTACACTTTAGAATATGCGACTGAAAGCTTAAACAAACACTTTAAAACAAAATCATTAAAAGGCTTTGGAATTGAAAACTTGCCTTTGGGGACCATTGCGGCAGGTGCGGCCTTGTTTTATCTTTCAGAGAATCAACACAAATCCTTAGGTCATATTAATACTTTAGGGAGAATTGAAGAGCGCAATTATGTTTGGCTGGACCGATTTACCATTCGAAATTTAGAATTAGTTTATTCCCCACATGACAATGCCAAGACTTTATTAGATGTACTGGACAAAACGGTTAGTCCAATGGGAGGAAGGCTCATGCACCGTTGGTTGATCTTACCTTTGAAAGACGCTGGAGAAATTAGACATCGCCACAGTATCGTCAAATGGTTAAAAAACAATCCCGATCAAATGGATGAATTGGGAGGACTTTTGAAGGATATTGGAGATTTAGAACGCTTGATTGCAAAGGTGGCCGTAGGAAAAATTAATCCTAGAGAATTAGCGCATCTTAAGCGAACGATGATTCGAATTCCACTTATAAAAAATATATTAGAAAAGAACAAAACCGAAAAAGAGTTGGTTCATATTATCAACAAACTCAATGGCTGTGAAGAATTAGTAGCTAAAATAAACGATATTTTGGCTGATGAGCCTGCGGTTCAAATTGGAAAAGGGCCGATCATAAAAGAAGGTTTTGATGGCGAACTGGATGAATTGCGCGCCATATCAGGAAGCGGCAAAGATTATTTAGATCAATTACAAGCGCGTGAATCCTTAAGAACTGGGATTTCAAGTCTCAAAATATCATTCAATAATGTATTTGGATATTATATTGAGGTGCGAAACACCCATAAAGACAAAGTTCCAGAAGAATGGATCAGGCGACAAACATTAGTAAATGCAGAACGATACATCACTGAGGAACTAAAAACATATGAAACAAAGATTCTTGGTGCAGAAGAAAAAATCTATGTGATAGAGGCGCGATTATTTACAGAACTGGTCCAATATTTAAGTGCTTATATTATTCCGATTCAACAAAATGCGGCTGTTATTGCTAAAATAGACTGTCTATATTCCTTTGCGACAGTGGCAAGCAAACACAATTATATTCAACCTGAAATCAACGACAGTTTTGCAATAAATATTCATAATGGAAGACATCCTGTAATTGAACAACAACTTAAACATGAGGAAGATTATATTGCGAATGATGTATTCCTGGATAATGAGACCCAACAATTAATAATGATTACAGGTCCCAACATGAGTGGTAAAAGCGCCTTGTTGAGACAAACTGCTTTGATTGTCCTTATGGCGCAAATGGGTTCCTTTGTTCCTGCAGATCTTGCTGAAATTGGAATTGTAGATAAGGTTTTTACCCGTGTTGGAGCGTCAGATAACATTTCTTCTGGAGAATCAACTTTTATGGTTGAGATGAATGAAACGGCAAGTATTTTAAATAATATCTCCCCACGCAGTTTGATAATTTTAGATGAAATTGGTCGCGGGACGAGTACATACGATGGTATTTCAATTGCCTGGTCCATTGCAGAATATTTACATGAAAATAAAATAGCGCATTGCAAAACCCTATTTGCTACTCATTATCACGAATTAAATGAAATGACCAATCATTTCACAAGAATAAAAAATTACACTATTTCTGTAAAAGAAATCGGGAATTCTATTTTATTTCTGCGCAAATTAATTCCGGGTGGTAGTGAGCATTCCTTTGGAATTCATGTAGCGAGAATGGCGGGTATGCCCAATGCTGTCATCAAAAGAGCAGAAGAAGTTTTAAGTGATTTAGAAAAAACACACGCACAAGTTGGAGAAAAGCAAAGTGTTGCGGGAGGAAAAAATAAGAAAAACGAAATGCAACTTAGTTTTTTCCAATTAAACGATCCTGTTTTAGAACAAATACATGAGCAATTAATTCAAATTGACATCAATACATTGACGCCAGTAGAGGCATTAATGAAGTTGCATGAAATAAAAAAACTAACGGGAGGATAAATTTTTATCAAAAAGAGTAGAAAATTATTGAAATTTTCATAAATTTGTGCCCCCTAAGGAAAACAATTTATTTGAACGAAAGTAAATAGGGAAAGATTATTGCGAGAGTAGCTCAGTTGGTAGAGCACGACCTTGCCAAGGTCGGGGTCGCGGGTTCGAATCCCGTCTCCCGCTCCAAAGAAACTACCGAATAATATATATTATTCAATGCTCGAGTGGTGGAATTGGTAGACACGCCGGACTTAAAATCCTGTGCCTGTATGGGCGTGCGGGTTCAAGTCCCGCCTCGAGTACAAAAACCCTGACGTTATGTTGGGGTTTTTTGTTATTGAAACTTGTGTTAGGGCTTCCACCTTACGCAAGCAAGTTAGATCCCAGATGACCTCGGTTGTTTGGGATTTTTCGTTTATATCAAAATAGAAGAGAGAAATCGTGTGGGTT
>Ga0304728_1000165_pt1 | contig 52981 bp, 80 predicted proteins | sample C_130625_MF_Meta_FD_190476 | JGI IMG/M metagenome (GOLD analysis project Ga0304728, IMG submission 190476) | Freshwater microbial communities from Lake Croche, Canada to study carbon cycling - C_130625_MF_MetaG (v2) (version 2) | ecosystem: Environmental > Aquatic > Freshwater > Lake | place... | reverse complement strand
CACCTGTATACCGCCACCGTAAACGGCGATCAGTCGGAATCGAACACGCAACCTTTTACTAGCTTGGTCCTTCGAAGAAACCTTACTAGCGTGACTTCTCTTGCTAACACTTACAAAACTGGGCCCCTGCGAGTAAGAATTGCGCTTACTGCTTACGTGTATACGGCGTCGTGCTACTAGTACACTACGCAGGGATAAACTTGGCGTACATGGGTATCATTTCAATCGCCTTTCGCCGTCTCAATTAACGGTACCCTCAATCTTCGGGCTCATGTACATAAACTTGGTACTCCGAACGGGTTTCGATCCCGCTTCTCCAACTTGAAAGGCTGGCGTCCTAGCCACTAGACGACCGGAGTATAATAAAACAGGATAGCATCTTTTTTTCATTAAAAGTGAAATTGGATTGTTTGCTGTTGCTATCCTAAAACTTGGTGCACCTAACAGGAATCAAACCTATCTACCATTGAGCGATTGACTTCAATAGCAATCCAGCGCATAAACTTGGTGGATAACAGATGCCGTAGCACCCGCTTCTCCATAACTTGGCGGTCTCAAGGGGTAACGATCCCCTTCTTCGACAGTGACAGTGTCGTGTGCGTCCGTGAACACTTTGAGACCTAAAACTTACCATATAGAAACACACCAACCACTACGCTGCCAACGATTTACATTACGCAGAAAGTATGTTTTTATATGGTGGAGGATAACGGATTCGAACCGTTTGCTCCTGGTTGCAAACCAGGTGTGTTAGCCAAGTATACCAATCCCCCGCATAAAAAGATGGAGACAGCCTACACACAGGCGTGTTAGCATTTTCCCCGTTTTACAGGGGACGCTTAAACTTGCCCATGTGTCGTCCACTTTATCCGCTTAACCGATACTACAACACCCAACTGGGCCACGCTCTAGTAGAAGATAAGTTTCAGTCTCCAAAAATTGGTGGAGGCGGATGGATTCGAACCACCGTGCTTTTTACGGGCGAGATTTACAGTCTCGTGCAATCAACCTCTCTGCCACGCCTCCAAAAAATTTAACGCACTGTTGCCAATGCGTGTATTAAAGCACTCTACATGGGTACGTACCCACTTGTCACCTTTCGGCTAGAGAATGCTTTAATACGCTAGAATCTTTCATCTCACAAAAGAGAATCCATCCTCTAGGCCGCCCGTTCTCCCCATGTTTAAAGTGCAGGGACCAGTCCGCGTTACTGGAATACTTCACACTATTCGTCAATCACAAAACAAAAACCCCAGGGTGTTTAGTCCTGGGGTCCTTTGGAGTTAGAGTGTATTTTTACTACACTACGGTCTCCTGGGACCCCTGGCTAATATAGCCCTCTGGTGTGCGATCATTAGACAGACTATTAAACGCTAACCAGCATGAAGGCATCTGCCCGAGCTTGGCTATCGTATGTTTATATGATCTAACTGCTGATTGCATTTTGTTTTCCAATTTTCCTTAAATTACATACGCGACATTATTGCTGCGTATGTGTCTATTATATGTTTATTTAGTCCTGTTGTCAACCTCTTTTTAACTTTTTTTGAAAAAGATTAAAAAAAGTAATCTAACTAACTAACAATGCTTGTATTGTATGCTAAATTACCCAGGGCGTCAACTTTTATTTATATTTTGTTGTAAAAATACAACAAATTTGCTAGGCCCATCTCAGTAAGAACATGGTAATTTGCTGATCGTTAGCAAATATAAAAGTATCAAAACTCAAACGTTTCGATCCGGGTAAATTTAGTTGACACCATTCATGTATTGGATCCATGTCCGATTCTTTAAGACCGTATGTGTGCCCTTTGTATTCTGGTTCCCAAGTGGCTTTTAGTTTTTTGCCTGGTAATGCATGCCAAATTATTTTTGGTGTTTGATTGTGATGGTACATGTTAATAATTGCATCAATTGCAGATTTTAATGCTTTTATTTGATTTTTTACATCCATCGTAGGATAAACAATGCAACTTGTTCTTCACTGTTAAACTGTACAGTCATACCTGCTGGCTTGACACTATATAACTTGCACCAATCGATTAACTCGTCGTGATGTTTAGCCCAAAAATACATGTCTGCCAACACAATGGTTCTAGAGCCAAAACCCAGCACAGGATCAACAACTACAAATCGTGATGACTTGTATTCGGCCATAACATCTTCGCTCATGCCCACCTCAATAAAAAATATGTTAGATGTTTGGCATCTCGAAAAGAGAATGTGGTATGGCCAAACATGCTGTCAATGGTCCACAAGTTTTCGCCCATGCCCTCCCATGTTTTTGCCTTGCCAAATGACCAGCACCCGGGTCCAATATTGTTTTCACACCAGAGTTCCATCTCACGGTTAAGGTGGTATTGATCTTTGTCAAATGTAATCCAATTTTCAATTTCACTCATGACCACTTTAACAAAAACAAAGTGCGATCCTGTTCTCGACGGAACCAATACTTGTAATCACTGCCCACCCAAAGAGCATTTTCATTGAGCCAATTTGAATCACCAAATGTGTCTAGCATCCACAGACTCATCTCATGCCAGTCTGGTCTAGCGTAGTTGTATGGTCGTACCCAATAGGGCCACTTGGGTTGATTGTCGGCATAGCCAGTTTCAATGCGTTTCACGTTGATTTCATCTATCCATTCTTCTGCCATGTCGGTTATCCATCTATTGTCAGACATAGTACGTTTCTTTATCATTTAGCGTTATGTTCTTCAAGTAGTCGTTTAAACTCTGACATATGTGCTAATTGTATGTTATGCAAATATACATACAATTTAGTATCCGCAGGCCACGTTTTTACTTTTTCAACAAAAGCAGGATTGACTTGTAATTCAAGAAAATCCACATAGTCTTCTAAGGTCATATTTGTTTTCCTGTGCTATTAATTTTAGTATTAATACAAGTGCCTTCTAAGATAGTCATCTTAGGTTGTCCGGCTTGATTGGCAACTTCTATCATATGTGCTTTTTGATTATCGATTGACACTCTGCATTGTGTTTCCGATTTATAAACAGACTGCGATTGCATAAAGTTACAATTATCATTTAGACACATAAACAATACAGGTATGAAAATTTCTATCATAGTTCAACTCCAAAATGTTGTCGAATCTTCTTTCTATTGCGATAGTATTCTTCGTAGGCTAAATCACTAACATTACAGGCTTCTGACCAAAATGCTTCTCCTGCCTCTTGAATAATCAATTTGGCAAACTTTTCGTAATTAAAGTTAAGGCCAAATTCATTGTGTTCCCAACATTGTGGTTCAAGTTGTTTGATAAGGTCGTTCATTTTATTTCTACCATAATTGATACAGTTTGAATAGGCACAGAAACTATATATCTCACTTGTTCTTCTACTTTAAGTGGCAAGTCTGAGTGTACTAGTACAGTATCTTGCACTTCGCGTATTACCATACCAACTAGCGGGATCTTGCCTAAACGTGCAAATACTCTATCCCCATAGTTATATTTGGGTTTAGGCAAGTCTGCATCTCTTTGCAGAAACTGATCAGTTTGTGTTACCATATTACATCTCAAAGTAAAAGTCAGGATTAAATCCACGTATATTTTCGTGCCCGACATAACCACGCGGATTGGCTATTACACGGGTATTGCCAATCATATAATCCGACGGATCATGCATGTGACCATGTACCCACACACGGATGTTTTCATTATCAAGGATAAACTCACTTAGGTCACTAGCATAAGCCCCGTTCATGGTGGTTTCACGAATGTATTTTTCGTTGACGCTAGCAAAACTAGGAGCCATATGTGTGATAACTACAAACGGTTTGTCCCGGTGTTCAGATAACATTAACTTAAAGTATTCTTTAGTATAGCGATGTGCTCGTACGGTGTCTTCGGGAGTCAGCTTATGATACAGATTTTTTGCAGGATAAAAGTTTTGGATTGTACGATAGTCGTTCATGAAATCTTTTACTGTATAAAGAGTAATAGGATCACCTCTGTTCATGTCGGTCCACAATGTGGCACCCATGAACATAACGCCCTTGTATTCTACTATTTCGTTTTCTAGCAAGGTGACATTCTTGGGCAGGATGCTTTTTAGTTCATCATAGGTTTTATCAAATCTCGAATGGTAAAATTCATGATTGCCAAGCACCATAAACACTTGGTCGTATTTTTCACATTCCCACTTGAAGAACTCCGAGCAACGATAAAAGGTGTCTGGGGTATCTTGTATAAGTTTTGTGCTGTGGTGATGTTTTTTAATACTCTTGACTTCGGCAATATCGCCAGCCAATATGAGTACTTCACCACCGGGTAATTCCTGGTAGCCAAATTCTAAATGTAAATCTGATACTAAACTAATTTTCATGTTATCTTAACATTGTATGCTTCTATTCGATCACTATATAATTTATGTCCACGCTCTCTGATCAATTCTGCTGTAAATTGTGGGTGTTCCTCCCACTGTTCTCTCCAAAACGCTTCATCCATTTCTTCAGTACAATCGATAGCATATATTTCATAATGACGTTGTTGATTAAATCTAGCTCTAAGTAACAAATTTTGAACAATACTGGTTAATGGATTTCTTACAGTATCCTTACTGGCAATCATTCTCAATAGATTTTCTTGATCAAAATGTTCATACTGGGAGATAGGAATAATGGATTCAATACCCATGTTATCCCACGAAAAAATAAAAGCATTAGTAGTCATACTGTATTGTACACGAAAAAGGCTGCAAGAGCAGCCTTTTTGGTCACATTTTTTTACAATTAAGCAAAAACTGTGGCGCGACTGCCACTAACATCACGAGCGCTTACGCTATAAGCACCACGACCCTCGGTGTTAGGCTTGCGGCTAACTTTAAGTCCTGCTTGACGCAACTCGGTCATACGTGCGCGAATGTTACGAATACCATAAAGGCTGTTTGCTTGCTTGGCGCTGAGTGAACGCCCGGTTCCGCGGAGGTGACTCTCCAAGAATTGATTCTGTGTTGTTGATAGTGTAGTAAAAGCCATTTTATTTTTTTCCTTTAAAAAGTAGCTAACTTAATTAGCATACAGGTATTATATAATACTTTGTTACACAATGCAACAATCAATCTTGCCGTTTACATTGCTGGTTTTTTCAAGATATGAATCATACGTGTACGCCACAACATGGCATCGTTTTCAAAATCAAACTGTGGACTTAACTCAACATTGTGATTGTTAGCCTCCACCCATACCCAACATTCTTCTATTTCATCATGAATTAAAATCATTTTTTTTCTCTATTACTGTCCAACCTAGTTGATGTAAATCATTAAGAATTTCATCAGTTACCTGACCTTCTTGAGCAAATGCTTCACTGTCTTTTATATACTTCTGTTGCTCTTTAGTAAGATTTGCCCACTCTTCCGGGGTTTTTGTTGCATTGTCGTCTTGGAACCGTATCCCGCTACAGTACCAATCCATATAGTCACCCTTACACTGTATGTCAGAAATAACACCACCGGCATATCTCCAGCTGCAATGCCAAGTTTGATCATTTAGTATAGACCACATTTCTAAACGCTGGAAATCATTGTTACACAATGCAGCATAGAGATTCTGCGCATACACATCATCACCCCGTATTTTTTCTACCATCCATGGACATGACTTTATGTCTGCTTCCATATTGTACTCAACTTCAACGTGCATATTTTATTTAAGAAGATTTTTTGGTAGACTACATTTTTACATATTATATAGTACATTTGATTAAATTGCAACCAGAACAAAAGGACCGTAGTCCTTTTGTTATCCGTTTATTTTACGGTATTTGCTCAATGCTTTTGCTCGAGCAACTGCTAACCGAACAACAATGTAGTCTGACAAATTGTCCAATACATCAGGGCTGTCTATGCATTCTGTACTAACTAAAGTAGGTCTGCGATAAGCAATCTGAAGATCTGGAAATTCGTCAGCATCGTCATTGTCGGAATCGTCTAGTTTGGAAGGATTACTTCTTAGCAGGCTCAGCTGTCTTTGCTGCGTCCTTGGTAACAGGTGCTTCACTTTTAGAAGGCTTGGCATCTTCTTTCTTAGCTTCTACTTTGCAAGTTTTGTCTTTGACAGGATCACATTTAGCAGGAGCAGCGGCGCTAGCAGCAGGTGCTGGGGCAGCAGTTTTGGCAGGCTCTGTAGCGAAAGCAGATACAGCAATTAGGCCAACGATTAAAGTTACGATTGATTTCATGATAAATTTCCTTTAAGGTTAATGTACAGATTTTTGCTGTACATATATATAACGCCTAGCTAGGCAACTTTGTTGACATCAATTGGATCTTTTTTTGCAATTGCCCAAGTGCCATCTTTGTTGTCAATCCAAGTCAATGTGTCGCCTTCTTGCCACCCTTGAAGATCGAGCATTTCTTGTGGGAGAGGCATAACAAGATCGCCGCTACCATCGTCTGCTTCTTCCAATGTAACTGTCCAAGATTTGTTTGTTGTAGTCATTTCATTTTCCTAATACGATTTATAACTGCTAGTGCTTCAACATATCCGCTTTTCTCTAATAGGGCTTCGGAGTCAACTGTAATTTGTTTCAGTGAATAAGGTTGTTTCCATTTAATGGTGTACGAGATAATTTTGTTCATTGTATTTCCTTAATTTCAATTACATTCATTACACGAAAGCTACGCCATTCATTTTTGTCTGTGCAAAACACGCTGAGAGCTTCGTGGTTGGCTTCTCGTTTAGCCTTTGCTTCTCGCACATAGGAGGTGGGCAACCGATCTGTATTTAAGGTACAAGGCATTACTCTTTTGTCTCCATCGACTTTAGTAAAGGTAACTTCGTATGTACGTGTAGCAAGAATATTACGCAACCATTTGTTTCGTTCTTCTGCGGATTTATGTTCTGGTATTTCTATTGTCATTTTGTATTCCTTTGTAATTAAATTTTTTCTCCTGGGGCAAAGCCACGGAATCGCAGGAAACGTGGAAATCGTAAGCTGTAAGTTCCGTCTTGATTTTGTGTAATAGCATCTGCTCTTACTTCAACAACTTGACCAAGCACACTATCACGAACGTCCCATAGCTGAGTGCGCAGATCATCGCTAAAGCCACTGCCAACATTGACTCGTACATCTCGATCTTCGTCGTTACCGGAGCAAACAAGAGCTCCAAGTCGTCCCACATTCTTACCAGTGCCTTCTTCAACATTAGTTATCTCCAGTGATACTTCAATAAAAGGTTTTAATTTAAGCCATGCTACACTACGTTTACATTCGTAGCCGGCCTCGGGATCTTTAAGCATAATGCCTTCGTATCCGCCAGCAATAGCCTGTTTGTTGATCTCTAGGTAACGTGCCTGACCCGACGCAGTATCCAAGTCAACTAATTCTTGTGCTACCACAGTTACATTGGGCAACTGAGTTTCGTGTGCAGTGAACCAGCCCTTGAGCCATTCACTACGCTGTTCTTGTGTTGTGATACTTTTGCCTGATTCAAATTGCGACAAGGGCAAAGCATCAAACAGATTCAACACAGCATCATTTGCCTTGGCACTGCTTTTGCGATGGATTTGTTTCATCAAGTCTTGGAAAGTACCCGACATGATTTCACCGTCTAGCACCATGGGCTCAACAAAGGAATGTGCAATTTTTGCAATTTGCTCTTTTACGTGCGGAAAATTTACCAGCTCTTTGCCGTTACGACTAAACTGATCAACACGCCCGTCGGGGTACACAATAGTAAGAACCCGTACTCCGTCGAGTTTGACTTCGATAATCTTTTTGCCAACAACTTTGGTTTCGTGATTGGCACTATCGTGAGCAAGCTGACAACTGAAAACAGGAATTGCATATTCTGCAAACTTCTTGCCCACAACTTTGTTAACGGTATTTTCACCAAAACCAGCTCGCAGGTCTTTGATTAAGATACGTCGATACCAACCATTCCATTGGGCCTTTGTGGCCGAGGCCATCATGCGTAGAACGGTATCCCTTGCGAGATTGCCGGTAAAGCTGCGATTAACGAAACCAGTAATAATGAGACTAAAATTATCCCAATCCAGCCCAGGGCCATCTTCATTTGTTTTTTCCGGTATTTGTTTTAACCCAAAAGTAATCATTGGATCTAATGCTAGACGGCAACCATGAAAGAACTCACTGTTGCCCCACTCTGCTTGAGCTTGAATTATCTGCTCTTTATTTATACGACTAGCATGAACCTCAAGATCATTAATTACGTGCCAAGGCTTGTCCATAATAGTTCCTTATTTCTTTTGCACTTCTGCAGGTTTTGGTATTTGTACGCAAGCGGCTTTAATATTTTGAGCTTTGAATTCTTGTGCTGCCTTAGCACAAATTTCTGGTTGGTCAAACTGTCCTACATACGTGATGCTAGTGGAATACAGCCCTGCACCAATTAACACAATAGTCCAAATCATATTTGATCCTTTAACATAGACATTATAACATAGTCCAGTTGAAATTGTCAATGGCTAAATTGGGTCCAAATTTTTCTGGCCAATCGCAGACAATTTCCATATTAATTGAAAACCTATACCTGTCACTGTTGGACGGCAATGGCTGATGATGTAAGTAATTGGGCATGATTATCAAATCCAATTCTCTTGGCCTATACGACCATATTTCATTCTGATTTCCATCGTAAAAAGATATTGCCGAATCATTATAATCTTTGCTGTCAGGAACAGAAAAATAATACACACCATTAATAGTAGAACTTCTCAGATGATGATGTATTCCGCCTTTGTAATGATTTTTATTTGCAGTATAAAGCCAACAAAATTTATTTTGTTTTGGATGATCCCAATGAACATTCAAAGGGCCCAAGATTTCTTGAGTCCGCTCTAAAAACTTATTGTATAAGTTATCCCAGGCCCTACCAGGATCATCAATTTTAAGACTATTACCTGGTTTATAATCATATTGATTATGTTGCGCTAACAGATTGTTATAATGATAATCCCAATTGTCCATTCTGGGCAACGACGTTATCCAAATTGGTAGACGCATGGTATTATTAATATTGCTCATTGGCAGACACCGCGTCATGTGCGTAGCTCAACTCTGTGAACTTGCGGCTCAATGCGTAGACCCGCTCTTGAGCACGGATCATAGCCTGGTCAATGATGTCTTCGGCAATCCCGTCACTAAGGACTTCGCGGGCATCTTCGTATAGGCATCCCCCGAGGAACTCTTCAGCCAACTCGAGTCCTTCGACCAGTACACGAACCCGCAACATGAACCATTCGTAGGTCCCGTTGTCAATCTTACGGATGATCTCGACGATGGTGTCGTCTTCGAAGAGATCACGGGGGTTAATGTCTTCATAGGTCTTGTCCACGATGATAGTGTAGCCTTCGCGTTCAAACTCAGCGATTGTGTCGTAGTAGCGTGTCATTTTATACAATCTCCGTTACTTTGCCATACCACGCCAGTGCAGATTGTGAATCCACTCTGGTTGAAACGGACGGCGTCCAGGATTTTCAATGTACCAATTGCCACGGCGCCAATGCCAATAAAAATGACTCATCTCTGCATAATTATGGTCACCGTTTTTACCAAAGCTAACTTGATATGCACCTTCATGCACGGGCTTGGTTTCTTTGAATTTAAACCATTCTGTAGTCTTCATATTACATGCTCCTTAAATTTTAGTGAGGATCCAAACTTTAACGGCAAAGATCACTGCCACCACTGCCGCTGTGGCAAGAACTTGAAAGTCTGTCATTTTAGACTCCAGTATGAAAAGGGTTGCGACGGCGTAAATGAGCCAATGCGGCTTCTTTGGTGTCAAAGCGACCACTGATAGGAGTTTGGTGTGCTCCGCGCACGATATACCAACCGCCTAAGAGACCGTTGTAAACGACTTTCATATCACATGCTCCAATAAGTTTCGCTCGAAGGCGAGCAGAAGTAAGGTGTGTTCACGTCCTCTTGGAACTCCACACCACTCATCAAGTTCTTGCGAGTTACCATTTTGGGTTGATAATGCTTGATATCAACAATGCTCAACTCATCAACTGACCAACCACTCTTGTTGCACAGACGAGTGCGAGTGGCGCGAGCAGCACCAAAAGTCTTGTAACTACGAGTGCGATTAGGACCATCAGTAACAATAAGACCAGTGCTCTTAGCGATAATGTAGTAGCTCATTTAGGACTCCTTTTTGCTGTTTAAGTATGTATTATACTGGATTTTGGGCAACTTGTCAACCGTTTTTAGTGGCTGTTAAGTGCAGGTGCAAACTCACGGATCAATTCACGCTCACGAGCATGAGCAGGTTTGCGTCCACGCACAAATTCCAAGATACCATATTCGTGAGCAAGTGTACCATGCTCACGAATTGAACGGCACAATTCCCAATCTTTGTTCTCAGTCAGCGCACGACGAACGTGCTTTTGAATACGAACTTTAAGGGCTTTACGAACTTGTTGACCGCAAACTGTGATACCAACATATTGTTTTTGTGTCACTGTATTAGTGATTACATAGACAACGTGCTTGGTATCTTGACGACGTTTACGGGTTACTTTTGTGCTGTTCATGTATGTATTATAGCCGATATCTGCCCGTTTGTCAACCGTTTTTTTGTTGTTTTTTTACAACATTTTGTGGGGTTTTTGGGCTATTTCAACTGTTGCATAAAAACAACAGGGTAATATGTGTAATCTAGTGTAACGTCACGTTATTACTAGTAATACTCGACTCATCTAATCCAAATATCTTTAATATTTTCAGCACAGTTTTAGGGGCAACTTCAAATAAATCAGTAGGGCCAAATACTGTTTTTAAATTGCCCTCACTGTCAATTAAAAATCCATAATCCTCTTCGCCGATATCTAAATCACCAAACTCTGCTTCGGACTCTTCCAATTGACTAATATCTTTTTCGGACATTTTTGACATAATATGCTCCTTCTGCTTGTTGGTATTTAATACTAAATTACTAGACAATTATCGCACTAGTTAATCATTTAAATAGAATTAAACTCATAATTACTGTTTGTGCTACAAATCCCAAACATATGGTAGCAATATAAAGAAAATTACGTTCAATTAAACTCTTGAAGAATAATGTAATTAATCCGCTCCAAACAAATAACATTAAGTCCACTGGTGGTAATTGATCGCTTTTACTTAACAACACCGCAAGCAAAGTAGGAATGCTGGCTAAATGTAATAATATAATTGTAAGCCATCCTAATGTATGAGAACTAATTTTAGCTAGATTATCATTTAAAAAATTCCACATAATATATGGAAGTTGACTGACAAATTTAATAATTGAATTAATAGACATGAATTTCCTTAACGATAAAAAATGTGATGACCGACTTGTGTAATACGTTCTTTCTTCCAACCGGGATTTATATAATCCGCATGATAATACATAGCAGTGGTCAAACTGGGTAATCTAAAATTTTCTAATAGAACTTTTTTAGCCACTGTCATAGATTCTTCGTATGCTTTTTTATTAATTGGTTTAAATGATGAATCCCTGTCGCAATACCAACTGAATTGACATACTACTTTTTCATAGAATATATTCTTTTGATAAATCACTTGGCATACATCATTGGGGAATAACCCACTTGCCACTCGATTCAATGTAACTTGCGCCACTGCAACTTTACCCTCGAATGGTTCTGATCCTGCTTCATGATAGATGTTTTTAGCCAGACATGCTAATTGTTTTTCTCTCATCTGTGCTGTGATATCTGTATTAACAATTGGTGTTAGTTGATCAAACTTATTAGTTACAGTCCACTTTAATAAAGAGACTGTATAAGTCAATCCTATACACATTAATATCACAGATATCATCATAGACAGAAATTTTGAGAAGTCTGCTACTTCGATATTTTCATTATTCATAATTTCTCCTTTTACGGTGTTACAACTAATGTACACATTATTGTAACATTTGATACCACTGAAGTCAAGTATTGCGGCTAACAGTTGAGCTGGCTGAGTACTTGTTTTGCGTGTGCAAGTGGATTGAGTTTGGTATACGAAGGAATACCTTTGCCATTTAACAAAGAAATATTTTGTCCTTCTGCAATAGCGGCTAAGATTGATTCTCCATATGTATCGCTAGTTACCAATTTTTTTATTACATCTGCGTAATTTAGTTTCATTGGATCTTCACTGATCGAATGTAATAAACTTACAAACGCCATTGTACTTTGAGTGCTACCAATATATGAAGACAAATCTAATTTTAAAGTTTTTAAATTTGTTCTTTCTTTTAATAAACGAGTAAAAATTCTAACAAAATTTTCTTGACCTGTAGCCAACAACGGCTGCATGGTTGCCGATGCAGTTAAATTATTTGCTGCTGTAGTAACTTGTCCCATTGCAGATATGCTAGTGGGATTATTTTTTAAAGATTCCATTGCTGTATATAATTGCTGTCCCAATGGGTTGGCCATAATCTGTGTTTGTATGCCGGACATGGTATTTATATCATCAATATATCCGTATCCGGTTACTGCTCCTAGCAAGTCAAACATAGTTGGATTATTAAATGTTCCTGTGCCTTCACCTAGCAATGGTATTGCACTAGCAAATAAATGATTAGGACCAATTGTTGATTGTGTTCCTAATGTTGGTGTGTTAGCATCGGCTATAGATGAATATAGATTTTTTACTTCAGCAAAACTATTAAAAGTACCACCAATGTTAGTTAACTTTCTTGAAAGATTGGTCAATGACCCGCCTGCGGCAGTTGCCGCTGCCGGGCTTAAAATTTTAGTAGCATCTAATACATCTGCTAACGATTCCAACGGTTTGTAAGAAACAAATTTTGTCACCGACACAATGGCTTCCAACTCTAACCCCTTTACGGTAGCTAATGTTCTCAAGACTGCTGCTTGATCTGCATTTGCCAAGTCCGCCACATTAATTGAAGCTGCTGTTAGTATTTCATCTATTAGCATATAACCATTATCTAATAGACTCTGACATAGTGTTCTAGGATCATCTAATTTGCCTAAATTAGTAGCATCAAACATTGTACCAAAATTTCCAAATTGGTTAGCTAATGCTTTATATTCTGGGCTAGCAATTCCTCCGGGGATGCTGTTAAATTGGCTGTTTACTCCGCCGGTGGTTATATCTTTATAATTGTTCATAGTAAAACCAAAATCAGAATAGTTAACATTCTTCATTTGATCAAATGACCCCAATAGTTCAAACGAGGTAGTACAAGTTGAATTCACCGACGTCAATGCTTCAAGTAGGCCAGGCACACCATGGGTCAATGGCAAGTTGGCCTGTATTCCAACATCGGTGACCAAATTATTAAAATAGAAACTAGGAGATATATCTGCAGGTACAGTGTTTACTAGTGTATCTGGTACCATTCCTGTTAAACATGGTGTAATAGATTTTAATGATGTACGCACCATTACATTCGACCCAGCAATACCTAAAGTAGTACTGCATAATCTAGTAAATGATGATGAATTAAACGTATTAATTGCAGCCAGTAAATTACCAGACATGGCAAGACCTTGCCCACTTAATAAACCTGCGTTACTAATAGCTAATATTGGAGTAAGATTGTTTGCCATATAGTATTTACCTGCTAAAAACAGGTTGTAACAATGTTACCCGGCTACTACGTCGCCGCTGCCTTCTGCTCTAGAATGTCCGCAGGTGTCAGGATTTCCAATTATATTAATAGGAATTCCTCCTGCTATGACTGATCTTAGTCCGCCGGTTGTTACCGGACTGTCATGAGGTGGATGCGGGCGTCCCCATGGGGCATGAGGACTTATTGGTTTGCCATCAACACAAATAGGTTTATTATTAACTAGTACCGAGTCTATACCAGCAATTATTTTCCCACCTGCACCGTTGTCATCATCTAATCTGACTACCCCTGGCATATGTTATTCTTCGCCTTCGACTACCGATTCGTAGTGTTCTCTCATTCTGTCATGAGTGCGACACATAGCTATAATATGTTGTTCTTTAAGAAACATATTTTCTAAATCGGGATCTATTCCAAACATGGCAGATATTAATGCAATACCTTCTTGACTAGTAACTACTACACAAGGTTTGTTCAGCTCATAAAATTGATCATCAACAGAAATCAATCTTCCTAAAATTTCATCGCCGTTGATCATTTTAAATGATAGTATATCGTTAACTTCATATTTGTTTTTATTTTTTTCAATTAACATTGATATTTTCCTTTAGTTGTTGAAATACTGAATTGTCTAATGCAGCAAGCCCGGTGTAACCACCTTCAACAAAAATTTTACCATTTAAATAAATTTGGGGTACAGATCTGTGTCCTGCATCTACTATAAATTGTTTTGCTTCTGGATCGAGATCAACTCGGACTTCTTCAAATTCTACGCCCTTACTTTCTAGTAGAGTTTTGGCTCTAGTACAAAAAGGGCAATGGTCTTTACTGTATACTGTTAGCATGTCGTTGATTAAATATTTGGCAATTCGTCGTAATCTACAGCATCGCTCATAACACCAATAACATAATTGGTGCTCTCTGATTCTTGTAGTGCCGTTTGTTTCTTATTAATATTTATGTGCTTGTTAAACCATGGTATAGGATTTGTTCTAGGATGATCAGCAAGATATTTAATACCAATATCTTTTAATTTAGTAAATGCAGTATAGTCAACAAAGTCTTTGAGAATTGCAGCATTAAGTCCAATCACAGGTCCTTTCTTAAACAAATACTCAGCCCAGGCTTTTTCTTCTTCTATAACTTCCATATACATTGCATACACTTCTTCATGGCACTCTTCAACTATTTTAGCAAATCTGTCGTCGTCTTTTACCACGTTGTTAATTAACCAAGCTGTCCATTCTGCATGTAATATTTCATCTTGTAATATCAGACTAATAATATTGCCATTGCCAATGTATATTTTATTTTCAACCATGGCTAAGCTAGTGGCAAATGATACCATGAAGCGGAATGCTTCTAGTGCATAGCTGGCATTAAGTGCTAACCAAATTGCTTTAATGTGAGTTTCCTCACCAACAGTGTTTGGATCAATTTCTTTAGAACAATTTAGTTCATGCAATTTATCGTAGTACTTGCCAATACTAGCAGACATTTCTACAATTTCTTTAGTGTCATGAATTTTATTAAATTCTTCTTTAGGCACACTGTAGACATTACGAATGATATGGCTGTAACTCTTGCTGTGAATATTGGTTTCAAAGAAACTCCAGTTACTAACTAGTGCTTCTAATTCGGGTATGCTAATTACAGGACTAAAGATTTGATTTGGTGCCCGTCCTTGTATACTATCTAATGCTGTTTGTCGCAGTAGGTTACTGGTAAAGATATGCTTGACTGCATCACTTGCATCTTTGTGATCCATTTTATCTTTGGTCAGACTAATCTCTTCTGGTACCCAGAAAAAACCTCGTGCTAGTTCTTCGTACTTTTGAAGTTTATTATATTTTACTTCTTCAAAACGTTGTACAGTTACTGGTCCAGCTGGATCCAGGAACATGGTACGTTTTAAATAATTTGTTGGTTTACTAATGTTATATTGTGCGTTGGACATATTTTTCTCTATAATCTTTTACTGCTGCTTTGATCGCATCTTCTGCAAGTATTGAACAATGAATTTTAACTGGGGGAAGGGCAAGCTCGCTAGCAATTTCGCTATTCTTAATCAATTCCGCTTCGGCAAGTGTCCGTCCTTTGAGCCATTCAGTAACGAGCGAACTTGACGCAATCGCGCTGCCGCAACCATATGTTTTAAATCTTGCATCTTCAATAATACCGTTTTTATTTACTTTTATCTGTAAACGCATAACATCACCGCAGGCAGGAGCACCAACCATGCCAGTACCAATGTTATCATCATCTTTTCCAAACAATCCGACATTTCGGGGATTTTCATAATGGTCTATCACTTTATCAGAATAACTCATAATACACACGCTTCGCAATTTTCTTCATCTTCAAGAAGAACGGGTTCAGTCAACAGTTTTTCAGTTGAGGCAGATAACATATATTTTGTACCTACCTTATTGATTAGACTATAATAGATAGTCTTCAAACCCCATTTGTATGCTAACATTAAATTCTTAGCAATGAGGGTGCCGGGTACTTTACCATCCTTAAAATATTCAGGATTGTAAAATGTATTTGTACTTAAACTTTGATCAATGTATGCTGCTAGTACCGCCGATGTTTTTAAATAATCCACACAATCATGTTGATCCCACATAGTTTGATAGCGATTTTTTAAACGCTTGTACTCGGGTACAACTTGCACAAACGATCCTGCTTTGCTTTCTTTAACACTAATCAATTCCATTGGCATTTCAATACCATTAGTACTATTTAATACAATACTAGAACTTTCTACTGGTGCAACTGCCATTAATGTAGCATTTCGTATGCCGTATTGTTTTAAACGTGCTCTCAGTGGTTCCCAATTCATACTTGGCTCAAAGCTAGTTAACTCATCAACTCCGGGATTGCGCCTTTCCCATGGAAAGATTCCTTTACCGTAATAGGTAAATTCGCTACGTTTGCAAGCACCGCGTTCTTGTGCTAGTTCAACACTGGCTTCGGTGAGATAGTAGGCTTGATGTTCTACCCAACGTTTGACTTCAGCTAGTGCCTCTGGTGTGCCATACTTGAAACTCTTACGAGCATGCCAGTAGGCTAAGTTTGTAATGCCAACGCCGAGAGGCTCAAATTCCTCATTAGCTAATTTACTTTGTATGCTTAAGAAGTCTTGGTAGTTTAACAAGTTACTCAGACTGCGAACTAGTACACGGCAACATTTACGCATCTCTTGTGGATTACGGAATGCACCCCAGTTTATTGAGCCAAGAGTACACAGAGCAATTCGTCCCTCTGGATCTTCAATTCTCTGGAAAGGGCGCGTGGGTAGAAGTATCTCCTGGCATAGGTTTGATTGATATATTGGATCAAGTGTTGTGTCAAACGGACCTTGGTTGATGACATTGTCGATATTGACAAGATATATGCGCCCAGTATCAGTCCTCTCTTTAAGAATTCCATTTTTGAATATCTCAGCTGCCGGTACAACTTTCTTTTTCTTTGTCTTATCTTGCTCATATCGTAAGTATAGGGTTTCAAATTCTTTGCTGTCTCTGTAGTAGGCCTCGTAGAGATCCGGTACTTCTGCAGGATTAAACAAAGTCATTGTTTCGCCATTTTTATAGCGGCGCCAAAACATAGCATTAACTACCACGCTGTAATCCATTTGTCTTACTCGCACTTCGTCGGTGCCTTGGTTATTTTTCAACACTATAAGATCTTCAAATTGATAGTGCCAAATTGGAAATGTCACTGTGCAGCTGGCATTACGAATCCCGCCTTGACTGCAACTGCGTAAATCTGCAAACCACTTCTTTAAGAAGGGTATCATACCCGTGTGTTTTATTTCACCATTGCGAATTGGTGCTCCAAGGGGTCTAATTCTGCCAATTTCAAGGCCAATACCGGCTCTTTTTGACGCATACTTGGCCATCATTTCACCAGCAGCAAATATGCTATCTAGTGTGTCGTCTGAGGTAATTAGTACGCAACTGCTAAATTGTTTAGTGGTTGTACCTAAACCAGCTAACACAGGAGTAGCTAGTGTGAAATGGCCATCGCTAGCACATTCGTAATATTCTTTAACTAGTTTAAGTCTTGTTTCTGGGAGTTCATTGTGGAATGCTGTGGCCGCTGCTACTGCATATCTAACTTGTGGTGTTTCATAAATTTTGCCAGTGGCACGATTTTGTACCAGATATTTTTCTGATAGCTGCGCAATAGCTGCAAAAGTATAGTTTTCGTCCTTTTGGTGATCTAAAAACAAATTAATAATATTCCATTCATCTTCTGTGTACCAATCTAGCAATTCTTTAGTATACATACCGGCCGCTATATTAGTTTTTACAATTTCATGCAGCCGAGGGGGTTCGTATGTGCCGTAAACATCTTTTCGCAACATACTAAGTCGTTGTCTACCTGCCACATATTGATAGTTGACATTGTTGATTTCCGCGTTCTCAGACTCGTCAATTAAACTTACCATTGATTGCAATAACAGCTCGTCTATGGTAGCTGTGGACATTCCGTCATGAAATTCTAGCTGAGCACGTATTTCTATCATAGATGGACTTACCCCATCTATCCCGTTGCATCCAAATGCAACTTGTCTTTGTATTTTGGAAATGTCTAGTGGAACTCTTTGTCCGTTGCGCTTTGTTACTTGTATTTGTGTCATTGATTTGAATCCTGTAATATGTTAGTATAAATTGAGCTGTAAATCACGGGCATTGTAGCAATGCGTCAAGATTAAATTTTCATCTGGTAGATTGTTATTTACTACAGTATCAAATTTGAAATTAAGTATATATTTCCCCCCATTGACCCAAACTGTATTGATGATATCTTGATTACCGTTGTTTTTATAAATTTTTATTTCGAGATCGGTGATTCCGCTATTATAATGTTCGCATAGATACAAAGTATACAGCATTCCTAGCGTTTTTGCAAGGTCACAATAATAATTTTCATCCACTAATGTCCACGGGTCTGGCCATTCGTTTATTAAGTCGGGATCAAGATAATGGGTTACGTAAGGTGCATAACTCCACAAATGGCATGTTTCAAATACAGCAACATCGAGGTCCAATGTGCTGATTTTTTTCCGAAACTCTTTCCACTCATGAAGCCTTTCGGTAGGCTTGAGATTCCACATTGTTTGAATTTTAATTAAATAAAGATTTTACATCGTATGTCATTGCCAGAGATGATCCTCTGGCATCTGATATACATATTATATATGGTTTAACTTGGTTCAATTGAGAATTAAATTCCACTGTTACATCTGCTCCTACTGTATCTGTTTCTGTGTACGAATCATGATATTCAGATTTTTTAGTAACAGTGTTCATTGAAAATCTTATAGTACCACTTCGTTGTGCATCGTCACGTTCAATGGTATAGTCAACTTTACCAGACTTAAATTTCTCACTCAACGGAATTAAATTGATACTTGAATTGTTCATTAATACAGTTTTACCAATGGTTTGATATGTATGCCCAAATCGCATTTCTTCAACTGCATTAGTGCTTACGCTGTATTCTCCATTGTGGGTCACAGTTGCTGCATATTTGTTATCTGCTTCAGTTCTTGAAAAAATATCTGCAATACTGTAATTATGCTTTCCATTGAATTGAATTACTGGAGTAACAGGTATTCCTTCTTTAAGATACATGTTTCCTACATTTAAAAAAGTATTAAATGAACTAATTACACCATTGACTGAGTAGTCGCTGAATATTGCTTGTTGTGATATATTTTCAAATAATGAATTTGTAATTCTTACACTCATTAAACTATCCACATTACTTGTAATTTTTATACCTTGATAGATATTTCCAAACGTGCATTTGTCGAATGAAATATCAGTTGTGCCTATGTCGTTTTTAATTTCAATTGCAATATTATTTCTGGTAAAATCACACTCAGTAAAATAAACAGATTTAGTTTCGGCCACATACGACGATATAGTAAGGCACCTGCCAGGGCCGTTGGCCTCGGGTTGAGTGTCAAGTCCTATAAATTGGCAACGATGAAACTTTACTACTTTTGCAGAATCTATTATGCCCAATGGTATGTTACCTATGTCGGACTGGAATGTAATTCCATTCATTTCAACGTAGCCCAGTTCACTTAAAATATTTAAGGTATTACCCGGGCTGTTATATGACATGCCAGTGGAAGTTGTTGTTTTAAATATACTAGCAGCATTTAATCCACGTTGTATAATAAAAACACTTTGTTTTCCTATATTTTCAAAAACACAATACTGAGGAATGATCAATGGCTCTGTAATTGAATATACGCCAGGATGAAATCTGATTGTACGTCTAGCAATAGATGGGGTCAATATAGATCTTCTTGCATAGATTTCATCAATTGCACGTTGTATTGATGGTGTATCGTCTGACACTCCATCTCCTGCTGCACCAAAATCTCTTACATTAACAAAATCATCTAATTTATCTTGAATACGGCGTTCAGCTGGATGTGCTGGGTCTACCCCACTTACTATAGAATACCCGCCTAGTGATCCACGAAATATGTAATTTGATATTAACCCTAACAAATCAGAGTTAGCAGTTAATATTTCGGTATTGCCTTCGTAAGGGGCACCTTCTTGTAATAATCCATTACCAATGAATAATCTGAGTTTATCTAATGCCCATCCAAGTTCACCAGAATTCAATTGGCCAACGTCTTGAAGATACCCGCGCCTAACTTGGATTTGAGAAATTTGTATTACAGCCATTGGATTTCACCTCTATTGCTGTATTTAGTTGTTTTGATAGTACTCCGCGACACGATCCCACCAACGATTAGCCCACATATCAAAATCTTTTGGTTCTAATATAAATTGTTGATATTGTGGTTCGCTCCACCGGCCCGGCTCTATTTCATCTGGTTTAACACACATCATGATAACACCCTTGCGTATGTTAGTACCATGAATTTCATTGTGAGCAAGTGCATATGCTGCTAATTGCAAATAATAGTCACTAATGTATTCTTCTTTTTTAGGTTTATTGGTTTGTTTAAAATCCAATATGCTTTGGTCGCCGTTATGTACACCCACACAATCGGTTGTTCCTGCATAAAGTTTAGGAAAATACAAAGGAACTTCGCTGCCCCATACTTCTGTAATTTTATCAAACCCGGCCAGGATGACTTTTTTAGCCATTACAAGACTTTGATTTGCATAAGGGTTTGATACAGTTTCTTTAAGAGTTTTGCCCTTGATATGATCTTCAAGATATTTGTGCATCCTAGTGCCACGGTTGGCTGCTTCGGTTGTAATCTCTTGAGCTTTTTTTTCTCCCATTGCTCGCCGCCAATTGGCAAGTGCAATACGGGATTCTGCTGGTTTTGTTTTGTCTAGTATAGTAGTGACACTAGCTACGCGATCCCCGCTGGGTGTAATATAGTGTCGTTTACCGTCGACTAACCCTCTATCCAATGGAACATAGTTAAATTTATTAATTAGCATATAGGCTATAGTAGCACAGCTAACAAAATAATACAACCGGGGGTTTGTTATCGTTGATTTGAATATATTCTGAAACTTTCCCCACATCCACATCGATCACGTTCAATTGGATTAATAAAGTCAAACCCTTCATTGAGACCATCGCGTTTCCAGTCTATTTTAAGATCGTTTAAATAAACAGAATCTTTTCCGTTTACCCAAACTGTCACGCCGTGGCTGTCATACTTAAACCAGTCACGAGTAATTGGTGCGTAGTCTATATATTCTAAAACATAAGCTAGTCCTGAACAACCTGTAGTTCGTATACCGACAGTAAGGCCTATACCTTTACCACGCTTAGATAAATGTTGTTTGACTTTGTTTGATGCTTGTTCAGTTAACGTAATCATATTATGACAACTGATAAATTTTGTTTGTTATCTTCTATTCAATGCACGTTTTGACATAGAGCTTACAGTATCTTGCGGGTTACTACCGTCCATGTCGTGTGCAGATGTTCCGTCGTCACCGTCATCGCCAATTGACATTGTATCGTCAATGTTGCCAATTTCAGATTTCAAGTACACCATTTTGTTTCCACTATCATCATCTCTAACTCTGCTGATTAGATTTTTGATACTGGTATTGTTTGGGTCATCGTAGGCCTTCATCAATGAATCTACGTTGAACATTTCCGACCCAGGAAGATTTTTTATCATTCCAATTAAAGAATCTAATCGTATCTTTGGTTCTTCATCAGTGTCAGCATAACGATCTCTCACAGTTTCAAGAGCCGCAATTAAATTATTAATTGATGCTCCGTCGGATTTATTCTCTGTGATAAATTCGTAAAATCTCATTAACGTTTTTCTCTACCAACTGGTTCAGTTCCGCCTGCTGCTGCATCAGTCGCTGAGAAAGAATCCATGTCGCTGGATTCGTCGCCGGGCATTTCACCAGCTGGCATTGCACCCATATCAGCAACTCCCATGTCAGCACCGCCCATTGCCATTCCGGTCGGGGCTAGTTGTTCGCCTGCAAGTTGACGTGCTGCGTTATCTGCTTGCTCGCGAGCTTGTGTCATAGAATCTAGCATTCCAGTTAATAGTTGGCCAACACTGGTTTTAAATGCATCAGCCTGTTCATTACCAATTTGGTCACGAATAGTATCAATTAACGCAGGCATCTGTTCTACTTGCATTTTGCTTAATTTTTCTAGCATGTCTTGGATACTGTCAACCATATCTTTAGCTGCCAGGATGGCTTCGCTCTTGCCCATTTCGCCTTCAATAAGTTGACGATTTTCAGCAATCCATTTTTTTAGTCCTTCACGAACCATTAACAATTCCATATACTTAGAGTTCTTTTCAGCAGTATGTGCTCCATAGCTACGTCTAATAGTATTAATGTTTTCATTAATAGTATTGCTCAAATGCAATGCTTTGCCGTAGTTTAAACGGCTGTAATCAATGGTATAACCAAAACGTGTACTCATAATAGAGTTCATTTTTTTAGATGTTACAATTGGGTTAATGTCAGTGAGGTTCATATTAAGTAATTCCTAGAATTTAATATATTTAGCCGAGTTTAAACTTTTTTCTAAGTTAGATTTGGCTATTGTAAGTTTGCTTGCAGATTCTTGATATCTAACTAAAAATAAATCAATTTTTTGTTGATCTTTCTTCTTTTGTGCTTGTTTAAATCTAAAATAGAAATTTTCAGATTTAATTGTTAGTTTACTAACTTCTGTATCATTTTTTAAGATAACATCTGCTTTTGTATCTTTACCGGTTTGATTAAAAATTGCATAGCATATTGCAGCTAACTTGCTGCTAAAAATACGGACTGTATCACTGAATCTGTAATGCACTTCCCACCAATCGCTATCAATTAACTTTATAGCATAGTTTCCTACTACATACCCGTTTTTTCCAATGGCTGCTATAAAAGGCATTTGATTGCTTTTTGTTTGTTTTGCAATTAAATCAGACAACTCGTCCTCGCTCCAGTTCTTAAAATAAGACACTGCTTGAGCAACCATCTGTTCAACTGTTGATATTTCTATAGAATTTGATTTCGCCATTGTTATTTTTTCTAATTAATGCACCTTTATTAACCAACTGTGCTGCAAGATGCTGCTCTCTCAGATCCAATGAAGATTTTAGTATTCCAACTCCGTCATCAAATTTTAACATCACGTCCGACTCCTCATTGGTAATCGGCATGCGAATTTTGTTGGTTAATTCAATGATTTTCATTTTAATATTGCTAAGATACTATCTGCATGTGCAGTGGCCCAACTTAATACTATCATGCCACCACCAAATGTGTACATCCATTTGTCTTTAAAACGTTCCATAGACGATATCTTCTTTGCCATTTCAGCATGTTGAGTACAGCTGGTTTGATACATTACTTCTAATTTTGCTTCAATGGTATCTCTAGTTTTATCTAGACAGTTGTGCATATCTTTTACGTCTACTTTTAAGTCGTCGAGTTTCTCATTGAGATTCTCAACCTTAGTTTCAACTATTCCTAGTCGCTCTGTCGTAGTTGCCATAAATTCCTTTTCATGCTCCTAAATAAGAGACTAATAAGCTATTTAATCCAAATTGGAATAAACTTCGAAATAGATATTTTTAAACTCTCCGTTAGTTTGAAATAATGGCAAATCTAATTTCACTGACTCGGTTAAGTTGATTATTATTGGGATACTATTAAAATCATGTGCAAATAAGTTAGTGGGATTATTAATGTCTCCAAATATATCTTGCTGCTCTACATAAAACATAAATTGCCAACAATTTTGTAATCCAGTAAACTTTTTTCCAAACTTGTAAAGTGATAAATCAACTTGAGTTGAAGTATGGGCAGACACTATCTCTACTGGCTGTGTACGTAATCCTAGTATTTGTAATACTGTTTCCCAATTTCTTTGTTGATTTCTACGCAATTGGTCAGCTTCAGATCTATAAACTCCTGTGTCTGTTATGTCTACTAGTGTATAACCTATAAATCTTGTTCCTGTGTCGCTCATCAATATATTTATTTTGGTAATACACAGCCATAAAAAAAGCACCCTTGGGTGCTTCTTTTATTAATCAAATTGATTATTGATCCAATAGCACTTCGCCGAAGTACGAAACTACTGTTGCTGTAACGCCAGTTACTGCGCCAAAGTCTGCACCAGCAGCTGGTGCTGGACCTTCGGTGATGATATGTACTACATCAGTGGTACCACTAACAAAGCTACCTGGTGCATCAGAACCGATAGCTAAAACCGAGGCAGTTTGTTGAATGTACCGCACAACTGCATCTAATTCTGTTTGAGTCATATTTGTTTTTGCAAATTTTGTTAAAGAAATTTCGCGTCCAGCTGCGCTAAAAACTTCCGATTTGCCATTTACTCTTGTAAAAATTGCCATGATATTTTTCCTTTAAAAATGTACGCTTTCGCGTTAAAAATATTTATCAAATATTTAAAATTTCACTTGTTAAAGTGAGCTGCGCCAAATATTCCCCTGCTTACCAGCTTAATTAAGCCGATACTACTGGGAAACACAAACCCTTCTCCGCCGGGTTTTCCTTTAATAGTCTGCTCTATACCATCAACTTGGGACTCTAACTGTTGAACCAGATTGTCTTTGAGTACATAAATTGCATTCCATATATCTACTAGATCCAGGTATTGTTGCTTGTGCGTTACTAAATAACCAGGAATTGTTTCTCCGTTTTTATCTAACTCACCCGTACCAGTTACTAATAGCTTTACCTGTTTAGCACTGATATTTCCTTTGGATAACCAAATATCTAAGTCTTCATTAGTTTGTTGTGTAATTTTTTTATTAAAATAGGTCTGAATTGCAGATCTTGCAACTCCATCAATACTATTTAAAAACGACTCAGCATTGGCGCCTTTGCGACCATTTAGCAACGAATCTGCTTTAGAAAATAATTGCGAAGGATAATTTAATGCAAACGATATACCAATTTTTGGCTCAATAACAACAACTTCGCCGCCATTACGCAACCCAGTTTTTCCATCCCAGGGTGCATTGTTCTTTTGATGTACTACAATTATACCACGTGTGTTTTTATTAATTAACTGCCCATATTTTGAATCAGGTGCAATCTTGTAGTCTACAGTAGTAGGAGCAAATTGAAATTTGCCATCTACCATATTAACAGGCCCTGACTGCATTAGATCGCCCTTGAATACTGCTTTTTCTACTACAGCAAACTCAAGGCCGCGCCAGATTGTTTTAATTTTTTCGTATAAATTGCCTCTATTAGATCCACGTGCTTGATCATATTCGAGCCATTGTGCCGGGCTTGTAGCTAATACGCCTTTAGGATACATGTATTTGTCTGAGCAAAAAAATGTACCATCTTCCTGGCGCCCAAAGAACAATGCAATACCACCATCCCATTTAATAGAAATGCCGTTTGGTGCTGCTACAACTTGTTTAAGTGCAGTTAGATATTTTTTAGCTTCTGCAACCCCAGAAAAAATACTATCCTCCGGATGTGGTATTCTTGGTCCTTCGGTAGCTTCAATTAAATAATCTACAAACGACTTTTTCATAGGTCAGCTAGTTTCCTAAACCAAGCTGGGCTTCCTGGTTTAACTGCTTCGTACAGTTTAATTAAGCCTTTATTCTCGTCGGCTCTTGCTTGTGCTAGTTTAATTTCTTTATCAGGATCGTTTTCTAATGCTTTAATCATCGACCTTACGCTATTAAACGCATCACCTTTTTCTTTTGGCGGTGGGTAAAATAGAATCTTAGCTGCTTGATCTCTAGTTCTTGCTACAATTTCGCCTGTTTCTCTATTAACTAATTTTGCTGCAAATGGATCAAACTTCAATCCCAGTGGTTTTGCTATGCTGCTGATTAATATAAAGATTTCATTACCTTTAAAATTATCATCATCATACATACCGCGCGGACCGTGTTGGTGCCAATGCGCAACTATCTTTACTTCTTCAATTACCATATAATCAACTTGTGCAACTTTAGAATGGTGCGTACTCTTTTGTAAGTAAGGAATGCCTGCATGTACATTTCTTCCTTTGACATTGGCATCTATTCCTTTAGCTTCAAGATATGTTTGCAATGCAACTTTTGCGGCTTTGATTGTTTCTTCGGGAGTATTTTTATGTGTTTTAAACAAAGTAACCAGATCCATTGCTTCGATCATCAAATCAATATCGCCAGATGGTTTCTTTTTAAATCCTGCAGAACCTATATCTACTTGTAAATTCTTTAACAATTCTTTAGGCAATAGTCGTTTAGCTGTTTCAACTACATTAGGAACATCTTCGCGATTGACAGGTTCGGCTGCATCGATTGCATTACCGCCTTCGTTTATCATTTCTTCTTCTAATGCCTTGGGAGGCTGTGGACCTCTTGGTATTGAATTTGGTTTCATTAATTTTAAGCCGTTTATTTCAGGAACAGTAGTTGTACTATTTGCATCTGGTGGGAATGTCTGTGGTTCAAACCATCCTACATCTTGTGCCATCTTTGGTCCTTGTGTTTGCCCGCCGGGTTCCGTTGTTGGTTCAATTCGAGTTGTTCCCCTGGGTTTTCCGTAATCTGGACTAGCAAGTTGCGCCAATTCGTCTGCTGACAATAAATGATCTATATTGGATTTGGCAGATGGTAGTCCGGCAACACCGGGTTGTTTTTCTGGTGCAGCACGAGCATTTACAGCCGCTGAGAATGCGTGGGCAGCAGCAGCCAAATCATCGGCTTTAGTTGTTGTCCCTGCTTGTTTTTCTGGTGCAGCACGAGCATTTACAGCCGCTGAGAATGCGTGGGCAGCAGCAGCCAAATCATCGGCTTTAGTTGTTGTCCCTGCTTGTTTTTCTAATGCTGCTTTTAACGCTGGATACCGAGGATCGGTAGGCATTACTTTACCAGCATCTTTTCCCTTTGCCCCGGCGACAGTAATTGATCCGTCTTTATTTACTACAGACGGAGCAGCCGGTGGTGACACAGGTGCCGGGGGTGGTGATGGCTGTACTAATAATTTTTCTAATGCAGATATTGCTTTTGGATCTGTTATTTTTAAAGTTTTTGTTTTTTCGTCGGTCCAGCCTTGTGGTCCTTTGACAAATTTTTGACTTGTAGGAGTTCCCACTGGTCTTGAATAATTATTTGTCGGCGGGCGTAGTTTACTATGAGCAGCAATTGCTAAATCTACCCCGTCGTCAACGGATACACCAGGTGGCAAGTTTGCTGTCATTGCTCGTACATCGGCCGCACCAAAAGACTTTCTTAATTCTGCCTTTATATCTGCAAGTATGCTTGGATCAATTTCGCCAGCTGCGGCCGCAGCAGGATCGACTGTGGTACTGGCAGTTTTTGCCATATTTTTTATTGGATCATTTGTTGCACTAGCGGCTGAGTTAGCTGCTGTACCTGCTCCTAAATTACCAACTGCTCCGGCCCACATGCCTGTAGTTTGTGCGTTTCCGGGAAATTGTGCATTTCTATAAAATTCTGCGGTTCTTTTTGCAATATAATCATACATTGACCGAGTATCTTCCGGTGACTTTATGATCGGAGGCGGAACTGTGGTTACATCACCATCAGCAAAAGCTTCTTTAAATTGTGCGTCCGACCATGCTTGTATTACTGAATTAATAGCATCAGCGTCTGCCTGCGGATTAACTACTAGCCATTTAGACCAATCTGCAAATGAGTCGTCTGTGCTCATTTTCAAACGTGCCTTCATTTCTTTTTGTGCTGCCGACATTTGTCCCGAACTTGGTGCTTGTTCCCAACTGTCTTTGCCACCTTGCATAGCACCTTTATATGCACCCTTTACAGCGCCTACTGCTGCACTTCCTGCGGCTTTGATACCATCCCACACCCCTTCGTCAACAATGATTTCATTAGTTTTCATTTTTAATCTTTCTTATTCCGCGAACAAACTTTGATGAATCGCCGCTTTTGATACTGTTAAACAAACGCTTTTCAAGTTCGGCGGCTGTTTCAACATCGTAGTTCTCTTTAATGAAGCTCATTAAATTTATTGCACTCTGAATTAGATTTGTGGCACGACTTTCTACAAAATGTTGTTTGTCTCTATTAGTAGGTATACTATCTAACTCGGCTAACAGACTTCTAGTACGTTTTTGCAAGGAATATCTCCGTAATATGATATATTTATACTTGAACTCGATTATTAAACTTCGCGATTGCTCTTTAGTCCTTTAAGCATATTCCTGAGATTTGCACTGTCCGATTGCACGTTTTTAACCACAACGGGCTCTTGTGTATGACCATGTTCTGCCGGCCCACGGGATTTAATTTGACTCATAACGTCATCTGCTTTGCTTTTGTAACTAGATTCTGTAGTTTCTGTTACACCAGAATCTGTAATTCTCATAGTGTCAATGTTGTAATCCAAAATAACTTTTTGTCCCACACCAGTACTACTACGGGATTTCATACATTGCAATTGGTATTTACCCTGTTCTTTCATTGATCTGCTGGTAAAGATACCAAACACATTATCTGCTGTATTAATTTTACTAATACCACCCGAGATATGACTATGATCGTATTCTACTTCTTCTACTGCACTACGATTCAATTGACTTGCAGTTACCATTAGTATCTTTAACTCTTTGGCTAAATTGCGCAATTCTTCACTGACGTACTTGTCTTTAACAAACAAGTCACTAGGACTAACTTTAGCACTAACTGGCATTAGCAAGTCCAAGTAGTCGATCATGATAAAATCAACTTGCCGACCTTTTTGTATTTGATACTCTTTCAAATAGGCACGTATGTCATTGATATTACTTTGTGCTGGTAAACTTTTTACCTGATAGCTACCTGTTTTCTTACCAAATATTTTAACTTTAAGTGCAGTCGAATCAACATCCTTACGTATGTCTTTAGTACCTGTGCTAGTGACCATTGCATCAGTTCTTAAACTAGTTAGTTCTTCACTCAACTCTAAAGAAATATACACACCATTTAGTCCTGCATCAAGCCAATTCAATGCCATGTTCATCATCACCAGCGATTTACCCGAACCCGATCCACCTGCAAAGATGTTTAGTTCACCGCGACTAAATCCACCATACAGTAGCCTATCCATTTGCGGCCAACCTGTACTAACTTGTCCGCCTGAATTAAAATACTTGTTGATACGTGCCACAGGATCTGCAAAATAGTCAGTACCCATATCTTTAGTAAGACTAATTTGTACTGCATCTTTAATTAATTTCTCTACTGGATCGTAGTCGCCTTTTTCTAATAAGTCTGCTGCCTTTAAGATTGCACGTTCTAGTTCTTGACGTCTAGTAAAACTTTCAAACTCATTCATAAACCACTCAAGCAATCCGTCATTGAGTTCTGGTACTGGTTTTAAGTCAACTTTAGTTACTGCACGTATTTGATCTAATCCCGGCAATGATATATACGTCTCAGAATAGCCGGCAATAAACTTAGCACACTCACGTAAACTACGATCAAAGTTTTCTGGATTAAAAATGTTTTGAACACGCACATAGCTATGCCCATCGGCTACCATTATTTCTAAAAATAACTTTTGTAAATCTGCTGAATATTCTTTGTTCATATGTTAGTTATATAGCTTACGTTTTCTAAGCTGAATTTTTAGCCTGCCTGTTTCACGGCCATCTAAGATAGATTTCAATGCAAACAATTTTCCATAGCGTACTACTGCTTCGTTGATGTCTTTACAAGTTTCTAACCAAACTGGGAAACTAACGGTCCATCCGTATTCGATAGCTTGGTCGATTAATTTTGCTCCTGCCGGATCACCATCTGGGACCACCACAACTTCTTTCCCTAAACTATCAATAATGTCTGCTTGTAATTCACTGCATTCATTTCCTAATACAGCAACACCATCAATACTCATTGCATCAAACGGACCTTCACATACTACTACAAATCGACTACTAGGTCGTTGCCGGTCTACGTTAAACACATATCCGGGTTCATACTGTGAGTAATATTTTGGCTTAACTGCCGGATCCCACGTTCTTGACGTATAGCCAATTGTATTATTCTGCCAGGTGCATGGAATTATTAATCTTCTGTTTAAATTATGCGCCAATGTACTACTGGTATAAAAAGTATACTCTGCAGGGTCTATTTGACGTTCAAGTAAGTACTCCAAGGCAGCTAAATCCTGTGATTCTAATAGATTAACTGCATCTTCTGGCAGTAGTCTGGCTTTAAATGTTGGCTGTTCTTTTTCCGTTTCTTTTATAGTCTCTGGTGCTACCAGATCTTTTATACGTACAGCATCAATTACTAGTTTCCTGATGGTATTTTCATCTGCGCCCAACCATCCTAGTAATTTTCTAAACTTGTAAGTTAAATGTCGTCCGGGCTGATAGCCAGTTTTAAAATTACAATTGAAACAAGCATAGCTAACGTGGCCGTCGCCATTGCTAATAACTCCACCACGTCCTCTTGTATCTACACTCTCTCCGTTATGTGGGCAGCAGACCGCATTGCCCGAAACCCAACCCGATGCAGATGATCTAGTTTTTCTATTAGAAGTCCACAGGTTGTTAACTGTTTCTTGGATAGTGTTCAGCATATCTAGTAGTATACACTATCTAAGAAACTAAAACAAATGATATTAAACCAATTCTAATTGTTTGTTCAAACCATCTACATAAAATTGCAAGTTTGATAGTAATCGTGCATCTCCCGGATTTAATCGCAATGCTTCTTTGCCATGTTTAATAGCGTCAGTGAATAATCCCAAATGATATGCTGCTAATGCTGCATGATCGTGTGGTCTATGCCCCCAATTGCGTGCCTCGGTCCGATAACTGGTTGTTATGGTAGTAAGAGCCAATGCCTCGGTAGCCGCCCAATAATTAGTGCGCCAGTCAGATCCTGCATATGCTGCGTCGGCTAACTCCATCCAAGTTTCTCTACTGGCATCCCATTCTAATACGGCTTTTATTCCGTATTCTATACTTTTACTAGTGTTGCCCAAACTTCGATAACAACTTGAAATATATCTTAAACTTGCAGCACGTTCTTCATCCCACCATGCTTCGGGCATTTTTACGTGATGGTCTAATTCTTTGATTGCTTCTAACCAGCGACCTCTATACATTAATTCACGACCGTAGTAATGACGCATACGGTCACTGTGGGGATTTTCTTTAACCCCTAGCTCAAGTAATTGAAGATACGACCCTCTACTCTTATCGGGGTCCGACCTATGATGTAATTGTAGTTCAGGAATAGTAACAATAGGAAACTCTGGATCGCCGCTGGCGTTGTACAAAACTTCATGGCATGGGTATTGCCATTGAAAACCTTTTCTGCTGTGTATTTTACTAATATGAAATCTACCTTCGGGTGTCACACCGTCTGATTGCCAATTCCATATATAGTCGTACTTGATCCTAGAAATTTGACCACGATATTCTTGCCAATGTAATTCAATTAATTCACTCCACCCTGGTTGTAAGCATTCGTCTAAATCTACACTGATACATAAATCAATATCCAATGGTACAAGACTTAGTGCTATGTTTCTGGCTACATCAAATCGCCAGGGTGTTTGCATTATATTATATACAGTAGCACCCAATTCCCTAAGTCTTTCGGCTGTACCGTCGGTTGACCCAGTGTCGCACACTAGCACAAGATCGGCTCCTGCACAATGCGCCATAAACCTATCTACATGTTTTATTTCATTTAATGCAATTGCGTATATACAAGTTTTTGCTCTGGGTATTGGGGGATTTCGCTTTAACTCTTCATTTGCTAATATATCTCGGGTAGTCGACCAATGTTGAATTGCAAATACTGTATCTGTGCCATTGTACGGTGGTGCTCCGTAATGATTTGGTATAAAATAGTATGAAGGCCAGATTTTTAAACCAGTATAATTAAGTGAGTTGTATGCATTAGTCAGTCTGGTGGGTCCGGTTTTAATCCAAGGCGGGCCGTCTGTTATGTCAGGATCGTTATATATTTCGTCAACTATGCTTTTGAAGAACTCATTGCCAGGAATGGATGCCATATAACCAACCGCAATAAGACCCGGTCTTGCTTCTTCGTTTTCCCACCCTGCACATGCCTCTGCATCAAATAACCAATCTTCCAATTTAGTAACACATTCTGCATCCGCATCTACACAAAAGCCTCCATGGTTATATAATATTTCATAACGCATTATATCAGCAATGGCACTTTTACGACTTACTTCAAATTTATCATCGTCCCATAATGATTCCATTGCTTTTTTATTTTTCCAAGGATAATTATTGTAATCATGATTACCCCATATTCTTACTTCCCAGTCTGGGTTCAAATCAGACCAGGTTTGTATGTACGAGTTGGGTCGCTTGTCTTCGTCACCTACCCAAATTATATGTATAATTTTTGGTATTTTAGTCATATTTTTCTTTATTTCAAAATAGTTTATTATTGTTTCTCTATCCCACATCAGCATATATCTTTTAGGATCAGGAGAATTCCAATCTTGTATCGAATCAATCGGTTCCGGAAAATTGTAAGGAGCATGCAAAAAATTTATATATCTTGACTTTCCTTCTGTAATGTCATTTGTTGAATTTTTTTCATAATGGTTTGATACCAATATATATTTGCTACCGCTATCAATAAAGTTTTGTAATACACGATCAATATTTTTAAAACTTAAATGGAATAAGCAATCTCTGCAAAAAAACAAATCCACTGTTGGCATTTTATCTTCAGTTAAATCAAAATTGATAAAATTAACTAAAGGGTATTTTTCCTTATTATTGGTTATAAGAGAATCAACTATGTCGCCACCAATATAAGTAAAATCTTCAGCAAAGGGTATTGTGGACATCCAGGAAAAATCCCCACACGGAGCATCAAACATTGATTTGATGTTATGTTTTTCTATTAGAATTGGCAGTGCAGCTCTAATATGTGCAGTATACTCTAAAGTGGATCCTGGGCCGCATATGGTAGTTCCCCATCGAACATTTTCTACTATATCTGTAAAAATTGATTTCATAATTATTACTTATTAAGCAATACTCGCGCTGGAAAAATATCAATCATTAAACTACCAGTTAAATACTAGCATGACTGACAGAGACTATTGGGCCCAACTTGCATGGCCGTCAACACTGGCACCTTTACACCAGTGCCTGGACTAAGTTTTTATTCCTGGACGAATAGTTATAGTCATTGTTCTACATATCCCCAGTATACTGTTTGTGCTGATCCACTGGTGTTGTTGATGACAAAATCAAATTGATTAGTAGGTACTGTCACAGTAGGATCGGAACGAACTATGGTATTTGCTGTGCCAACAAACTGAGCTGGTATGGTGGTAAAGTCAATGGGCGTTCCGCCACCCGTGTAGACCCAGGCAAACTGTTGTCCTGTTACAGGCACGTTGTTGTTGGTCACAGTGGCAGTGGCATTCCAGGTAATGATACCGTTGTCACAGGTGCCTCTCACCCACATAGCATAAGTGCCAGTTTGAGCAACGGTGAAACTATAAGTGTCAGATCCAGTATGAACATCCCATGAGCCTGTGGTTCGTTTATATGCTGTAGTCTGTACAGTGGTATCTGGGAATGTTACGCTACCATCCCCGCCAAATGTCCAGGTACTGGTAGTTCCGTTGTTGATTCTCAATTCAATGTCATTGTCAGCTGTTATTGCTGTGTGCCCAAGATCTGCAAATACTGCTCCAGTCAACACGCTAGTGTTGGCTTGTCCTTGATCATTACTCCAAGTAAAAGCCACCGATCCGGGACCCGAAGCGTTATTCCATTGTAATCTTATAGGATAAAATTCATCTGCTGTTAACGATGTTGTAGTAGTACCACCAGCATACATGGGTATACTTATGTTGGCATTGGCAGCAGTGTATCCTGCGAGTGCATTTGGTCCAATCCAGAATCTTCCACTGTCATCGGCAACCATTGTAAATGCATAAGTACCTGTGGCCGGTGCCCGGAAGTATCCTGCATATTGGAAACTATAATCAGCACCACCTACCAAGGAATCATCGTAGCTTTCACTTATTGTTGTCACAATACCTGTTTCAATTACTGAGGCAGTTAAATACCAGTTTACATCATATGCCGCTGAACCTGTGTATTTTGTTCTTGTTATGCCCGGTGTTGGTACAGTGTCAAGGATCCTGCTACCACCCGGTAATGTCAAGTTACCATCTGTACCAAATGTCCATTGATTGATATTTGAATTAGTACCAACAACAATATTGCCTTGACTCTTTTCAATCTTAACATACTGATCGTCATCACCCAAGAATAAGTCAACTGTGGTAGGATTGCCCGCGGTGATGTGTATGTGATCGTCATCGTTGAATGTTGGATATATTCTCACTGCCATATCTGGGTTGTTTCCTGGATCAGCATATGGTGTTAATAAAATACCGTATTCGTTGTTGACAGTTACTTCACTAATAGTACCACCTTGTGGTAATGTTAAGTTACCATCTGTGCCAAAACGCCAGGTATTGCTAGGAAAGTTGGTAACAATGTCCACTGGCTTGCTGGCATCTGTACCAATTCGTACACCACCTAATACATCACTTGCAAATTGTACATCTAAGTTAATAAATGCGTCGCCGCTGCCAGAAAATATTTGCCCTGACGGGCTAGTGGCACTACTACCCCGTGGCAACATCAATGCGCCCTGATCGGCAAATATCCAATCGCTGTTGACTGTATCCATTGTAACCTGTACATTATTTGTTAGGTCATAATGATACACAGTAGCGTTTGAAGGTGCAATAACTGCTGTAGCTGTGAAAGTTGCTGTACTATATGGTAATATACCAGTGAGAGCAGTTACAGATGTTGCCAAGGTTTCTAGTGCAAAACCTGTATTGGTTACTACTAATCCAATATCTATTGCTGCATCCAGAATATTCACTGTACCAAAGTTGGTACCTACTATACTACCGTTAGCTGGATATTGAACAGTAAAGCTAAATGCCGAATCCATTTGGCCAATTCTGGTCATTCCAGTGAGAATAATATGGTCGCCATCGCCGGACATTGCTATATCGGACGAGCTTTCAGATTGGTATGGGCCCCACGCCAATTGGCTTGGGCTTTCGGCCGCGGCAAAGTTATTATACATAACCCTAGACCAGTCATATTGGGTAGTATAATCCCCCATTTTAACCAAAATTAATGCCGTATTTACATTACTAAGTTTGACTTGACCAAATAGATATATGTGGTGATTGCCGAATGCCAATCCGGTACCATAAATGTCACCAGCACCGGCATATACTCGTTTACTCCAAAATACTACTTCGGATGATAAGTTCATTTTAGAAACTGTAGCGTAACCCGAAGTTATATTATTTGTCACTACATAAACATTGCCGTCGTAATAAAATACAGATTCGCCTAATACTGCCTCGCTTGGTACAGCAACTTCGTTAATCCAATATGCGGTAATATCAGATAAATCGCCAGAATTAAATTTGGCAATAAATGGGCGAGCATTTGCAGAAGTAAGATCTGTATAAGTACCAATTGCATATTGCATGTTAATGGTATGAGCCATTGACTGAAATTGCGAACCCATACTATTGTCTTGATTTACTATTGTAACATTCCCAGCAGCTAGTAGTGTCTGGCTAGCTAAATCTACTAGACCTACAGTAGCCGTATCGTTGCCGCTGCCAAAGCCATATCGTGATGAAACCCCCGATACCCACACATAATTACTGCCACCAAATTCTATATCTGTAGCACGGAACTGATATGAACCATTTCCTATCTTAGTGGGTATTTGCGCAAATCCATTATAGTTATTAACAAGATCACCGTTGGTGTTCATACCACCAACATAGCTGATGCCATAATTTGATTGGAAACTAGACCAGTAAATATAATCATTAACTGTTGATAAACTAGAGTTATAGCTACCGCACACCATGTTATGTTCATCAGTCCAAGTCTTGCTCCACAACAGATTACCTTGTGGATCATATTTTACGAACAAGTTGTCGCTACTCCAATTGGTGTTGTCGGATCCTTCAAAACTACCCAATGTATACACATTGCCGCCAGAATCGCAGGTTACTCCACCATTTGTAGTTGAGTTGCCACCAGAGCCAAATAGTTCTCCATATACGTTATACCAGTATAAACTCGTAGTTCCTGTACCCGGAGTACCAAGAACACGCATAATAATGGTATCGCTACTAGACATTGTACTGCCGTTAAAATGTATATTTCCAGTATTAGTATTAGTATTAGTATTAATACCACTAGAGTACAGTGTACCCACCAGGAAGTTGCTGTTGTCAACGTTGAGATTGAAAGGGTCTACACCAGCAAACTCATAGTTGCTGGCTGTTTTGGCTGCATCGGTGACTGTGATGTTGCTGGCCGCGCTGTCTAAAACTCCGCTGAATGATGCAGCTCTGAAGTCATAGTTGCCCGCTGCAAATACTGTGCCCGCAGCATCAAACTGTGCCACGATGGCATGCGGTACGGTATCGGGAGGACCGAAAGGATCGGCATATCCGCCCGCCACTGCCACATAACCGTCTCGTACTGCCAAGTTACTGCCTCCACCAAATTCGAACCACCAGCTGCCGCCAAATGTCCAAGTTGTGGTGTTGTCCAGCAATCGTTGCCATGCCACAGTGCCGTCTAGATTGTATTTGGCAATGACCAGGCTGAAGTCACCCAGTGTGCCCATGGTCACCCCTGACAGGTACAAGCAGTCGTCTGGCCCAACCACTATGCTGGTAGCGGAATCTTCGCAGCTGCCTGTTACCTTGCGCGACCACTGCTTGACACCTGAGCTGTCAAACTTGATAATGATCATGGCATTTTTACTAAGTCCGTCATTATAATCAAAAGTTCCGCACACATAAATGTTGCCGCTGCTGTCTACGTCGGCATCTGCGCCTTTGCAGTCAAAGCCGGCTTCAACTTGTACAGCCCGTTGCCACTGTATTGTGCCTGAGCTGTTGTACTTGACCAACAACATGTGCCGGGACAAGTCTTCTTGAGTAGTTGTTGCTACGTTAACTACCATATCGGCACCGCCACCTATCTGGCTGGCAAGAATCAAACTTAGTTGGTTCCCTGCATAGTAATTGCCTGTGTTATCAACAATGTTACCAAATGTAGCAACACCGGCTGCAAAGGTAATATCATAACTCACGCCACCAACAGTCACTCCCAATAGATCATTAGTCCATGCCGGATCACTAGCAGGTACAGCAGTCAGAGTAAGAATAGTGCGAACTGGTCCTGTATATTCTGTGTGTTCCATATAACCCACAGCCACCACTTCGCCTGCAGGCCCAACGGCCATACCGTAGGCTCTTTCGTTGTCTTGGCCGTCAAGGGTTCTAGACCAAACGACTGAACCATTGGATTTATCAATTTTGGTAGTGACAATTTGGTCATCATCACCAGTACTGGAATAACCCACTACCACAACGTTGCCATCTGCGGCCACATCAACTACTGTGTTGACATTGTCGTGTCCTGCATTGTAGATCTTGCTCCACTCTGGTGTACCAGTCACTTGATCAATTTTGGTCAAGGTAGCAGCCGCATATGGCTGGGTACTGCTATCGCTTCGGCCAGCCACATATATGAAATTGTCCACATTGTCCACTGCCATACCCCATCCGTCGGTGTACTGACTGCCCGCAAACCTCATGTTCCATAACTTGGTGCCATTGGCGCTGAATCTGCCTATGCTGCTGTATCTACTAGCGCCCGGATTTTGATCCTGATGATCAAACAAGGCAACAATGTCACCGTTGGCTAGATATTCCACTGCTGTGGCCATGCCCACTACGTCGTCTGGTGCTCCTGCTACAGTTTCAAAGTCCTGTACCCACACTGTGGAACCACCTGTGTAGGCTGTGGTCTGTACCGTGCCGTCTGGGAAATGTAATACACCGTCAGCGTCAAAGGTCCAAGCGTGATCCGGAGTTGGACCAGGAGCACCGGTTATGATTTGCACAGCGCCGGGATTTGCAAACAGGCTGTTGACTGCCACCACCGCCACTGCTGTTGCATCTTCGAGATCGTCTACCCATTCTAGTACAGACGCACCACCTGCACCTTGTGATAAAAGGCCTAGTTGTGTGTTGCCACTTGCTTGGATGCCCTCAATATTTTGTATGTTTCCCACGGTCATGCCACTGGGGAATGTTAGTATGCCATCTGTGCCAAAGGTCCATTGATGGGCATTTGTGTCAGTGCCTATGACAACGTTGCCACCATTCTTTTCAATCTTTACATACTGGTCATCATCGCCTAGGTATAGATCAACTGTAGTAGGATTACCTGATATCAAATGTATATGACTTGCTTCACTACTACCGGTTCCTGTTAAGGTAAGTGTTGTTACACCAGCTAGACCAATACCCGACGCATTGCTGATTGTAAATGTAAATGTAGTCATGCTACTTAATGCAGGCACCGTCCAAGTTACTGTTTGGCTAGATTGTGAAGTAAATGTCAATGTACCTGTTAACGCTCTACCTAATTGTACTTCAGTACATCCAGTGAATGTGTAATCTATTGTTCCGGTAACTTGGTTATTATTATCGGGAATAACAGTTATTGTTATAATATCACCCGGAGCAAAGCCGCCGGGATGATCAGAAGTGATTCCAGTAGGGCTGGTCCCACGAAGAACCAAACTCTGTCCAGCAAGTGCTCCAGGTGGTGATATAACTGTGGTTGTAGTTGTTTCGCCTATGGTGCTACCTTGAGGTAATGTCAAGTTACCATCCGGGCCAAATGTCCAATCAATTGTAGTAGGATTATACGGATCGTCGGATTTTTTAACTAATCTAATTTTAACGTTGTGGTTTCCGTTAGTGTCAATGAGCAATCCTGCGTAGCCTAAATCTCCTACATTTTCTGATCCTGGATTAGCATTATAATCAAATATGCTTGTTCCGTTATTAGACGATGTAGCAAGTGTTCCGGGCTCGTCAATTATAATTTGTGCGCCAGTTGGTAATGTTAACGTACCATCTGCCTCTAGACTGACAGTGTAGCTGCCATTGACCAACGTATTACCAGTGCCGCCACCAGCATATGGCAAGTCACCCCAATGACTTGTGCCGTCACCGTATTTTATTTTATTAGTATCTGTTTCTAATCCTGGTTCAGCCAGACTTAGTACAGGATTGGCAGCTAACCAGTTTGCGGCGGTATCTCTTCTTAGTTTAATAGTTGACATTCTTAAATTCCTTGTTCTACTTGGTTAGCAATATCTAATCTTTCTAAACGATTGTGTACATAATCAGCTATGTACTCGGCAGTATATTCTTCTGATTGTTCTTGTAAACGTAGTCCAGTGATGTACTTTTCGTCAATGCTTGCAAACTCGTCTACGCTACGTAATGCCCTATCGTCTTTGACAAACTTCATATCTACTATAGGGTAGATGTTATTGAATCTGTTGGATGTTAGTATACCATTGGCAAACAAGTTCAAGTGATATTGTGTCCATATATTATAATAGCGGGTCGGAGCAACAACTCTTTCTTTACTTACCAATATAACTTCTAGACCTTGCTCGTTAAATGTTGTTGTGCCTACTGGTGTAGTGTCTTCTATAAATTTAGTAAAAGCACCAGCCTCTTTGTTAAACACATGGTGCCCAACTGTGCGTAGTTTGGTACCATCACTGAATGTGTAAACATCGTGCATGTCAGTTTCTTCTGCTAATTTGATCCATATTGGCTGTGCTTCGCTAAACTCACCTAGATCAAAGTTCCACACACGGATTAGTTCACCGTGGGCAATATCTTCAATAGTTCGATGTGTGCCATCAGCCATGGTAATCAGTGTACCTTCTACCAAGCAAGGCCCGTGTGGCACTTCCCACATATCAGTTACCAACGCAAGAAATGTATAGCCCCTACTGTCTGTAACAAATGCTGTTACACTGGCTACTTGGTTCCAAAGGGTTCCGCTTATGGTATAGTCATTCCAGTTTACAGTATTGCTGCCTTGATTAAAACTACCAGAGATAACCTGTGTATGATTAACGGTGAGACCTTTGATAATAATGCCTGCTGCCGATGCGCCTGCGCTAACAATATTATATGTAACAGAACCACTGGTGTCATACTGACTAGTAGACAAACTGTACGTTGTAATTGTCAAGCCTGCTGAGTTGTCAGCAAGTCCACCGTCTGGGCTTCCACCCAATACACTAGTACCAGTGCTGTCAACAATGTCTCCACCTGGTGGTAGTTGAAAATTCTTACCACTAAACATCCACTGACTGTCAGACAATTGACCATTAAATTCAAGGTCAGTACTAATAAACAATGCGTCACCTGCTCGCAACCACAAGTCACTCGAATTAGCAAAACCGTCATTACTAATGCTAGTATTGCCACTACCAACACGCCAAAAATCTGGAGTCGTTAGTGTGCCATCTGCGCCAAATGTCCAACCGTGAGCAGTAGGAGTAGGACCACTGTAGGTATATATTTGAACATCTTTGTCAACAGCACCGTCTATGATAAATGCATCTGTTCCGTCAGCGGTGGCAATCCTAGTGCCTTGTGGGAATGTTAGTCCACCATCATTGTCAAATGTCCAAGTATTAGCATCTGTGCTGTATTTTGTAGCAATAGTAGCACCGTTGTTGTCAACCCACACCCATGAATCTTCATCCTTACCTGCCGGACTTGCGGGCCCTGCTGTGATACCAGCATAGTTGCCTGCTACAGTTTTTAATGTGGCACCGTTGATACTGCTTTGATCTGGCAACATAACAACGCCGCCATTGGTAACTTCCAGCACAAAGTGATTGTTAAGTGCCAGGTTAGCGGGTCTGTTGTATAGTTTGCTGGTAGTGATCTTACCAGCATCCAATGTGTTGACAAAGCCACGGCCAAAGTTGGACATAGATAATCCACCGCCACCGGCTGTTACTAATGCTGTGCCACCGGGATTAACCCCGTCACTTAGATAAAGGGTGCCAACTGCCGGGTCGTAAAAGATTGTTCCGGGGTCACCAACAAATGTTTGAACAGAAGCATTTGGTACCAGACCAGCTCTAATCTTTTTTATGTATGTGGTCACAATAGTATTCCTTTTTTAAATCGAATCGTTCTCGTCACCGGCAATTTGATTTAGTTTTTGAGGCAACCCTGCGTTCTTCTTAAGCTGTTCTAATTCATCACTTTTTTCATCGGTATTATCGTAGATATTGTCTATTCCGCTATTCTTCTTAATTAATTCCATTTTCTGCTGTAACGGCGATACCATAGTTTTAAACTCAGGATTGTCTTCGCCCTGTGCAACACTATTTGTATCTGCACTATCAGTTGATGCAATTGACAAAGGCGTTTTGGAATTGTCTAATTCCATTTTATCGGCTAATTGTCTGAGTAAGTCGGAAATTTTCATGTTTAATCCTATTAAAGTTTATATATTTATGGTTGGGAATAGTAACCCGGTACTACTACCAGATCCAGTGGAACTTGGTAATTGCCATCTGTGTACAACGGTTTTTCGTCGCCGCTTTGAACGTTCTGTATTCTAAATGCTAGCTTGTATATACGTTGATCCAATTGATCAACAGTTTCTTTAGTGATAGTAAATGACCCTATACCAGCAGAAACATTACCACCAAGATTGCCATTAAAATCCAATATATATGTTTCAATTTTTTGGCTATTTAAGTGATCATTGACATCAACATACACATTATATCCCGTTGCATTTATTTTTTTTTGGTCCTGATTTTTTATTTTTACTTGTATGGGATTGTCTATACCTTGATAGACTTTAACAGGGCGGTCATACATGTGCAAATTCCTTGTAGTATTAATAGAAGAATCCAGAAATTGAACCTCTATAGAGTTTGGGTATAAATAGATTGATATCATTATTTTAATATTTATCTTAGTGGAAGAAATAAAAACATTACTCGACAAGTACCCATTTATTACCTTTCTCGTCTATGGCGGGAATGAGTATATCGGTATAATACAAAATTGCGATGAGCAAATTACTACAATTTACGATTTTGGTAGTCTCCGCGCTGCTGAACAGAAGAAACGCTTTTTAGAACTTGGAGAACAATGGTGGTGGGAGAGTAATAGAATTATCCCTATCAACGTTTTTCTTAAATCTGAATGGTCAGAGTTTAAGTTTTGCGTTAAAACTATGAATAGTAAGGATGTAGATATCAAGGTTGGCCCACAAATCAACCTTAAAGAAATGGCTTCAAAACGAAGCAAACGCCGCTCAATTACTTTGATACGTAAAATTAGCGGAACAAACGGATCTAATCAGTAATTAGATTCATGTTTACAACCACCAGATGGCTGTAACCCACTGAGTGGCTCTTTTTAAAATAATAGCTATTGTCCTGGGGCTTTTCCCAAACTGTTTTAGCAACATCTGCCCAAGGTAATCCTATTAGATGTCTTTTAGCAGGACGTATAATAGCCAAAAACATAGCTAATCTTGCAATACTATTCACAGCCTCTGGCATACGTATCAACGTATCATAGTGGTTACCTATGTGAATTAACTGAGCACAGAATTCTGGCTCGTATAATCTATGCCAAGTTGGATCCGTTTGCATTAACTCTATTAGATGGTCTTCGTTACGTATTTGATTATATAACCCAACATTAAGAAAATCTAACTTGATGTATCCTCTTTCTTCGGCTTGATGGTAATCAATGGCGGCACGATTAGTAATAGGATCGCAAGGAATTTCAGTTACATAGACTCCTGTGTTATGTGCTTTAGTATGAGAAATACTGGCACCCACGTGAGGGATTATATCTAAGATCTTTTGCCTATCTGCGAAATCAATATCAACGTCGGTATTAAATTTCATAATCCTGCTGCTAGTAAAATAGACTTAGCCCACTCAACATCCTTGGTAGTATCTTTAAATTTACCATTCCAGAACGGCGGATCAATCCAACTGATAATTATTTTAACTTGCTCGTCATCCAGATTGCCAAGAAAGTCAACACCTGTGTCGCAGTTGTACAGCACCCATGGACTAATACGCCCTGCCGATATGTGATGACATATGCGATTAACATTGCCATATCTGAAGTAATCAGTATAACCATTCTTCAGCTGAGGATTACTTTCTGCATATTCTTGCATTTCTTTTAATCCGCGCTCTAATGCATCTTGCACTGATTCGTTGCGCAATTGAGTATACAACCATTCGTCGTATAACTTATCCGAAGTCCAATAGTCTAATTTTTTATTATTTTTTAATAGCCATTGTGTGAAAGAATTTACATTGATGCATCTGATATCCACACAATATCTGCCAAACTTTACAAAAGCAGTATAGTAAGGACTATCACAAAAATCTTGATATGTTTTGTGACCATTGGATGTTTGTGTACTATTGTAAAACAGTTGATAAGATCTAAATCCCCATTGTACACCAGTTTCAGACTGTTGTTGATGTCTGCGTTTCTTTTCACAGGCATGGCTAACTAAGGTAGACTCTTTAGTAAATCTCTTGTTACAAAATTTGCATACATGCTTAGGATCTGCTGCGGGCACTTTAGTTGTTTTCCAAACATCAATTATATCCGAGATCATAGCTCTGCTTTAATTCTCTTTTCGTCCCAACCCATATCACGGGCCATTTCTCTAAATTGCTCCATGGTATTTAATTCGACCATTATTTCAATTTCATTGGGCTTCAAGCCATGGAAATGTTCTTCAACAAACTTATATGCACGTTGATCGCCCTTCTTCTTGGTACTAACCCAATAGTGACGTTTAGGGCCCAGTCCGGGGCTAACTGTAGTACACAGTAGCCATTGTAACTTAGGATGTTTACCCAAGTCAAAAAAGTTTTGATTGACTCTTTCATTTTGAACACGCAAATACCATTCTTGTAATTCTGGTGATCCGTCAACACTACCTCCCCATTTAAGCATGAGATAGGTACTAAACTTTTTAACTTCTTCCTCAGTGAGGCTATCGTAGAATCCACGATCTTTAGAATCAAAAGCTCGCATTTCATTTGCAATGTCTAGTTTACTCATATTTACTTTTTGCTCAGGTAATACAATAGTATAACACGATCCAATGCATCTTGCAAGGCAGGATCCGTTTTGGCTCGACGATGAATGTCACCCCACATCTTACTTTCCATAATAAGATCGTGCAGCGACCTGCCATCCTCGGTACGAGGATCATGCTCGCGCTCTAATGTGCGTTCACTAGATCCTATTGTCCTTGAGTAGATGGTATGTCCGCCGTTGGGACTTTCAAATATCTTTATCTCACCAGGCTTTTCCATAATCAACTACTTCGCTAACTCTGCTGATATCTTTAACAAAAAATACACACAAAGGTTTGTCAACTTCTGATTCCACAGGTACTGCAAGCATCTGCCCTGGTTTAAGTTTTGGAAAATACCATTTGACATCTTTGTAAATGTCAATGATCTCCACTGGATGGAATTCGGGTTTAAAGCTACTGAGAGGATTAAAACAGAATGCGCTAAAGCCTCTATCGTTGATACTAGTTAGTGGTATTACTTCAAGATCACCTAAATCATTTTCTCCAATTAACAGTTGCCAGTCCACTGGCATTTTAACTGTCCAAGGACCAATTTTAAGTACTAGTGCAGGACTGTTAAAGCTCTCCAAAAATATCAAGGGTATGTAAAAGTAATCAGGATTCTTAGGATCACTGTTGTCTAGCACACAAAAACGAAGGTCATCCACTTCCTCTGGGATTTCATTCATATCGTATGCTCTGTTGTTATCTAAATTTAATATTCGTGACATGTAGTTCCATTGTTATAATTATTTGCTTAAGAAGTCAACTTTTTCAATTGCAAAAGGATAGTTGGCTTCTTTATAGAAAGTCTTTCTTTGCGTTAAATGCCGTTTGGCAAATTTGCAGGTGCTGGTTATATCCCAGATCTGTACGAAGTCCTTGTCTTCAGCTTTTCTAATGCCTCGCCCAATGCTCTGTATAACTCTGACAAAGCTCTTTCCGGGCTCCAAAAGAACCAGATTAAAAATCCTAGGGATATTAATACCCACAGCGGCCACACCATAAGTCGCCACAATAATCTTGTTAGTACTTGTTTTAATCTCATCATATTCGTCTTGCCTAGTAGTTGCTTTAGTTGCACCCGATACAAATACTGCACTGTCACCTAGTAACTCTACTAGACGCTTGCCTGGCGCGACTCGGTCAACCAATATTAACGTGTTGCCGGACTGCTGTATTTTTTGTACTAACTCACTAATATATTTGAGTCTGGGTTCCGACTCTAATAGATATTTCAATTCACTTTGATAACTCGAATACTCACTGTGATCCATTAGCTGAAGTATGTTAACGTGACATTGTGCTAACACACCTTGAAGTTGCAATTCGCTTGCACTTAACTTACCAATGACTTCACCAAGGCTACACCGTAAACTTATAGCTTCACTTTTATCTTTTGGTATAGTACCAGTTAGTCCCCACCGAATTGGGATCTGTGCCATAACACCAGTTAACAGTGATTTTAATGCGTCAGCCTTGGCCATATGCACTTCGTCCACAATCACACAGACAACATCTTCCAGGAATTCATTAATAGTTATGCCAGCATCACCACTCTTGGTATTTTTTAGTAAAACATTTAAACTTTGCCAGGTGCATATAGTATGTCTGCGCCCGAACTCTTTACGATCACCAAAGAACACACCAACATCCAACTCCATATTCTTGTAGTCAGCTTCGGTTTGTGTAACAAGACTTTTGTTTGGTACAATTACAATACTGCGTCCATAATCACTTACTGCCGAACTTAATGCTGCTGTGATAATTGTCTTACCGGCACCGGTGGCAATTTCTTGTATACATTGTGTATTGTTTAGAAATTTATTAATAATTTCAATTTGATAATCACGCAATATTACAGGTTGTCCTGCCGTTGGATGACCTTTGGGCCAAGCAATATGCTGATAGCTAGATTCAGTTACCGTGTCAAAACTAAATTTATTAATGTATGTTCTAGTATCATTTAACTCAACATGATATCCTTGCTGATCTAGCCAAGGTAGTATTTCTGGAAGAAGATTAATATAAGTGCTGCCACTTAGTTGAAAGAAACTAACCTTGCCATCCCATCTACCAAGACGAACTGCTGGCAAATATCTTGCGCCGGGTATTTCAAATTTGTATTTGTTAACTAATTGTCTGCGTGTTTCTACGTCGAGTCCCTTGATACGAACATTTACTTCATCATTTATTTCTAATATACATTCAGACATAGTTTAATAATTTAATTTGTATTGTATACGAATTCAGAACAATATACAACCTTTTCTGAACATTGAATCAATTGAACTTTCTTAGGTCCCACCATTAATGCATTCATTGAAACCAATAACGGAATAGAGTCTGCCCATTTTGGATTCCATTGAGGCAGATACACACATAATTCATTGTTTACAGTCAGAGTCTTATATTTTTTAACTGGATCAATCATTAACAATTCATCTTTATTAAAGACTTTTTCAAGTTGCGTCAATGCTCGTTGCCCAGATTCTGGGTTTTCGTAAACGTAAATAGGCCAACGATTAGTTATGTTAGCATATTCTAATATATCAGTTAAGCTGTCATTTAACGATAGTGGTGCATGTATTGTTTGATGTGTTAATAACTGCTGAACTCGTGTACTGTATTTCTCTAATAGATTGTCAAGAATACTTTGATTTACTGTAAATCCCAATCTGTTACTATTATCAATTAGTCGCAATAAATTATCTGTATCAAATCCGCCCAAGTTGGCTTCTATGTACTCTACTAGACTGGTTGCAGCATTAGTGATAGTTAATCCTGTATCCGTTTGCCTAAGTTCAATTGCATAAGGTTTGTCGTGTTCAGCTATTATTTGTTCGGTCAATTCAGACAACGAAGTATCGAGATCAAATCCATGTTTACTTACTAAACCTTGCAGCCATAATACGCGAGGCTCAGTTACGCTAGCTGCCCAGGCCCTGGCTGCTCTATCAAATTTAAATTCCCCGGCAATATTCTTAGAGGATTCTTTAATTTCTTCAATTAGTTTTTCGTTGTAAGGAAATCTGATATAGATTTTGCCTTCTTGAAATCTAATTGTTTTACTCCGATCCACGGTCCTAGTAGGCATCTTGAATACAGCATTATCCTCGTGGATCCCTAATTCAATGCCTACTGTTGCCAACTGCCTTTTATATTTGATTACTATTTTATGTGCTAAGACAGCCTGGCGGTCAGTGAATGAAACACCTCGACCAATTTGCTCAGATAAACTTTGTATTATTTGAATATCGTATCTAGCTAGATTTATGCTTATTGCTTTGTTTGCTACAAGTTGACTTCCTGATATAGCTTCGATGTAATCTTCAATGTAAGGAAGCGATATTTTTTGCATAATTGCACACTTGAATTATTTATTGGTAGTCGGTACGATTCTTGGCTCCTACTAATCCTGCTAGTAATTGAAAGTCCTCCCATGCCTGTTTTAAGGAAGGGTTTCTTTCTAGTTCAGAGTCTGGCAGAAATGTTTCTAGCCAAAACTCTGAGCGTCGTCTGGGATAAGCACCAAATTTTCGAGGCTGATGCAGTTTTCCATCATTGTACAACATTATACTAACTGCACGGAATTTGTTCTCGTCGTCATCTCCAAACTCAATCCATTCTGGATTGCTGCCTGCTGAAAATCCCCGATAGCCATGCCAAATGCCTTTCCATTGATCATCGTCATTGGGATTAAAATCAGTACGGGAGATGATAATTAAAACATCCTCGATGTCTACTAGACCCTCAACGATATCTTTAACACATCTACTGAAAGACAATCCAACTTTCATTTTATTTCCAGTCTTTAAACAAATTACGATTGTCTATTGCATCTCTTAATGCACGATTAACAAATTCATTAAAGGTAATATCCATTTCGTGCGCCAGACGGGCATATTTTACAAACTCCTCGTCTGTTATATCAATTTCCATCATGACATGAGTATCGTAATCTTGCCCTGCAACAATAGCCAATGCTTTTTGTATAAAGTCGTCATCCACATCAAGATCTACAAATTCAATAGGTTTACCTGCATCATCTTCCCATGCCATATCTGTGACACCTCGAGATTTCATCTCAGCATCATGAGCATCCTTGTATTCAGAATTGATCATGCGGTAAGCACGATTATATCTAAAGTCGTGTGCTTCTACCATGTATGGTACCTGAGTCTTTGTATCAAAAGTAATAGTTAAACTATGACCATTATGATCCCCATTCCAGGAATCCAATGAATATGCATTGGTTCCAAAACAACTCCAACCGTATGTGCTACCTTCTGTAACACGGTAGTCGACTATCTCCATCCAATCTTTTAACGTAATCATGATTTATGTTCCTTAGTTAATTCACACAATAAAATAAAATGCTCATATGCAGCTTTCACTGCTGGATTTGAGTATAACACATCTGCTTCCTTTTGTAAAGCCTTTATGCCTGCTTCGGCAATATCGTGTGAACTGCCGTAACTTAGTGGGCATAGTTCATCACCAAACTCTTTTGCTAGTTTTTTCCATGCCTTGCGTTGCCCTTCTGTTATCGGAGTTCGCACAGGTTTCAGTTCACTAGCCTTGTGCATAGCCTGAATCATAGCATCTTCGGCTACACGACTAGCAGCAATTAGTCCGGCGTAGTCTGGGTTGATGTTAAATTTGCGGGACTGTCCATCAGGATACACCATCAAAAGGTGTGTACCTTTACCAAAACTATCCATCCAGTCACTGTTGTATTCAGCAACAGGCACATACCGCCTGCCCACTTTTTCATAGTATATCTTCTTGGTCATTGTGTAATCCATTGCTACGTTTATCGGTTGTATGTTCTACGTCTTGATTAAATTTTCGTTCTTTAATTGTTTTTTCACCAAATACTTTTTCACTGTGGCAAATTATACATTTTGGGTTACCACAATCTAATACATGATGCTTGTTTAATCTATTCGGCTCGTTAATGTATTTTGTATGGCCCATATGCCCCAATTCTTTAGCAATTTTTAATTGCTTATTAATAGCATTGTCATCTTTGAGCTGACGCTTACTACGTTTGAATTTATCTTCTTCAGTGCTCATTCTTCAACTCCAAAATGTTTCAATAAATTGTTACCCGAAAGATATTGCTCTACTCGTTTAACTGTATCTAAACAAATATCATCAAACCCATCATGTTCTTCAGTATCAACAATAACACCCAACAACTCGTAGGATTGTTTTTTATTAAGTATAACACATTCTTGCAGAATTAACTCAACAAACTTTTCTAAACTATATTCCCACTTGGCTCTATCCAGGCCAAGACCGTAGACATCAAGATGACTTTCTCTTTCAACGTCTTTAATTCGTTCGTTCATTCTTCAACTCCGAAGTGTTTACATTTGTGAAATGGCATAATGCGGCCAAGCCAGCCAATCATTTCACCGCAATTTTGGCAACAGTACGATGGGTATTTCTTCATTCTTCAACTCCGAAATGTTTTAGTATATTCTGCTCACAATGAACAGGTATGTACGTTACTGAATCTTGAACCCAATGTCTTTCTGGAGTATGCGGTAGAGTTTTAGCAACCAACGCACATTCTTTCACAATCAACAGGGCGAACCGTTCAATTGCTTCTTGTTCGTAGGTGCCTAACTCATCCCAACAACCACTTGCTGTTAGACCTGCTTGATATAATAGGTCTTCATATTTTTGGTTCATTCTGTAACTCCATATTCTGCTTGAAGGTCATACAATGCTTTGCGTACCTTTACTGCCACAGGTTTATACTTATCAGGATGTATAGGATGATAGGTGTATTCCATACCCGCCCATATCTTGCTACCTGTCAATAATTTATCAACCTCTGCTAGAATTTCAAATCTAGGATCAGCCCACATCTTGATTACATTATCAGGTACGACGGGCATGTTCATTCTTCAACTCCAAAATGTTCTTTCAAACTACGCCCATCAATACCACCGTTACTGAAAATGGCAAAGTCAATATGCTCGGCACATTCTCGAACAATCAACTCGGCGAACTTTTCCAAGACCTTGTCTTGTCCATATGTCATGTGATCTGGATACCCAGCATCTGCGGCAAGTTCTTTAATTCGTTCGTTCATCTTTTGTTTTCTTAATGAATAGTTGCGTACCAGCAGGAAGATTCTTAAACATCATAGGCACAGTTCGTTCGTCAGATTGATCGGTATGGACTGTATGCCCGTCCCATAATTGTCTAACTTGGGGAAACTTTTCTGTCCCTATCACTCCTGCTATTTCAAATTCTTCGTTCATTCTTCAACTCCGAAATGTTCTTTAATCTTTCTAACCGTATCCTTGTCGTGTTCTTTTAACGCACGAACTCGTTCATTAGCAAATGGCTCATGTGGGTTTAGTACCATATACTTTTGATCCACAAACAAGTCAGCACATTCCCGCACAATCAATTCGGCGAACTTTTCCATTTTATGTTCAGAAAAAGTATACATCTTGGTGCTAGGTTGTGATGTTGCTTCATCAAAAAAAGCCTGTTCAGCAAGTTCTCGAATTCGTTCGTTCATATCAAATCCTTTAACACTTCTGCAAATGTAAATGCCCGACCAGTAGTATAAACAATATCAAAACTATCGTTAGTAATATGATACCGATTGCGGTCACAATTTACATACTCGCCTTTATCGTCAGTATAAACCTGTCGCATCTGTGTATAGGTATTATCCACAACACCATCAAGCATGACTCGGGTGGTAATTTTACGCTTGTTCATTCCGTTTTTCCTCTTCTTCTGATTGCTGCTTGCAATGCACAAAAATCGTCATGTGCTTTACGGGTTGTCTCCGCGTGTTTGTTGCTATGGCAATGAATAGACCACCACTTTCGTGCAAATTCTTCAACCTCCCTAGCACACTCCTCTATAATCAACTCGGCGAACTTTTCCGAAAAGCAATCTGGAATATACATCTTGGCCAATTCATCATCCAGCGATTCATTTCCAGTGACAATATCAACCTCAACTACAGCCTGTCTAACAAGTTGTCGAATTCGTTCGTTCATTTTAACATCCTTTTAAACACAGGTAATAATTTCTTGTACAATCTTACTTGTCTAACACCGTCGGGGTCAGCAAAAGGAAGATTGTTTTTACCTTGACGAATAAAGTAATTGGCATTGCGAAGATACGCACATTCAGCTGCCGCAGCCTTTGCTGTGGTATATACCTTAGCATCACGGCCAACACCAATACGCACAGCCTTGATTACTTGTACTGTGTCGTTATATTCCCAATTCATTCTTCAACTCCAAAATGTTTCTTTACATCTTCAACACATCGGCGTACTTCCATATCTTCACGATTTAAGTCACCCATGAATCGTCGTTGCACTACGGCAATGGCTTCTGCCACAATCAACTCGGCGGTACGAAACTGAATCTCTTTGATTTTATCGTACTTCAATGCTGTCCAAGTCTCGGGTACTAATTCATCGAGCACTTGGCTGGCAAGTTCTTTAATTCGTTTGTTCATATCATTCCTTAATACAAAATAGGTTCTTCCGTAGACTCATCTTTTAGAATCATCCAGACTTCTTGTTTTTCAGTATATATAATATTGTGATTCTCTAATACCCTACGTCGATCATCCGCAGTCAACTTAGTCCAATGTTTGACAGCAAGGTAACTGCCATACGACTCAATGGGCATAGTATCACGCATCCAGCCAACCAGTGCCTTAAATGCTTCCACGGTGTTGACTGGATGACTTGAGGTCATAGCCTGCATAAAGTCATTGGCTAATACTGCACGAAAACAACTACCAGGATCGTACCCATAGACCAAATAGTTAGACATAGTATCAGCAAAGTCTTTAGGAACATTCCAACTGGCAAATGTTTCGTACAATCGATTTCTACTATAAACAGTTATATCCATATATTAATTACCCAATGAGATCGTTAATACAAAAATTCTCTACTGCACCTAAAACCAAGTCAATTGGCACTTGAAGTTCTTGAGCAATAGCATGAGTACTAAAGCCAGCTTCGTATAGCTCTTGTATTTCGTAATAGATTTCTTTCATCTTGCTCATGCTGTTTCCTTTTCTAATGCTTCTGTTAATAGTGTCAAACGCTTGCTCAAAGGCGTGCTTGTGTATGTGTCACCACAATACCAAACACCGTCCTTGATAATGTAGTAGTACTCAGCACCACAGCCGTCTGCTTGCCGCAGGAACTCTTCGAAGGTGTGTGCTACTTGGAACTCAGTACCAGTCTCGCCGCGGTCACGTGCGTAGAACGTGCAGTAGCCTGCTTCTTTGGCTGCTTCGTATGCCAACTTGTCTAATTCGCTAGTGTGTGGGCTGAACGGATGTGCTTCACCAATTACCCGGCCCAACGAACTCATGTCGCCTAATGCTACGAGGTTGTTGGCTCGGGCACTGTCGTAATGCTCTTGGAGGATTGCTCCGTTGTGTGCGAGATAGCCATCCCAGTGGCAATAAACGCTTTTGACCTTGTCACCGTGCATGACTCCAATGCGTGAACGTGTTCCCATAGTGTGCTCCAGTTAGTGTGTGTAAGTGTATATTATAACAGGGTTCTTAGGCCCTGTCAACCATTATTTGAAATAAACTACCAAATTCCGTGTTGCAGTCTTTACGAATGCACAGTTGCCATCTACTGTGTGCTTGGGGTTGTTCATTACTTTATTGTATATAATTTTGACACTCCGGGGACTTGTGTCTGGGCGGGAGTACTTGCCCTGGCACCCGCACATACAGCCGCGGTTGCCGCTATAAACTTCCTCTACGTTTGCTAGTGTAAACATCTCTGCTCCTTAGTGTGTAAGCATTAATTATAACAAGGTTTTACCACTTTGTCAACTAAAGACCCTTGAG